>Ga0255762_10000369_pt1 | contig 40029 bp, 39 predicted proteins | sample 101ome_16_FD_179962 | JGI IMG/M metagenome (GOLD analysis project Ga0255762, IMG submission 179962) | Coastal salt marsh microbial communities from the Groves Creek Marsh, Skidaway Island, Georgia - 101401AT metaG (version 2) | ecosystem: Environmental > Aquatic > Marine > Intertidal zone >...
GCCTACTCGGGAGATGCTGGTGCAGGCCCGGGGGCCGCAGAGTCTTTATCACTACAACGGGCAGCAGCGCTGGCAGGTGAGTGCCGCCGGGGACGTGAGGAATAGCTATGTTTAAGCGTGCCGTGTTTCCGTGCCTTGCGGGGCTCCTCTTGGCGGGCGCCGTGAGCGCGCTTGCTGCGGCCCCTGGCGCTCCGGGGCTTGGGGCGCCGCTCACCCCGGAAGTGCTGGCGGGGATCGAGCTGACCGTCCTCCCTACGGGGGAAGGCTTACCCGCGGGCCGCGGGTCCGTGGCTGAGGGGGCGGCGCTCTATCAGCAGCACTGCCAGGCCTGCCATGGCGCTGAAGGGCTGGGCGGCATGAACGGCGATTTGGTGGGTGGCGTGGGCTCCCTAGCCACTGCGGCGCCCAAGAAAACGGTCACGAGCTACTGGCCCTACGCCACGATCGCTTTTGATTACATTCGCCGAGCCATGCCCTACACGGCGCCGGGGACCTTAAGCGCCGATGAGGTCTATGCGATCGTCGCCTACCTCCTTTCCCGGGATGGGGTGGTGCCGAAGGATGCGGTGCTCAATGCCGAGGGGCTGGCGGCGGTGAAGATGCCCAATGCCGAGGGCTTTTATCCTGGGGAGTAGGGCTTGATAACTCCCCGCTATTGCCCGGCTTGCGGGGCGCAGCGCCTCGCGCCGGAGACGAATAAGCGCTGGGTGTGCGGCGCCTGCGCCTTTCGCTACTACCATAACGTGGCCACGGCGGTGGCCGTGGTGCTTCGGGTGGGAGAGGCGGTGCTCCTCACCCAGCGCGCCCGGGACCCGCAGCAGGGCTTTCTTGATTTCCCTGGAGGCTTTGTGGATCCGGAGGAAACGCTCGAAGCCGCGGCGGTGCGGGAGCTCGAGGAGGAGCTCGGCCTCTCCGTCGACGGCGACGCCCTGCGCTATCGCTTCTCCCTGTGGAATCGCTATCCCTACGCAGGCGTCACCTATCCCACAAGCGACGTGTACTTTGAGCTGACCTTGCCCGCCCGTCCCGTGCTTCGCTGCGCCGATGATGTGGCCGGGGCCTATTGGTTTCCCCACCCCGAGGCCATCCCCCGAGAACAGCTCGCCTTCCCCGCGGTGGTGGACGCAGTGGAGCGCTTAGGCCGATGACCATGGCCCGCGTCGAGGCTTTCCGTGCCGGGGTGCAGGTGGCCGGGGTCCACGATCTCGCGGAAGCGCAGCTGATCCTAGGGGCCGGGGCCACGGCCTTGGGTTTCCCCCTGCGCCTACCGGAACCCCGGGAAGATCTCACGGAGGATGAGGCGGCGGCGGTGATTGCGGCGTGTTCCCCGGTGCCCCGGGTGCTCATCACCTATCAGGGGGATCCGGAAGCCGTAGCGGCCTTTGCCGATGCGCTCGGGGTCGATTGGGTTCAGCTGCACGGGGCGGTGACCGTAGTCCAGGTGGAGGCCCTGCGGCGCCTGCGTCCGGCCCTGGGGCTGCTGAAGGCCCTGGTGGTGGCGGGGAGCGATCCGGCCCCCGTGCTCGCCGAAGCCGAGGCCTTTGCCCCCCTTGTGGATGCGTTTATTACCGATACCTTTGATCAGCGCACCGGGCAACGGGGGGCTACGGGGCGGACCCATCCCTGGGCTGTGAGCCGAGCCGTGGTAGAGGCGCGCCTGGCGCCGGTGATTCTGGCCGGGGGGCTTGATCCGACCAACGTTGCCGAGGCCATTGCCGCCGTGCGCCCCTGGGCCGTGGACGCCCACACGGGCCTCGAGGGGCCCGACGGGCGGAAGACTGCGCCGCGCGTGGAAGCCTTCTGCCGTAATGCGGCGGAGGCCTTTCGGCGTCATCCCCCGGCGCGCTAGCGCGCTTTCCCTTTGCTATATTTGAGGGCTGGCGTAGCTCGGCTACGCCCTATCGCTCTGGGGCAGTGGCTATTTAAAAAGGGGGGTGCATGGTGGCAAAGGCAAAGGCGGCTAAGGCAAACAAGAAGGGGTCCGCCCCAACCTACGTGTACGCCTTTGGGGCGCGCACCGACGGTAATGCCAGCATGCGCAATACGCTGGGGGGGAAGGGCGCGAACCTCGCCGAGATGGCTCTCCTGGGCTTGCCTGTGCCCCCGGGCTTCACCCTGTCCACGGACGTCTGCACGGCTTTCTACGCTCACGGCGGCGCCTACCCTGGCGGACTTGAGGTTGCGGTGGCCCAGGCCGTGGCCGAGGTGGAGGCGCAGCAGGGCAAGCGCTTCGGCGATGCCGCAAATCCTCTTCTATTCTCCGTCCGCTCCGGGGCCCGGGAATCCATGCCGGGCATGATGGATACGATTTTGAACCTGGGCCTCAATGACGACACCGTGGAGGGCCTGGCCGCCCGCGCGGAAGATGCGCGCTTCGCCTGGGACTGCTACCGCCGTTTCATCCAGATGTACGGCGAAGTGGTTATGGGGGTGCATCCGCGCACGGAAACGGAGGCCCATCCCTTTCAGGAGCAGCTGGCCCGGCTGAAGACCGAGCTCGACGTCCTCGAGGACGAGGACCTCAGCGCCACGGATTTGAAGGAGCTGGTCCGGCGCTACAAGCGCGTGATCAAGCAGCGGTGCAAAAGCGCCTTCCCCCAGGATGTTTACGCTCAGCTCTGGGGCGCCATCAGCGCCGTATTCAAATCCTGGAAAAACGAGCGCGCGATCCTCTATCGCCAGCGCTATGGCATCCCCGTGGAATGGGGCACGGCGGTCAATGTCCAGGCCATGGTTTTCGGAAACCTTGGGGAAACCTCCGGCACCGGCGTGGCCTTCACCCGAGATCCCGCCACGGGGGAAAAGGTGTTCTACGGCGAGTATCTGCTGAACGCCCAGGGGGAAGACGTGGTGGCGGGGCTCCGGACGCCGAAGGCCATCGCCTTGCTCGCGGAGGAAATGCCCAAGGCCTTCGCCGAACTTGAGAAAGTACGCAGCCGCCTCGAGCGCCATTTCCGAGATATGCAGGACTTCGAATTCACCATCGAGGATGGGCGCCTCTACATGCTGCAAACGCGGAACGGTAAGCGCACGGGCCTAGCTGCCGTGCGCATCGCCGTGGAAATGAACCGGGAACGGCTCATGGACCAGAAGACTGCGCTCCTGAAGATCCCCGCGGAAAGCATCGATTCCCTCCTAGTGCCCGTCTTTGATAGCAAGGCCCAGCGGGAAGCAAAGCGCATTGGCCATGGCCTGCCCGCGGGCCCTGGCGCCGCTTCCGGGCACATTGTGTTCTCCGCCTCGGAAGCGGAGCGGGAGGCGCGGCTTGGCAATAAGGTGATCCTGGTGCGGGAGGAGACCTCCCCGGACGATCTTCGCGGCATGCTGCTGGCCCAGGGCATCCTCACGGCCCGGGGGGGCGTGTCCTCCCATGCGGCGCTCGTTGCTCGGCAGCTCGGGAAGGTGTGCGTGTGCGGGGCCAGCGAACTGTCGATTAACTACGGTGCGCGTACCCTGACGGCCGGCGGGGTCACCTTGAAGGAAGGGGAATACCTTTCCATCGACGGCACCACGGGGGAAATCTACGCGGGCATGATCGAGACCACGGACTCGGAAGTGCAGCGCGTGCTGAGCGGTCAGCTTGCGCGAGAGAAGAGCGCCACCTACGGCTTGTACGAAACGGTGATGGGCTGGGCGGATAAAACTCGGCGTATGAAGATTCGCACCAACGCCGATACCCCAGCCATGGCCAAGGCGGCCATTGCTTTCGGAGCCGAGGGCATAGGTCTGTGCCGCACGGAGCACATGTTCTTCGAGGGGAACCGCATCGATTACATGCGGCAGATGATTCTTGCCGCAGACGTCGAGCAACGACGAGCAGCGCTTAAGAAACTTCTGCCTTTCCAGCGCAAGGACTTTCAGGGTCTCTTCCGGGCCATGGAGGGGCGCCCCGTGACCATTCGCTTGCTCGATCCGCCGCTCCATGAGTTTCTGCCCCATGACGACGCGCGCCGGGCCGAGCTGGCTCGCAGTCTCAATGTTTCGACGGAATATGTCATTGAGCGCATGAAGGCGCTCCATGAAGAGAACCCCATGCTCGGGTGCCGGGGCTGCCGCTTGGGCATTCTTCATCCCGAGATCACGGAGATGCAGGTTCGGGCCATCTTCGAGGCGGCCGTAACCCTGCAGAAAGGGAAGCATCCCGTGGCTGTGCACCCGGAGATTATGGTGCCCCTCGTGGGCTTTGACGCTGAGCTTCAGGATCAGGTGGCCATCGTCCGCCGGGTCGCTGAGGAAGTGCTTAGCAAGGCCGGCGTGAAGATCCCCTACCAGGTGGGGACCATGATTGAGGTTCCTCGGGCGGCCATTACCGCCGACGAAATCGCCCAAACTGCGGAGTTCTTCAGCTTCGGCACGAACGATCTCACTCAAACCACCCTAGGCCTGTCCCGGGACGATATGGGCTCCTTCTTCGACGTCTATCGCGATAAGGAGATCTACGGGCACAACCCCTTCGCCAGCATCGATCAGGCCGGGGTAGGGCGCCTTATGGAGGCCGCTATTCGCCGGGGTCGGGAAACGCGGCACGCTTTGAAGCTCGGGATTTGCGGCGAGCACGCTGGGGACGCCACCTCCATCGCCTTCTGCGAAGGGCTAGGCCTCGACTATGTCAGCTGCTCTCCACCCCGGGTGCCCGTGGCTCGACTGGCGGCGGCGCAAGCGGTGCTTCGGAAGGCCTAAGGCTCGTATGCCCTAGGGCGTCGGCTTGATGATAATGAGATTAGCGCCGCTATTCGCTGCGGCCGCCGCGTCCACGCTGGCGTTTGGATCGATCACCACGGCGGCATTGCTGGTTTCCGGAACGGCCACCTGAACCGCCGTCCCCTTTGCGGTGGTGGCGCTTGTGATGTTCACTGCGACACCCTCACTGGTCACTTCGGTGGTTAGGGTTGCCGCCGCACTGTCGCCGCTGGGCCCTTCGTCCTGGAAGGGGTCGGTGTTGATGCCATCGGCCTCCACCTCCGTGAGCAGATCTCGATCAAGATCGTCGTCCGTCCCCCGGACCGAAAGAAAGTCCTGGTCTAGATCTCGAAAACGGAGCTGATCAGCATTGAGCGCGTCGATCGCGCCACTTAGGGCGTCGCCCGTTCCTGCTTCAGCATTATTGATATCTTCCTGAGCAGAGTTGGGACGGGAAGGACCAATGCTGAGGTCGAGAGAGATGATCGACGGCGTGCTTGGGGGTACGTTTGGATCGCTAATGCGCGTTCCCTGATTGGGTTGGGAAAGGGTTACGTCCCCCGCTTGGGTTGCGATTAATAGTTCCCCGACGGTCCCGTCGAGGTCTCGCAAAAGGACCACCAGGGTCTCTCCGAGATCATCCACTTGAACTTCAAAGTAGGTACCCCGGATGCCGATCACCGCGGTGGGGGAGGTGAGCCGGTAACCCTCCCCGGGCCGTGCCCCGCTTCGAAAGCGGCTTTCCCCCAGCTCAAAGCGGCCGACCAGAGGAGTGCTTACCGTCGCGCCGCTCTCTTCGCCAATGGTAAATCGGCTAAAAGCCTCTAGGGAGAGCTGGGCGCCGTCCGTGAAGCCTAGGTCTACCGTTCCCTCCAGGGTCCTTAGCTGGTCTCCCGCTAGGAGCTGGAGCGTCTTCTCTAGGCGCAGGGGCTTCTCTCCGGCCCGCCGAAGCACAGCTACGCCATCGGTGCGAAGGACTTCGCCGACCACGTCACCCTCGGCGGAGAGAGCAGCACAGCTGTGTCCCAATAGGACACAGAGTAGGATGCCAGTGCGCAGCGGCCGGATCATTATCAAGGGCCTTGATGCTCGCTCGATTGAAGAATGCTCAGGGCGTTGCCTGATCCTTCTATATCGATAGTTAGCCGTCCGCCCTCCAGCTGCTTCTGAAGAATGTCGATCCGGTTGTCGTCGCCCCGCAGTAGGAGTTGGGCGTTATGATCCGAAACCTCCATGGCCTGTAATTTGATGAGATTGCGATCACCGATTAGGTCGATTCCGTAGGTGAAGCCGTGGGAATTCTGGGTGCTTAAGTTCACCCGAGAGTCTGCCCCCAAGATCGACAATGAAAGGCTCCCGACGCTGCTCTGAGACAGCGCAAGCGTTACTTCATTGCGTATACCCTCAAGGAGCATCTCTGCAGCGATTTCGCGAGTTTCGTTGAAGGAAAAGTTCCCCAGGTTCTGCTCTCCTGCCCAAAAGAGAGCAAACGCTGTGTCCCGCGTCTCAGTTTGGTCAAGGGTTACCTCGTGGTCTGCTCCGAGAATGCGCCAGTCGTAGGTCCCATCGTCGCTGGAACTAAGGGAGAGCGTATTCGCGCCGCCAATGACTTCTACCTGTGCCGTCACTTCTCGGACCTCGGCGGATTCTGGGGGCTGGTAGAATTCGAAGGCGTTTCCGTCTCCGATTACAGAAAGGCCGAGGCGTGTATCGACGAAACCGTTCTCTTGGCCTTCGAAGGTCAGAAAATTGGCGGACCCAAGAACGAAAGCCTCCACGGCATATTGCCGACCAAGAAGGGCGCCAAGGAGGGCGTTCCCCTGGCCTTGGAAGGTAAAGCTGAAGTCTTGCTCTCCTCCTCCGATGCGAAGGGGATCTTGGGGTCCCAGTCCAAGGGACGAGGATTCGGGCCCTTCAAAGAAAAAGGTTAAGCCGCTTTGAGCCCCGTCTGCGGCCTGAATATTGAAGCCTTCTGCGATCGCTGTGGTGCTCCATGCAAAAAAAGCGAAAGCGATCAACTGCCTCGAAGGCAAATGCACGGTTAGCCTCCGGGCTGCTGATCAACATTAATGACCTGATTTCCCCCCCGAAGCGTGAGGTTGAGGTCTTGCGCGGCGCCTTGCTGGGTGATGTCAATGGTGGAGCCCGTTGTGCCAGCGTCAACATTTTCGACCTTCATAAAGTGACCATCGCCAAACTGCTGAAGGATGAAAGTGGAGTCCGAGCCGTGGCGCCAAAACAGCTCAATGTGATTTTGTAGGCCACCGCCCGCGATAGGAAGATCGTTTTCATCAAAGGCAGTTTGGCGAAGCAGTAATTGGATTCCAGAAGCCGTACCACTGTCTGACTCGAAATCTAGCTGGACAAAATTACCGTCCCCCCTTTGCTCGAGGTCAAGAACACTCTGGCTTAGTTCGCCGCGGACCCGCGTCGTCGAGTCAACCCCTTCATTTTGGGTGGAGAGGGTACTGTCATCGCCGTCCAATTGAATTTCGACGACGGTTCTGTCGCTCGGGATCGAAGTGGACGCTTCGCCGATCTTCGTGGCTATCGCGTTGCTGTTGCCGAAGGCAGTAATGCGGACTTCGCTCAACGATTGCGTACTTTCGCTCCCAATGCGGACGGCGCTTGTGTTGTCATTTCCAAATAGCCCAATCTCGACTTGGCCTTGCTCAGCGTTAAGGTTGAGCGCTGATTGGTTGTTGTCACCGATCTGAACAACACCCACTTCTAGTCCCTGCCCGGTCATGGTGGCGCGTCCGTCCACGTCCGATCCGTTGAAGGCGGTCGCGTTCCTTAACCAGGGTTCCGCGAATCGCTCGGCCGCCAGCTTCGGGTCATTGTCGGGCACGAAAGTTAGCGTTGGCACATTTGCTTCGTCGTAGGTGACATAAAAGAGCGCGTCATTGCCCGCATCGCCATCGAGGTCCCCGCTTTCCCCAGGGTCCGTTGTGTCGCCGTCACCATTTAGGTCAAAGGCAAGGTTCTCACTTTCCCGCTGGATAAATCGGAAGTTCGTGCAACCTTCTCCACACGGTTCCAGGAAAACAAGGTCGTTGAAATCACCGTCGGCGTTCACATCGCGAAGAAAATAGGTGGTGAACGATCTCGCCAGGTCCTCTATCTGAGTTTCTCCCCCGACAAAATTTCCGGACCCCTGCTGAACTATGCTAAGGACTGAATTCTCTGAGCCCGCTGGCTGGGAGAGCTGCAAGATCGTTACCCGGTTGTCGGCCTCTGCCGCGGTTGCGGCGCCGGCTAGGACGAAAATCAGGGTCGCGGGCGCTGTCGCCATGATCGAACTAGGGCCGGGGGATAGCCGGATCGCAAATTTGATTCCTTTTGTGTTCATCGCTGACCTCTTGGTTATCCTCTGCGTGCTGACCAAAGCGAGCGATCGAAACCCTTTTCGATGATGTCGATGACCGCCAGCTCAACGGCGCGCCGAACTGCGATATTCGGGGACTCGTTTGCGGCCATTCCAGCTTCAGCCTCAACTAGGCTCTGGTTCATATCGAAAAATCGAAAAAGGTCGCTGCTCACCTGGTAGCTGAAGATCGTTGAACTGGTTTCTGAGGTCAGAAGCACCTCGCCGGTTTTCGTGCTCACCATCCGTAGGGCGACGCTGACTCGATCCGTGCGGTACTCAGTGCTGAGTCCGACGCCTAGGTGCCGTGCCCCTGCGCCGCCGCTGCGTAGATTGGACTCGTAGGCAATGACCGCGCCCTCAAGAAGGACCCCTGCAAAGAGAAGGGCGGGAAGCGCCGCCTCCTGCCCAAATTCTTGCTGGGTAGAGCGAATTAGCTGGCGCTCTTTTAAGAGGTGATCGAGACCAATACGTTCCACCGGAACAAAACATTGACCTCGGCAGGCGCCCTTTAGGGCTCGAACCAAATAGGTTTCGCTCGCCTGCCCGATGGCGGTGGAGAAGCTGGTCGAGACCTGGCTGGCAGCGGTTTTTCGTTGTCCCGTTTTGTCTAGAAACTCGTAGACAGCAACCACCACGGGTTCCTTGAAGGCGGGCATTAGTGTGAGGCGAGGAAGCGCTTCCTCATCCACGATGGGGGCCTCGGAGGGGCTTGGGATGCTGGTGCAGCCGGCTACGAGCGAGGCTGCGAGAAGATAAGCCAGCATGCTCGAGGCGCTTGTCCTGATTTTCATGACCCTGGCGTGTACCCGTCCCATGGCTAAAACGAAAATGCTTCTGTTGGAATCGTGAGTTCCGTCGTGCCGCTCGCCCCTTCGATGGTCAGGCGCACTTCCGTTCCCAGGTCCTCGAAGGAGATTCTCGAGCCTTCCAGCTCGAAGGATCCGGCGCTGGAGGGGTTCTCTCCGAATAGGTTGTCGACGAGCTGGCGGCTGATCTGGGAGTAGATTCGAGATTCCAGGTTTCGGAGGAAACGGGCCTCGACGCTATTCTCTAGTTCTCGCTCCTCGGCCAGGCGAGCCGCTTCCTCCTCATCCCGCAAAGCGTCTTTTCTATTTTGTTCCTGGTTTTCAATGGTGAGCACATGGGCGCTATAGCCGACGCCCGAGAACGCCGGATTCTGGAAACCGAAGACCAAGGAATCCGCCCACAGCGGTACCGCGGTGAGGCTTATGCCTGCAAGGATCACCCCTTTGAAGCGGTGGCTATTCATCTATTGCCCCCCCGGTAGATTGATAGTGAGGGGCTCGGTAACGACGCCACTCGTAAAGGTCATGGAAAAGCTTTGGTCCGACCCAGTTTGAACCAGCTTGATAGGGGCAATGGCTGAGCCTTCGAAGCTTAAAGTGAGGGATAAGTTCGTCCCGTCCTGAAAAATCTGAGCGGCGTTGTCATTTCCGTTAACGGCAACCGCAGTACGGCTGTGAACTGAGAGTGCGGACTGGCCAATGGAGAATTCGTTATTGTCGCCCTCAATGCTTACGGCCACGTCCCCTTGATCCGCTCCCGTAAGACGAAGCAGATTGGCGGAGCCCTGAAGCCTTGCTTCGAGACGCAGACCAGTGCTGACTTCTGAAGCAGCGCGAAGCTCGGTGGCGTTTTGATCTCCATTTACGGATAGGAATGCCGCGTTGGAAGGTCCAGGAAGCCATAGGCTGAGGCTATTCTCGGCGCCGACCTGGCTCAGGGATAGCAGCGCGTCGCTTCCTGCAAGGGCGCTTTCTTGGGAGGCCTCAGAAAATAGGGGCGGCTCTGCGATATCGGGGTGGCTGTTAAGGCCAGCGAGGGCGTCCCAAGGGATAGAAGTTAGGGAAGCGCCTCCAGCGATAATGTTGGCGCTCCCCTTTTGAAGGATTGCCATCGTGCCCCCTGCGGTTCCGGAGTGGATTTGCTCCATCTGGATCCGGTTGCCGATCTCTGCTGCATTCGGGTCGGCAGTGGCTCCGAGCAGCATTGCTCCGAGGGGAAGAAGGCGACGTCTCAGGCTGTATAAGCTCATCGCCGTGTCCACTCCGCGGCGTCTCGGACGAAGCTGGCGGGGAGATCGATTCGGCTTTGTACTCCAGCCGCGGAATTGAGGACGATGGCTAGGCCTTTTTCTGCGCCGAGGTCGAGCAACGCTTGATCGAGGCTAACATGCAAATACTCCTCGAATTGGCAGTTTGGGATAAGGGGCTCCCCGGTGCAGCGGATAGCTTCTCGCACCAGGTTGAAGGCCTCCAATCGTTTTCCTTCTGTGGTGGCTGCATCCGTATACAAACGATAGGGGCCGGTATAGCTCACGCGAACTCGTAGTGCGCCCTTGGCGCCGGCGGGGTCGGGTTGCGCCATCCACTGAATCCAGACCCGTGCTTTGTTGACCTCTTTATCGTCAACAACGGTTTCTAGCCCGGGGCCTTGATAAAAAAACGGAGCCTTTCCAAAAAACATCGCTTGATGCCCCGCGCACCCAGCAGTCGTCGCGCAGAATATGAGGAGGGCAGCGAGCCTTCTCTTTGTGCTCATGAAGAGCTCCCGGTTTCTTGCGAAATTCACAACCCTTAGGGCATCGCGGGCACTGCCTTAGGGAGGCTAGAACCGAAACGCTCTAGGGTTCATTCGTCAGGATTCGGGAGTTCTTGAGGGTTGGGGCTGGCGGAAAACCTCGGCCCCCAGGGTGGGAGCCGAGGTGTCTTCATCGTGAAGAGTTGCTAAGCGGCGTAACGTTCGAGGTGATAGTCGGCGTTGCCGAACTGGGTATCGATGACGAAGAGGCGCTTGAAGTAGTGACCAATGGCCAGCTCCTCCGTGACCCCCATGCCGCCATGAAGCTGCACGGCATTTTCGCCTATGAAGCGGCCTGCCACGCCAACAAGGTGCTTGCAGGCGGACACGGACTTGCTGGCGGCCATGCCGTCCTGGGCAAACTCGAGGGTGGCGCGATAGAGCAGGGATTTGCACTGCTCGTACTCCATGAACATTTCCACCATGCGGTGCTGGAGCGTCTGGAAATCCGAGAGGGGGTGGTCAAACTGCTCCCGGTTTTGCGTGTACTCCACCGTGTCCTTGTAAAGCCGCTCCATGGCTCCGAGGCCTTCCGCAGAAAGGGCAAGGGTGGCCTCCTGGGCCACGGCGTCCAGGATCTCGTAGCCGCCGTGAAGCGGGCCCAGGAGCGCGTCGCTAGGCACGGCGACTTTCTCCAGGGTTAGCTCGGCGGCCCGGAGCCCGTCTACCGTGGGGTAGGCCTTCAGGGAGACGCCGTCGGCCTTCGGGTCGACCCAGAACAGGCTGATGCCATCCTTATCAAACTGGCCCCCCTGGGTGCGGAGGGAAACGATGATCCCGTCGGCGCTCGCCCCGTGGAGCACTACGGACTTCGCGCCGTTCAGCACGAAACCATCACCATCTGCCGTTGCCGTGCTCACCACGTCATGCAGATCCCAGCGCGACTGGAGTTCCGTGGTGGCAAGGGCCAGCTTCAGCTGCCCTTCCATCACGGCATTAATGCGCGCAGTCCGGCTTTCGCTGGCCGGGAGGCGCTTCAATACGCCGCCGCCTAGAATCACGGTGGCGAAGTAGGGCTCGAGGATCAGTCCTTTGCCGAATTGCTCCATCACGACCAGGGCATCGATGACCGTACCGCCGAGGCCCCCATCCTCTTCGCTGAAGGGGAGGGCCAGCCAGCCGAGCTCCGCAAACTGCTTCCAGTGCTCGTCGCTGTAGCCCTGGGTGCTGTCCGCAAGCTTGCGCCGGGCTTCTAGGCTGTAGTGGTCCGCGACAAAGCGGGCCACGGAGTCTTGGAGCAGCTGCTGTTCTTCCGATAGCTCAAAATTCACCGCAGCCTCCTTAGCTGGCCTTGCTCTTGGCCTTCAGGCCAAGGACGTTTTTGGCAATGATGTCCTTCTGCACTTCGCTGGCCCCACCGTAGATGGTGTAGGCGCGGCTGCCGAGGTAGCTCTGCGTACCGCCGGAGGCGAAGCTGGGGCCGACGCTCGCGCCGCCCCAGGGGGCGGCGAAGGGGCCGGCCGCTTCCGTGGTCAGAAGGGCAATGCGCTGCTGAATTTCCGTGCCCTTCAGCTTCATGATGGAGGACTCGGGGCCAGGCTGGGCGCCGGCGGCGGCCCGGGCCAGGGAGCGAAGCTCCGTGTATTCCAGGGCCTTCAGATCTATCTCGAGCCGTGCCAGCTTGCTTTTGAAGCTTGGATCCTCCAGGAGCGAGCCATTGCCCCGCTTCACCTTGCCGGCCTGGCGCCGGAGCTTTTCCAGGGCCACGAGGGAGCGGCTGACGCCGGCGAGGCCCGTGCGCTCGTGGGCCAGTAGCCCCTTGGCGTAGGTCCAGCCCTTGCCTTCTTCGCCGATGCGGTTTTCCACGGGCACCTTTACGTCCGTGAAATGCACGGTGTTCACCGTATGGCTTCCGCCGAGGGTGATGATGGGCTTCACCTCAACCCCGTCCTGCTTCATGGGGAAGAGCAGGAAGGTGATGCCTTCTTGCTTCTTACCTTCGCTCGAAGTGCGGGTGAGGCAGAAGATCCAGTCGGCGATGTGGGCCATGGTGGTCCAGATCTTGGATCCGTTGACCACGTAGTGCGTGCCGTCTTCCGACAGCTCGGCTTTGGTCTTCAGGGCGGCGAGATCGGAGCCCGCGCCGGGCTCGGAGTAGCCCTGGCACCAGTTAACCGTGCGGGCGCGGATGTCGGGAAGGAAGCGCGCCTGCTGCTCAGCATTGCCGTAGGTCATGATGATGGGGGCCACCATGCCAACGCCAAAGGGCAGATCCCAGGGCAGGTTCCGCGTGGCCGTTTCCTGCTCCCAGATGTAGTGCTGGGTCGGCGTCCAGCCCGGACCCCCAAAGGCGGCGGGCCACTTGGGCACATCCCAGCCGCCCTTTTCCGCAGCGGCCTTAAACCAGTTCAGGCGCCAGGCGGCGTAATCTTCGCCGGGCTTGTAGGCATTTCCATCGAGAAACGCCGTGACCTCTTCCCGAAACTCGAGATCGGCCTTTGATAGCTCAATATCCATGGTGACTCCTGCGTTGCCATTCCCACCCGTGGGGCGCTGGGAAGCTTACCGAACCGGCCCGGGGCGGCCAACCAAAAGGGTAGGAGCCCTTTCCCTTAGCTCTCCCCGGTGAAGTGGAGGGTTTCCCCGCAATGGCGGCAGCGGTAGGCGGCGCCGCGCTCCGCACGGCGGTGGCGCACGGTGGAGAGGGCGTGGTCCTGGCAGCCGCAGCGATAGGGCCAGCGGCGCTGGCGGCGCACCGAGAGCCCCTCGCTGGAGAAGTGATGGGTGCGCTCCGGGGGCAGGCCTAGCCAGTCGCGCATGATGCGTTGCCATAGGGTGCCGTGGGGGGGGATGCGGCGGCGAGGGTGGAGATGAAATACCACGAGGTGAGCCAGCTCATGACCGATGGTGGCGCGGCTGCTCTCCCAGGATTCCCGCTCGAGGTAAACCAGGTTCAGTTCCAGCACCCCAGGGGCGCCGGGGGCGGGGGGCGCCAGGGCACGCCCCGCATCAAGCCGGTGGGTAAAGAAGCGTAATGCCGGCGCCGGGAGGGGGGGCGCCCCCTGCGCTGCCAGGGCTTGCTGGATGCTCTCCAGGAAGCCTTCGAGGGCTGCGGCGAGGGCCGCCTCTAAGCCCGGCGCAGGGCGGAGCTCAGGCGGCGGCACCGCGCTCGCTCAGGCGATAGCAGGGGGTATAGGTGCCCTTGAGCTTCATGCGTCCTGCCGCAACAAAGTGCTGGAGGAGCGCATCGAGCGGCGCCTTTAGCCGAGCTTCGGCGTGGATGAGGAAGGGGCCATAGCGGCGCACCGCGCGCACCCCGGGCTCCTTCACGTTCCCCGCGACAATGCCTGAAAAGGCCCGGCGCAGATCGGCGGCCAGGGCGTGGGGCTCGGCGTCATCGGTCAGGCGTAGCTCGGCCATGGCCTCATGGGTGGGGCTGAAGGGCAGCTGCAGCGCTCGGGGGATGTGCAGGGTCCAATTGAAATAGAAGGCATCGCCGCTATTTAAGCGGGCGCGACGAACGGCCTTCATGCCGTCCTTAGCTGCCCGCGCTACCGCTTCCGGATCGTCGATGATGATCGTGTAGTAGTCCCGCACCCCGGGGCCAAAGGCCGTGAGAAGTAGCGCTTCGAGGGCTTCGAACCACGCCGCGGAGCTTTCCGGCCCGGTGAGAATGAGGGGCAGGGGATTCGCAGCGTTGTCTGGGTGCATGAGGATGCCCAGGAGATAGAGCACCTCCTCCGCGGTCCCAGGCCCGCCGGGGAAAACGATGATGCAGTGGGCAGCGCGTACGAAGGCTTCCAGGCGCTTTTCGATGTCCGGCAGAATGGTGAGGCAGTTCACCAGGGCATTGGGGGGTTCGGCGGCAATGATCCCCGGTTCCGTGAAGCCCAGGTAACGACCTTCGCTGTTCCGCTGCTTGGCGTGGCCCACGGCAGCTCCCTTCATCGGGCCCTTCATGGCCCCGGGGCCGCAGCCCGTGCAGACGTCGAGGCCCCGAAGGCCGAGCTCATAGCCCACGAGCTTGCTGTAGTCATACTCCGCCCGGGGAATGGAGTGGCCACCCCAGCACACGGCGAGATTGGTTTTCGAGGGTGCACGGAAGACATCGGCGTGGCGCAGGGCGTGGAACACCGCATCGGTGATGCCGGCGCTGCTGGAGAGGTCGAAGGTGTCCGTGTCCGACAGGGTTTTCGCGAAGTAGACCACGTCCCGGAGCACGGCAAAGAGTAGCTCCTTAACCCCCTCCACCATGCGGCCATCCACGAAGGCCCGGGCCGGCGCCTGGAACAGCTCGAGCTGTACCCCCCGAGGGCTTTGGAGCACCTCGGCGCGGAAATCCGCATAGCGTTCAAAGAGGGCGGCAGCGTCGTCGCTGTCGTTGCCGCTGTTGAGCACGGCGAGGCAGCAGCGGCGGAAGAGCTCCCGCGTTTCCCCCTCTTCAAAGCGTTTCACCAGGTCCGCTTCAAACTGGGAAAGGAGCTCCAGGGCACCCCGGGGTCGGACGCGGGCTCGAGCGATGTCCTGCTTCGGGATTTCGGCGGTGCTCACGGCGTGCGCGCCTCCCGGGCCTGGGCAATGAGGGCGTCAGCCACCTGAAGGATTTGCTGCCGGGAGAGGGAGGGATCATCGATGCGATAGCGTCCATCGACCACCAGCGTGGGAACGGCGCGAATGCCGTAGCGTCGGGCCAGGGCGCCATCCTCCGCAAGGGCTTCTTCCACCGCGGGATCCCGGAGGGCCCGGCGGAAGCTCCGCCCATCGGTGCCGTGGCCATCAAAGAACTGCACCACCGCGTCCTCCGTGTTTAGGGCGAGGCCCGCATCGTGCAGGGCGGAGAAGAGGCGCTGGTGATTCGCTTCTAAGATGCCCAGGCGCTCGGCGGCGTGGTAGGCCTTGGCGAGGAGGCCCCAGCTGGCGGAAAAGGCCACCGGGGCGCGCTTAAAGCGCACGTCTTCGGAAAGCCCTTCGGTCCAGCGTTCGATTTGGGGATCAAAATTTTTGCAGTGCACGCAGCCGTAGGAGAAGAACTCCACCACCGTGACGGGCCCCCGGGGCGGCCGCTCCGGGGCTCCCAGGTCCGTGTAGTGCTCCCCGGCCTTCGGCGGCCCCAGGGGCGCAAAGAGGGGATAGAGACCTGCGCCCACGATGAGGAGGGCGGCGAGGCCTAGGCCCCAGGTGAGGCGCTGCTTAAATCGGGTAACGGCTTGGGGGGTTGAGCCCTGGGCCATGGCGCTGCTCCTTCCTGATCAGTGGGCGGGTTGAGGGGTGGATTTTAGCCGACCCCAGGGCCCGCTGCCTTCAGCCATTGACGCAAAATAAAGGCCGCGCAGGCTTCCAGGGCGGCCCGCCCCTCGGGCAGGAGTTCAAAGAAGGCGGGGAAGACGTGGGGCTGCTTTTTCCAGACCGTCAGATCACAGGGCACACCGGCGCTGTGCGCTGCTGCCGCGAGGCCCTGGCTATCGTCTAGGAGGACTTCCTCCGAGCCCACGTGGATCATGAGGGGCGGGAAGGCTTCCAGGCTGCCATAGATGACGGAAAGGCGGGGATCCTCGAGGGGCACATCCCCCGCATAGGCGCGCGCGGCCTCTTCCAGGCGATCCGGCGGAAGCATGGCCTCCTTGCGCGCGTGGGCCCGGCGGGAGGGGCTGCTACCCCCGAGCTGGGCCCAGGGGGAAAGGAGCACGGCGCTGGCGGGTAAGGGCAAGCCCTCGGCCCGAAGGCGCTGCAGGAGGGCAACGGTGAGGTTCCCCCCGGCGGAATCCCCCATGACGGCAATCTGCCCCGGGGCGTGGCCAGCGTCTCGCAGGGCCCGATAGGCCGCGTAGGCGTCGTCCAGGGCGGCGGGGTAGGGGTGCTCCGGTGCGAGGCGATAATCAAGGGTGTAAACCGGCGCCGACAGCCGCGCGGCCAGCGAGCCGGCCAGGGGCCGATACACGGCCGGGGACCCCACCAGATAGCCGCCCCCGTGAAGATAGAGCACCGCATGGTGAGGGAGCTCCGGCGCGCCCAGGACAGCCCGCTCCGCAGGCTGGGTGCCGAGGGTCTGGGCGGTGATGCTGACGGCGCCGGGCCACCGGCCCCGGGCGCTGGCCCGCTCTAGCTGAGCTCGCTGCGCGGCCACCCGCTCCGGCGTCAGAGCGTGTTTGCTGAGGGATCGCTTCACCATCAGACGCAGAAAGGCGTTGACGCCGTAGGTCGCAAGGCTGGTCATGGGGCCCTATACTCCTTGGGTCATTATCGGCTAAGCCTCGAGGGAGAGACCTGCCATGAAGCTCGGAATGCTCGTTGGTTATTCAGGTTCACGCATGAACCTGCCCATGGACGCCATCAAGCACGCGGAATCCTGCGGCTATGACTCGGTATGGACGGCGGAGGCCTACGGCTCCGATGCGATTACCCCGGCCACCTGGATTCTGGCGAACACCACGAAGATCCGCGTGGGTACGGCCATCATGCAGATGCCGGCACGCTCCCCGGCGATGGCGGCCATGACGGCGATGAGTCTAGCGCAGCTGTCCAACGACCGCTTCATCGTGGGCCTCGGGGCCTCCGGTCCCCAGGTGGTGGAAGGCTGGCACGGCGTGCCCTACGGCAAGCCTGTGACTCGCCTTAAAGAATACGTGCAGATCATGAAGCAGATCTTTGCCCGGGAAGGGGCGTTGGAATTCGACGGCAAGCAGTATCAGCTTCCCTACAAAGGGGAAGGGGCCACGGGCCTCGGCAAGCCGCTGAAGAGCATTCTTCACTGCACGGAAGACATTCCCATCTACGCCGCCACCATTACGCCCACGGGCGTGGCTGCGGCGGCGGAAACCTGCGATGGCTTCTTCCCCGTGTGGATGGATCCGGACCAGTTCAACATCTTTAAGGAGCCCATCGAGACGGGCTTCGCCCGGGCCGGAAACGGCAAGTCCATGCTCAACTTCGACGTGGCGCCCTTTGTCAGCTGCGTGCTGGGCGATAATGTTGAGGAATGCATGATGCCCCTCCGGGGCAGCATGGCCCTCTACATTGGCGGCATGGGCGCTCGGGATAAGAACTTCTACAACGATTACGCCAAGCGCCTCGGTTTCGAAGAGGCCGCGGTGAAGATCCAGGATCTCTACCTGGCCGGGCGGAAGGACGAGGCCATGGCCGCCGTTCCCGCCGAGCTTATCGACGCTTGTCACCTGGTGGGGCCGGCGGAGCGGATCCGGGAGCGGGCCCAGCGCTGGAAGGACGCGGACAAGCGTGGCGAGGTCGGCTCCATGCTCATCGGCTCGGCCCAGCCGGAAGCTATCGAGCTTCTCGCGGACGTCATGCTTTAAAGCCAAGGCAAACAAAAAGGCCCCGCAGCGTGAGCTCCGGGGCCTTTTTTGGGTCCGAAGGAAAGGGCGGGGGCCTAGCGCGCCTGCTCCACCAGGGACCAGGCCAGCTCGGAGCGGGACCGGCAGACTTCTTTGTACTCCAGGGCCTGGGCCGAGGCGGCGTTGCCGTCTAGGCCCCGCTTGTAAACGCCTTGGATGATGGCCGCGGACCGGAAGAGGTTGTAGACCAGGTAGAAGGTCCAGTTCTCGATGCCGTCACGCCCCGTGGCCTGGCAGTAGTGGGCGAGCATTTCCGCTTCCGTGGGAATGCCGTGGGCCGCAAGGTCCTCAATCGCACCAAGGCCCTGACCGTCGTAGCCGGGGGAGTGGTAGTCCATGCACAGGTAACCCAGATCCGCGAGGGGATGGCCTAGGGTGGAAAGCTCCCAGTCCAGCACGGCCACGATGCGCGGCTCCGTGGGGTGGAGCATCACGTTACCTAGGCGGTAATCCCCGTGGACGATGCGGGCTTCGTCCGTATCCGGCATGTGCTCCGGCAGCCAAGCCATGAGCTGATCCATGGCTTCAATGCTTTCCGTCTTCGAGGCTTCGTACTGTCGGCTCCAGCGGGAAATCTGGCGAGTGTAGTAGTTGCCCGGGCGGCCATAGTCCCCGAGGCCCTGCGTTTCCGGCGTGACCTGGTGCAGCTTGGCGAGCACGGTGGCGAGATCGAAGTACACCGCCCGCCGATCCGCCGGCGAAAGATCGGGAAGCTGGAGATCGGTGAGGACCCGTCCCTCCACCTTTTCCATCACGTAGAAGCGCGTACCGAGCACCGTACCCTCATTTTCCAGGGCAATCATGCGGGGCACAGGCACCTCGGTGCTTTCCAGAGCCTTCATCACCCGATATTCCCGGTCCACCTGATGGGCGGAGGGGAGCAGCTCCCCCGGGGGCTGCTTGCGGAGCACGTACTCGCCGTTGGCCGTTTTTAGGAGAAAGGTCGGGTTCGACTGACCGCCTTCAAACTGGAGGATCTCTAGCTCGCCGTCGAAGCCGGAAGCTTGACCCTGAAGAAAGCGCTGCAGCGCCTTTTGATCGAATTCGTGGCCCGGTCGAATGGGTGTGAGTACGGGTGCGTCGGTCATGCCTGGTTCCTTCCCCCTAAGCGCCATGGAATGACGCGCGAGCGCGCCGGGCCGGGAGCATAGCATCGCCGCGGAGGGCTGGGCAGGCGAGGAAGGCTTGATCGGGAACGGAGCCGATGCGACGCTTCGGCCCTCAATTTCCATAGCAGGGGGAGAGCATGGCGGAGAAGCGCGTAGCAGTCACCTTACCCGGGGGTCCGAAGGTTTCGGACACCATCGCCCGGGCCCAATGGGCGGAAGCAGAAGGCTACAGCGATGCCTGGTTTGGGGACGGAGGCGCCCCCGATGCCCTCACCCTAGCCGCCATCCTGGGGGATCACACGGAGCGCCTGCGCATCGGCATCGCGGTCACACCGGTCTATACCCGGGCCCCCTCGGTGCTGGCGGCCACGGCCTACACCGTCGCACAGCAGCTTCCGGGGCGCTTCGTCATGGGTCTGGGCTCTTCGAGCAAGACCATGATGACGGGCTGGAACGGCATTCCCTTGGAAAAGCCCCTCACCCGAGTCAGTGAAACGGTACGCCTGGTGAAATCCATGCTTGCCGGGGAAAAGAGCGACTTCGACGGGGAAACGCTGCAAAGCCATGGCTATCGCCAGCCGCCTCTGGAGGCGCCGCCTCCGGTCTACATGGCGGCCCTGCGCTCGAAGATGATCGAGGAAGCGGCGGCCGTTTCCGATGGCGTCATTTTTAACCTTTGGCCGAAGCTCGCGCTCCCGAAGATGATGGAGCACGTGGCCATCGGAGCCGAGCGCGGTGGCAAGACGGAGCAGCCGGAGGTGGTCAACCGCTTCATGGTTTGCGTGACCGACGATAAGGACCGGGCCCGGAACGCCTTCCGCGCGGCCTTCGCGCCCTATTATGCGACGCCTCAGTACAACGCGTTCCTCGCCTGGGCGGGCTACGAAGAGGCTGCCGCGGCGATTCGCGAGGGCTGGGCGGCGAAGGATCGGGAGAAAACCTCCTCGGCCTTAACGGACCAGCTGGTGGATGAAATCGGCGTGATCGGCAGCGCCGGGGAGTGCCAGGAGCGCATTCGCTGGGCCATGGAGACGGGCGTCGACACGGCCATTATCGCTCCGCTGGCCCTCGATGGGGCCTCCGCGGAGGCCACCCTCAAGGCCTTCACGGCCTCGGCCTTTAAGCGCTAGGCCCATGAGCGACGCCCTCGTCGAGGAAGAACGCCTCCCCGGGGGTGTGGCTCGGTTGACGCTGAATCGCCCGGAGAAGCGGAACCCCCTGTCCAATGCCCTGCGCAGCGAACTCTTCGCAGCGCTTGAGCGGATTGATCAGGACCCGACCCTTCGGGTCACCATTCTTCGCGGGGCCGGCGGTCATTTCTCCGCGGGCTACGATCTGAAGCAGAACAGCGCGGAGAACCAACCTTTCTACACCCCCGGGGGCCTGGGGAACTGGCCCCGGCACGTGGTGGATGGCTTCTTCCGCATGAACGATCTGGCGAAGCCCGTCATCGCTGCCGTGGAAGGCTATTGCCTGGCTGGGGGCACGGAGCTCGCCACGGCCTGCGATCTGGTTTACGTGGCCGAGGATGCGCGCATTGGCTACCCCGTGGTGCGGGCCATCAGCCCCCCGGATAACCAGTTCTTTCCCTGGGTGGTGGGTCTGCGCCGGGCCATGGAGCTCATGCTCACCGGCGACGCCATGTCTGGCACGGAGGCCGCAGCCTGCGGCTTTGCTAACCGCGCCTTCCCCGCCGCCGAACTTCAGGACGCGGTGCTGGCCGTGGCGCAGAAAATCGCCCAGGTACCCCCGGATGTGCAGCAATTCAACAAGCGGGCCGTGCACCGCCAGCTCGAGCTCATGGGCTTTCGCGCCGCCGTGCGCGCCGGCACGGAGCTCCAGGCCCTGGCCATGCTCGGGGAATCGTCCCGGGCCCACCTGCGCGCCATTCGCGAGCAGGGCCTCACCCAAACCCTAAGCCAGCGGGATGCGGCCTTCGGCGACTATCGCGAAGGCGGCGCCCCGTCCTCGGAATCTAACGAAGGAGAAACCCCTTGAGCACGACCCCCGACGTGGCCCCGAACAGTCTTCTGAAAACCCTGGGTGATGGGGAGGTGCTCGCCCTCGACGGGGAGGCCGGGCGCTCGACGATCCGCTTCACCGTCAAGCCCGAGATGTGCCACACCGGGGGCATTGCCCAGGGAGGCTTCGTGACCGGCTGGATCGATTCCGCCATGGCCCATGCCTGCATCGGCCGTTTTGGTCAGGGCTTCTGGATCGCGACGCTCGAAATCAAGATCAGTTTCTTCCGCCCGGCCACCCCGGGCCCCGTGGTGGCCGAGGGGTGGATCGAGCGCGCGGGAAAGCAGACGGTGTTCCTTGAGGGCCAGCTCAAGGATGAAGAGGGGCGGGTGCTCGCCAAGGGCACGTCGACGGTTCGCCTCGTGCCCCTAAACGCCGCCTAAGCCTAGCCCCGGCGGAGCGCTTCGATCCGTTCCTCTAGGGGCGGATGGGAGCGGAAAAGGGCTTTGAAGCCCTGCGGGCTCCCCGAGCGAATGCCAAAGGCTTGCATGGTGGCGGGCATGGCATCGGGGAGCTGATCGCCGACGCGTAGGCGTTCAAGCGCCGCGATCATCGCGTCCCGCCCCGCCAGCCGTGCGCCAAAGGCGTCGGCGCGGAATTCCCGGCGCCGGGAGACCCACATCACCACGGTCATGGCCAGCATGCCGAGCAGGAGCTCCATGACGATGCTGGTAATGAAATAGCCCATGCCCAGACCCCGCTCATTCTTCAGCAGGACGCGATCGACGAAGAAGCCCGCCACCCGGGCCAGGAACATGACGAAGGTGTTCACCACCCCCTGCACGAGGGCCAGGGTGACCATATCGCCATTGGCCACGTGGCCGATTTCGTGGGCTAGCACGGCCCGCACCTCGCCGGGCCCCATGGTGCGTAGAAGCCCCGTGGAAACCGCGACGAGCGCCTGATTTCGGTTCCACCCGGTGGCGAAGGCGTTCGGTTGTTCCGCGGGGAAGATGCCCACCTCGGGCATGCCAATGCCGGCTTCCCGGGCCAGTTCTTCCACGGTGGACAGAAGCCACTGCTCTTCCCGGTTTCGCGCGGCGGTGAGGATTTGCGTCCCCGTGCTTTGCTTGGCCATGAACTTGCTGAGCAGGAGGGACACCAAAGCGCCGCTCATGCCGAAGACTGCGCAGAAGGCGAGCAGGGCGCTGGGGTTCAGGTCGATGCCGTTGGCGGCGAGGATGCTGCCCACTCCGAGAAGATTCAGGGTGATGCCGGCGAGCACCATCACGGCGAGGTTGGTCAGCAGAAAGAGGGCGATCCGTTGCACAGCATTGCGCTCCAGGGGGTTGGGAAGGGGAAAGATGGGTCTGGGGCCCGGGAAGTTCAAGGGGCTGGGGATAAATCTTGCGAGGCTCCGGCGCTGGACGGTGCCCCGGGGCCTTCCTAGAATCCAGACTCATCTACGACGGAGGGGAGCACGCACCATGCGAGTTGATGCCGGTTTAACCACCAATCTTGAGGCGGTGCCCGGGGAAATCGCCCGGTTAGAGGAAATGGGCTACAACGGGGCACTGACGGCGGAAACGGCCCACGATCCCTTCCTGCCCCTAGCCGTGGCCGCTGGGCAGAGCCAGGAGATTGAGCTCATGACCTCCATCGCCGTGGCCTTCTCCCGGAGCCCCATGACCTTGGCTAACCTGGGTCATGATCTAAACGCTTACTCGAAGGGGCGTTTCATTCTTGGCCTCGGGTCGCAGATCAAGCCCCATATCACCAAGCGCTTTTCCATGCCTTGGCACGACGCCCCGGCCAAGCAGATGCGCGAACTGATTTCCGCCATGCGCGCCATCTGGGCGACCTGGTATGACGGTGAGCCCCTGAAGTTCCGCGGCGATTACTACCAGCACACGCTGATGACGCCCATGTTTACGCCTACGAACACCCAGTACGGGGCTCCGAAGGTGTTTCTTGCCGCCGTGGGTCCGGTCATGACCCAGGTGGCAGGGGAGGTCGCGGACGGCATGATCGTCCACGCCTTCACCACGGAAGCGTATCTGCGCCAGGTGACCCTGCCGGCCCTGGAGAAGGGCTTTGCGAAGGCCGGGCGACGCCGGGAAGATTTCCAGATTGCCTATCCCTGCTTTGTGGTGACGGGCAGCGACGAGAAGAGCTTCGAGGAAGCGAAGGCCACGGTGACGAAGCAGATTGCCTTCTACGGCTCCACTCCGGCCTATAAGGGCGTGCTCGATTCCATCGGCGCCGGAGAGCTCCAGGGCGTGCTGAACGCCATGTCGAAGGAGGGCAAGTGGGTGGAGATGGGCGAGCTCATTACCGACGACATCCTGAAGGCATTCGCCGTGGTGGCGGAGCCCAAGGATGTGGCGGCGGGCATTCTGTCGCGCTACGGCGATATCGTCGATCGCACCTCTGCGGCCTACAGCACCGTGCCCGTGGCCGAACAGAAGAAGATCATCGATGCCCTGAAGGCGGGCTAGGGCGCCGTTTCTGCTTCAAGCCGGGCCAAGATGCGGAGCGCCTCGGCCCGGTCCTCACCGCAAAACTCCGGCGACGCCTGGAAGGCGCCGCAGGCTGCCGGGCGCCGCGGGTCCTCGAAGAGCTCGCAGCGCAGGTCTTCCGAAAGGTGAACGCAGCGCACCCCGGCGGGCTTTCCGCCGGGCATGCCGTAGTACGGCGTGACAATCGCGGGGGCGATGCAGCAGGCGCCGCAGCCCAAGCGGCAGGCCATAGCCATGGCTAGGCGGGGCCAAGGGCTTTCGGTAGGGCCCTGCGATGTTCCCCTTGCAGCGTCGCCCACTCCAGCGCCAGCCAGGGCGTATAGCGCTCTGGGGTAGCGGCCAACTCCTGCGTGAGCGTTTCCGGCGCGATCCAGCGCCAGGCGCTGATTTCGTGGCGATTCACCCGGGGCCGGGGGGCCGTGAGCTGGCCCACGAACACGTGGCAGTGCTCCCACTCCGCGCCGAGGTCCTGGAACCAGGCGTGGTAGGTGAAGGCGTAGAGCGGCGTGAGCACACAGTTGAGGCCCAGCTCCTGAGCGGTGCGCCGCTGCGCCGCTTCTTCAACCGATTCCCCAGCCCGGGGATGGCTGCAGCAGCTATTGGACCAATAGCCGGGCCAGAGGCGCTTGCCCGCCGCCCGCCGCTGTAGCAGCACTTCCCCATGCTCATTGAAGATAAAGACCGAAAAAGCCCGGTGTAAAAGGCCGTCCCCATCGTGGCAGGCGGCCTTATCAAGTACGCCCTGGGCCGCGTCGTTCTCGTCCACCAGGATGAGGGGGTCGGCCTCAGAGGACACTATGGGATCGGAGATGGCCTGCACGGACATGGGATATTCTCGGACAGGAAAAAGTGTCAAGCTAAGATAACACGTGCGCTAGCGGTCCCCAAGAACCGAGAGAGGGGCGCGGTGCGGGCAAGGCTGGGGGGAGGACTTAGCCATGCACTTTGGTCTCTACGGCATTAATCAGGGGGCCGCCGCCGACCCGGAGGTTGCCGTCGGCCTCGCGCAGTTGGCGGAGGAGCTGGGCTTCGACTCCCTTTGGACCGCGGGGGACCTCGCGCTCCCCGATCCCAAGCCCCACCCCCAGGCTGCGGCGCCAGCCACCCCCGTGGTGCATCCGGCGCTCTGCCTAGGCGCGCTGGCGGAACACACCGATCAACTCATGCTTGTCCTTGGGGCTTCCGAAGGCTGCGCCCGGGACGCTCTGCTTTGGGCAAAGCTGGGGGCCAGCCTCGATCACTGGAGCGAAGGGCGAGGGCAGTTGCTTCTGCCTCCGGGCTTCTTTGCCGCTGCGGGGCAGGGCCTGGAGGACGAATGGCTGGAGGCGCTCCGCAGCCTTTGGGGTAGCGACGTGCCCACGGTGGAGGGGCAGTTTCATCCCTTGAGCAATCTTCAAGCGGCGCCCCGTCCGATCCAGGGGGCGCGATTGCCCCTCTGGGTTCAGGGGCGCAGTGCGGCCGCCGTGCGGGGCGCTGTGCTTGCGGGGCAGGGCTGGCTCTGTCCCGGCGAGGATCTCGAAACCGTTGCCGAAGCCCTGGCCATGCTGATGGAGGAAGAGGCCCGCAGCGAGCGTCCCAGTGCGCTCGGAATTCTTGAGGTTTCCGTGCTGGCGAGCGCCCTACCGTCGCCGGAAGATCTGGAGGCTTACGAGGAACTGGGCGTCGACCGCCTCGTACTTCGCTTGCCCCCGGATCGAGCACCGGTGCTCGAAGCGTTTCTGGAGGATATCGCCGAGGCCTACTTTGACGATTTTCTCGACGAGCCAGAAGGCTAGGACCAAGCGGGATTCCTAGGGATCCAGGCCGTCGAGGACCAGCCGTCCACCGCCTTCCCGGGCCTCGAAGTGCCCCCGAACGCCCCAGTGGGTGGCGAGGCGCTCCGGGGTAAGTACCGCTGCCGGGGCGCCAAAGGCCTCCCCCCGTCCGCCGATCAGCAAAAGGACCTGCTCAGCCCAGGGCAGCGCGAGATTCAGCTCGTGGGCGGCCAGGAGAATGCCGTAGCCCACGGCGGCACGACGCTCCAGGGCGTTCAGTACCCGCCCCGCAAAGCGCCAGTCGAGATTGGCCAGGGGCTCATCGAAGAAGCCCCAGCCGACCTCCGGCGCCAGGCGATCAAGTTGGGCTAGCACCCGCGCCATATGCACGAGGCGACGCAGGCCCCCGGACAGGGTGGGATAGGGCTGCTCCGCCCAGTCCTTGATCCCAAGCTCCTCAAGGTGATCCCGAGCTTCCCTTGTCCCGACCCCCGCGAGGCCCACCACCTGGGCGGCGCTGAAGGGATGGGCGAGGGCGTTGCGCTGAGGCAGGTAGGCCCGGCGCTCGGCCCAGGGTGCGGGGGTCCCGGGCCCCCAGTGCAGCGTTCCTGCGCTCGGCGCCACATCTCCGCTTAGTACGTCCAGGAGGCTGCTTTTGCCGGCGCCGTTAGGACCCGCCAGCAGCAGGCGCTGGCCCCGGGGCAGGGTGACCGAAAGATCCCTCAGCCGCGGCTGGCGGGGCCCGGACAGGCTCACGCCTTGCACCGTAAGTGCTGCGCCCGTGATCGTCATGCGCCGTCCGCGCGGCTGTGGCTCATCTGGCGCCGCAGCAGCCAAAGAAAGAAGGGGCCGCCGAGGAGCGCGGTGAGCATGCCCACGGGCAGCTCCGCGGGCGCCAGCAGAAGCCGCGCCAGGAGGTCCGCCAGGAGCAACAGGGTCGCCCCTGCGAGGGCCGCCTGGGGCAGGCGATGACGATGGCTCGGGCCGAACCAGCGCACGAGCCCCTGGGGCACCATGAGGCCCAGAAAGCCAATGATGCCGGCCACGGCCACCGCCAGCGCGGTCAGCAGCGTCGCGACCAGAAGGCCCTGGCGCTGCACGCGCCCCACGGCAAGGCCATGATGGGCGGCCTCCCGGTCCCCAAGCTGATACTGATCCAGCGCCTGGCCCCAGGACCGGGTGAGCAGGAGCGTAAGGGGCAGGGTGATCAGCAGGGGTAGGGGGCTGAGCCAGTGGGCGTTGGCGAGGGATCCAAAAAGCCAAAAGGTGATGCTTCTCAGGCCGCCGTCCCCCGCCAGCATCATGAGCAGGCCAACGCCAGCGCCGCACAGCGTATTGATGGCAACGCCGGCGAGGAGGACGCCGGAAAGGTCCAGCTGCGTGCCTCGCTGCCCCAGGCGGAGCACCAGAGCGACAGCCAGAAGGGCGCCGAGAAAAGCGGCCCCCGCCACGGGCACCACGGCAAGTCCCGAAGCAAGGGCCCCCGCCCCGAGGCTGAGCACGGCCGCCGCGCCGAGGGCGGCGCCCCCGGACACGCCGAGGAGCGCCGGGTCAGCGAGGGGATTGCGCAGGAGCGCCTGAAGGAGCGCCCCGGCGAGCGCTAGGGCTGCGCCTACCAGCGCCGCTAGAAGGGCCCGGGGCAGCCGCAGTTCCCAAAGGATGGGCCAGGCGGCCGGGTCCTCGGCCAGGGCCCAGGGCCTCAGCGGCACCGGCCCGAGCAGGAGCGCGGCGCCAAAGGCGAAGAGGAAGGCGACGCTTAGGGCCTGAAGGCCCGGCGCCCTAGCGTTCGCCAAGGTCCTCGGCCTCGGTCACCTTGGAGCGTTCATAGCGGGTCGCCGGCGTGTTGATCACGGGAATCAGGGCCCCGGCCGCAAAGCCGGCGCGGATCCGCTCCTCGCTGACGGGCTCGTAGAGGGTGGAGCGCTGCTCTGCTTGGCGCCCAACGCCCTCGATGAGCGCACGCATGGCCGCCGGGCCCGTTTCCTGCCCGTGCTGCGCCCCGGCAGCCCGGGTGATGGTCTCATTCATGAGCGTTCCGCCGAGGTCGTTGCAGCCGGCCTGGAGCGCCGCGGCGACGCCGTCATGGCCAAGCTTCACCCAGGAGCACTGAATATTCGGAATGAGCGGGGATAGCACAAGCCGCGCGACCGCGTGGGCCAGGAGCGTTTCCCGGAAGGTGGGGCCGCGCCGGGCCCGGCCCTTCAGGTAGAGGGGTGCCTCCTCGGCGACGAAGGGCAAAAGGACAAACTCCGTGAAGCCTCCCGTTTCCGCCTGCAGGGCGCGGATCTTGAGGAGGTGGCGCGCCCAGTGTTCGTAGCGGTCCACGTGCCCGAACATCATGGTGGCGGTGCTTCGTAGGCCGGCCTCGTGGGCGGCCCGCATCACCTGAAGCCATTGGGCGCTATTGATTTTGTCCGGGCAGAGGACGGCGCGCACCTCGTCGTCGAGGATTTCCGCCGCCGTGCCGGGCAAGGTGGAAAGACCTTCGGCCTTCAGCATGGCCAGGTAAGCCTCGAGGGACAGTCCGAGCGTTTCCGCCCCCTGCCAAATCTCCAGGGGCGAGAAAGCGTGAATGTGCATGTCCGGAGCAGCACCGCGGACCGTGCGGAGAATGTCCCGATAGGTTTCCCCCGTGTATTCGGGATGGATGCCCCCTTGAAGGCAGACCTCCGTGGCGCCTCGAGCCCAGGCCTCGTCCACCCGGCGGGCAATTTCTTCCCCGGAGAGATCGTAGGGCCGGCCTCGAAGGTTCTCTGCCAGCTTTCCCTTCGAGAAGGCGCAGAACTGGCATTTGAAGTAGCACACGTTGGTGTAATTGATGTTCCGGTTAACCACGTAGCGCACCGTATCTCCGGCGTGGGCGCGGCGTAGCCGGTCGGCGCTTTGACACACGGCGGCGAAGTCATCGCCGCGGGCCTCAAGCAGGGTCACGATGGCGCTTTCGCTAAGCGCCTCCCCAGCTTCGGCTTGAGCCAGGAGGGCCTGAATCTCATGGCGTGGCCTGACGTTGAGACGCCGCAGGGCCTGAAGATCCCGGGCCGGGGGGGGCTCCGTAGCCCCAGGGGTCCAGGCGTCTGTGCGGGCCAGGCCCGCGCCATCGGCCATGGGTAGCACCTGGGCGGCGACCGCGGGGTCGAGCCAACGGGGGTGATCCTGCAGGTAGCGGGGATAAACGGTGAGCCGCTCCGTGAGTTGCTTTCCTGCGGCGGCGGTTTCCTCTGCCAGGCGATCGAGGTGGGGCCAGGGGGCTTCGGGGTTGACGAAATCCGGGGTCACGGGAGACACCCCGCCCCAGTCGTTCAGCCCCGCGTCCACCAGCTGAGGTAGCACCCCGGGGGACAGATTGGGCGGAGCCTGAATGCTCATAGTCGACCCGAAGATCAGGCGCGCGGCGGCGATGGTCCAGAGGAGCTCGTCGAGGCTCGGCTCCGGCGCGCCCGCCATTTTCGTAGCGGCCTTCGCTCGGAAGTTCTGCACGATGACTTCCTGGATGTGCCCGTAGCGGGCGTGGCTCGCCCGAATGGCGAGCAGGGTCTCGATGCGCTCCCGGCGCGTTTCTCCGATGCCAATGAGCAAACCCGTGGTGAAGGGGACCGCAGCCCGTCCCGCGGCATCGAGGGTCGCAAGGCGCACCGAAGGATCCTTGTCCGGTGATCCGTAGTGGGGCATGCCCTTTTCGCACAGGCGAAGGGAGGTGCTCTCGAGCATCATGCCCATGGAAGGCCCCACGGGCTTTAAGGCTCGAAATTCCGCGTCGCTTAGGGTGCCGGGATTCAGATGGGGCAGCAGCCCCGTTTCGGCCAGGACCCGCTCCGCAACATGCGCGAGGTAGGCCGTGGTGCTCGGGAAGCCCAGGGTCTCGAGGGCCTCCCGGGCCGCCCGGTAGCGCAGTTCAGGCTTTTCCCCCAGGGTGAAGAGGGCCTCCTTGCAGCCTGCCGCTGCCCCCTGCCGCGCCGCTTCGAGCACCGCATCGACGCTCATATAGGGGGCCTGCTGATGCCTCGGCGTGGTCGCAAAGGTGCAGTAGTGGCATACGTCCCGGCACAGGTGCGTCAGGGGAATGAAGAGCTTTTTGGAATAGGTCAGAAGGGCGCCGAAGCCGTCATCGCGCAGGGCACGCGCCTCGGCCATCATCTGGGAAAGATCGGGCCTTTCGAGTAAGCCGAAAGCGTCTTCCTCCGAGAGGCCGGGGGCCGGAAGGGGCGTGGGCAGGCGGGCGTTCATGACGGTCTCCCTGGGAGTGGGTCGCTATACGGCGGCGCGCGGCGCAGCGGTTGCGTCGCTCGCTGCAAAGCGGGCCCACAGGTCGTGTTCGTAGAGAAAGGCAACGGTCCGGGGGGCGCGGCGGCCCTCGGGATCGCGGGCGAGGAGCGCGGTGAGGTCATCGGGGTGGTCAAGATCCAGAGCCAGGCTTGGGCACGCCACGGTGCTGAACCGAAGCCCCTGGCGCTCGGCCTCCTGGCCATGGGCCTGGGCGCTCCCGACCCCAAAGCATGGGGTAAAGGCGCTAGGGAGGGGGAGACCCAAGCCGTTTGTGCCTTCACCGTGCTGATCCCGGGCGAGGCGCACGTCCCTTCCCGGAGCCGCGAGCAGCGCGAGGTCTTCCGTGCTCAGGAGAGGCACATCCGATGGGATGATCACGGCCCGCTCGCAGCCCCGGGCTGCGAGGTCGTAAAGCCCTAGGGTGAGTGCGCCGTTTAGGCCCGCGCCGCCATCATCCAGCACGGCAAAGCCTTGGGTCGTGCCCCAGCGGCGTACAGCGGCGTCCGGACTCAGAACCAGCACGCCAGAGAGTTCCGGGCAGTCGCCCAGGGCTTGGGCCACATCATCCCGCATAGCCTTTGCGAGGCCGGTCCGCTGCTCGCTGGAAAGGCTGTCCGCAAGCCGGCTTTTCGCCGCTTGAGGCGCCTTCACGGGAAGCAGTGCCCAGGCCATGGCGGGCTCCTTGCGTGGTGGTGGAGGTTTGAAGGCCCCCCCTCGGAGCCCTCAAAACCGATTCAAGAGGCGGGCGGCGCCAAGCGCCTAGGCGCTGAGGGCCGCGCCGAAGCGGAGGGTATGCTCCGCCAGCGCAATCTTATCTTCCAAACTTAGCATGAGCGTCGGCGCGACGTCAGGCGTGACCCCCGTTTCCCGCACCGCTTCGGCGTGCGCTTCATCCTGTTGGTCGAGGACGAGACCATCGATGAACCCGTCGTAGTAGCGAGCGATGGCCGCGGGGGTTTTGTCCATGGCCAGCTCATCCATCAGCTTAGCCGTGGGCCCCTTGACCGCCGCCCCGCCCACGAGGGGGCAAATGGCGACGGCGGGCACGCGCCGGGCTGCGAGGGCTGCGCGAAGCCCGGGGATGGCCAGGAGCGGTGCCACGCTGAGGAAGGGATTGGAGGGACACAATACGATCAAGCTGAGGGCGGGATCAGCAAAGGCTGCGGTGAGCTCTGGGGACAGGCTAGCGTCCTCGGCGCCGGCATAGGTGATGGCCGATACCACCGGGGCGCAGCGCTCGCGCACGAAGTATTCCTGGAAGGCCAGCGTGCCCTGGTCCGTAGTCACCTGGGTGCGCACGGGGCTGTCGCTCATGGGTAGGAGGGTTTGCGGCACCTTAAAGGCCCGGGCTAGGGCCGCGGTGGCTTCCGTGAGCCGGCCCCCCCGATCCAGGAGCTCCCGCCGCCGCAGGTGCAGGGCGAGGTCCCGGTCGCCCAGCTGGAACCAGGCGGCGCCCCCAAGGGCGCGCAGCGTTTCCAGCGTCGTCCAGCTTTCTCCCTCCCGGCCCCAGCCCTGGGCGGCGTTCGCTTCCCCCGCCAGGGTGTAGAGCAGGGTGTCGAGGTCGGGGCTGATGGGCAGGCCCAGGTGTTCGAAGTCGTCCCCCGTGTTCACCACGAAGGTGAGGGCCTCCGGGGGTAGGCAGTGGGCGAGGCCAAGGCCAAGCTTGGCGCCCCCAACGCCGCCGGTGAGGGCGAGGACCTTGCCCGGGCTCATCGAAACAGGTCCTCGGCGGCAGGGCGAATGAGGTCGGCCGCCGCACCGTCCCCAAGCACCCCGGGAAAGCCCCGGAGGAGCACCACCGGCGTGCCCTCAGCGGCTTGCCCCATGATGAGGGACGCGGCCGCCGCCAGCTCGTCGGCGAGGCCCACGACGCTCACCTCGAGGCGGCGCCCGTAGCGATCTTCCTGGCCCCGGAGGTCCTTAAGGGCCTCGAGCCCGGAGGCCCCGAGGGCAATGCCGCAGGTGCCGACGCGCCAGGCCCGGCCAAAGCTATCGTTGATGAGGACCCCCAGTCGCACCCCGTGGGCCGCCTCGAGGGCGCCCCGAAGCTCGGCGGCGGAGCGGTCCGGGTCCTCCGGGAGGAGCAGGGCGCTGGCGCCCCCGGCGCCGACCTCGATGTTGGACTGGTCGATGCCGGCGTTGGCGTGTACCCAGCCCCGGAGGTGTTCCACCACAATCACCCCAGGCTGCCCGGCACGCTTACGCACCACGCTCCGGGATTCCTGGAGGATCAGGGTGACCAGCCGGGGATCCTTGCCCGTTTCCTGGGCCAGGACCTCGGCCTCCGCCGTGGGGGTAACGGTGTCGAGAGCGACCTGCCGTCCTTCCGCTTTGCTCACGATTTTTTGCGCGACGGCAATGACGTCTCCGTCCTGCAGGGTGAGCCCTGCGGCCGTGAGCCCGTGGCTGATGAGCTGGGGGAGGTTATCCCCCGGCTTGACGTCCGGAAGGCCCGGGAGGGGCAACAGGGTCGCGCTCATGGATCAGTGGACTTCCTGGCCGACAATCTTAATTCCGGCGTGAGAAATCTCTCCTTGCCTATTGATTTGAATGAGAATTGAGGTCAGCGCTTCCGCCGCTGCGGAGTTGGCGATGGGGCCCGCGTGCCAGCCACGCATGCCGGCCTCGGCGGCCAGCTCGATGACCTTCTGGCGTGCATCCTTCTTGTTCCCCGAGACCAGCACATCGCACTCGATCACGCGCTCGGGATCCTGCAGCAGGTCCGCAGCGATGTTTTGGAAGGCCGAGACCACGAAGACCTCCTCGCCGAGAAGGGCCTGGGCGGCCGCAGCAGCGCTCCCGCCCTCAGGAAGCTGCACCGTTCCCACCTTCGGGGGCTGGAGCGGAACGGTCACGTCGATGACGATTTTTCCGGTGAGGGAACCCTTCACCCCTTCGAGGGTGGCCAGCTGGTGTGCGTAGGGCACGGTCAGCACCACAATGTCCCCGGCGGCCGCGGCGCCGGCGTTGTCCATGGCTTCTGCGGCGGTTTCCGGGCTCTGGGCCTTTAGTGCCGTGACCGCTTCCTCGGCCTTCTCGAGGGTGCGGGACCCGATGATGATCCGATGCCCTGCCCGGGCCCAACGGATGGCCAAGCCCGAGCCCAGGGCGCCGGTGCCGCCGAGAATCGCGATGGTATGTGCCATGGTCCTACTCCGATCGTTGTGAGGATGGGGGATAAAATGCGGGCGCCATTATCGGGGAAAGCACGGACTAGCAAAAGCGCTGCCGTAGAGGTCATCAATTGTGGCGAAACTTTGAAATTCGATGCAGAAAACGGCCGTTTACGGCGTTCTTTGATCCAGATCTATTGAAGCGGTGGACCGATGCTGATCGAATCCATGCCCCGAAGTACGGTTTTGGCGAAACTGCGCCAAACCGGTGGCGTGGGGCGCTTGGCCCCAGGATTAGCGAGGAATCCCATGGCAGCAAAAGGCAAGCCGCAGAAGAAGGCCGCTCCCGCCCCTAAGAAAGAGGCGCCGGTGACCCTGGAAAGCTTCATCGCCGAAGAGCTGTCCAAAGCTCGGCAGCGGGCCCAGCTCTCCCAGCGAGAGGTGGCCGCCCGGGCTGGGCTGACCCAGGCGGCTATCAGCCGCCTCGAATCCGGGGACCGGCTCCCGCGCTTGGAAACGCTGTTGGCCCTGGCGGAAGCGACGGATCACGTGCTCGAGCTGCGGCTCAAACGCCCCCGGCAGGGTAGCGCCGGAGGCGCCCTCCGCCGCGGTTGAGGCTGGCGGTCTAAGGCTTAAAAGAACCGGCGCCTGCGCCGGTTTTTTTGTCCAGGTAAAAAGCCAAGGCGAAAAAAAACCCGCCGAAGCGGGTTTCCTAGAAGGAAAACCCGAGATGCCCTAGGGGAGGAGGGTTGGGCACCCCGGGGGTCACGAGCGCTTGGCGCGCGGTGACCGATTCGACAACCTGTGTGCCAAGCCAAAAGGCAATGCCTTTGTGGGGGCTGACCAAGTGCACACGATCAGGTCGGCTACAACGCCCGGTGAGGGGCAAAAAAACACTCACGGTCGAACCAATACAGAAAGCATGCCAAAGCTTTTTGACCCCCTGATGACGCTGAAACCGGGCGCCAGGCCCCAGATCGATGCCTTCCCCGCGGTCCTTGCCGGGGCGGAAGGGAGCGGCGTTGCCCGATGCTGGTGCGGCGTTCGGCGTTTGCGCTTTCTCATGGTGCAATTCCCGCTTGAAGCGCCGAGCTCCCGAGGGCGCAGGCAAGGCCGATGAATCCACTGTAGGCGATCAAGCTCAGCGCAGCGGTTCGGCCCCCTTGGTCGCCGAGGGCAGCGCCCAGGGCTCGGGCCACCTGGGGCAGGGCGGAAAGCCCCGCCACGGCAAGGGTCGCTAGGCAGCCAAAGACGTTCCACCAAAGCCAGGAAACCCCCGGCGCCCCGAGCCAGAGGGCGGCATTCAGGGCCATGCCGGCGGCAAGGCCCCGGAGCGCAGCCCCTTCCCCTATCCCGGGCGCAAAGGCCGCAATGAGGAAAAGGGCCAGGAGGGGGCCGTTTAGGAGCGAGCCAATCTTATTGATGGCAACCAGGACGGAGTCGGCAATCTCCCCCACGTAGAAGGCCAGCGCCACGATCACGAGGCCCCAGAAAAGCGTGAGCGCCTTGGCGATGGGGAGCGCGCCGAAGCGGGCTTCCAGCTGCGCCCCTCGGGGCCAGCGCCCGATGAAATCTTCGCTGCTGGCAGCGGAAAGGGCATTGAGCACAGAGTCGATGGAGGACATGGCCGCGGCAAGGAGCGCCACGATGACGAGGCCCACCAGCCCCGGGGGAAACTGGTCGAAGACAAACTGGACCACTGCGAGATTGATATTGGGGGTGCCGTCCTCCGTCACCGGGAGCCGGTCGAGAAAGGCCCCGTCGAAGTTGGCATAGGCCGCAAGGCAGAGGCCCAGGAGGCAGTAAAGCAGCACCAGGGGGAAGCGCAGCAGGCCGTTGTACCAAAGGATCCGCTGGCCCGCGGCAACCGATTCGCTTGCCAGCAGCCGCTGGCTCTGGCTCTGGTCGCAACCGTAGTAGCTGACGTAAAGAAAGAAGCCCCCGAAAAGCATGGGCCAGAAAGCATAGTCCACCCCGTCCCCTAGGCCCGTATGTTGCAAGTCCAGACTATGAACCCGGGCTTCGGGCAAATGGGCGAGCAGTCCGGGAACGCCTCCAAGCACGGAAAGGGCCAGGCCCAGGGCGAGTAAGAGGACGCTCACGAGGACGACGAGCTGAATGACGTCGCTCAGGATCACCGCCCGCATGCCCCCAAGGAGGTCATAGATCAGGGTCACCGCCGCCAGGAGGGCCACGCAGGCGGCAAAGGACAGCTCAAGACAGAGGGTGAGCACGAGGGCCATGCCGTAGACCGTGACGGCCGCGCCGGCGGCGCGGAACAGCTGGAATAGCAGGGAAGCCAGCACCCGGCTCCGCACCCCGAGCCGGGCCTCGAGGAAGCTGTAGACCGAGATAGCGCCATGGCGCCGCAGGGCGGGGTAGAGCGTCAGAAGCAGGAAGGCCATGGCGAGGGGCACGGCGAGCTCGTATTGAAGCCAGCCTAGGCCGCCGCCGAGGCTGAAGGCCACGAAGGCCGGGGCGCCCAGGAGGCTCGCGCTTGAGCACTGGGTGGCCATGGTGGACAGGGCCAGGGCGAGGGGGCTGCTGCGGCGCCCCGCGAGATAGTAGGCTTCCCGCGAGGTTTGCTCCGGCGCCAAGCGGATCGCAAGGCAGAGGAGCGCAACAAGGTATATGGCAATGACGCCCCAATCAAAGGTGGTCATGGTTCTGATTCTCCCTCTGCCTAAGGCATGGACCCATGGGTAGCTTGCCTGGGCCCACCCCGGGGGAGGCCCAGCGCTTCGGTGACCGGGTCCATCGCCTTCGCACGCAGCTAGCGGAGGTTTATGGCGATGCCGCGGCCAGCGATCTAGTGCGCTCCCTGCTCCAGAGCATTGCCGCTACGCAGCAGCAAGCCCTTGAAGTGCAAGCAGGAATTGGACCAGGGCGGTGGTCCGCGGCGGATGTGCTCCTGATCACCTATGGCCACAGCGTCACCCAAGCGGGCCTGTCCCCCCTGGCTTCCCTGCGCGCCTTTTGGGAGCAGCGCCTAGCGCCGCTGGTGAGCGCGGTGCATGTGCTTCCCTTCTTTCCCTCCACCTCCGATGACGGCTTTTCCGTGGTGGACTTTCGCGCCGTGGACCCGGAGCTGGGCGCCTGGGAAGACCTCACGGGGCTGGCGCGCCGGGCCCAGCTGATGGTGGATCTCGTCCTGAACCACGTCAGCCGGGAGTCCCTTTGGTTCATCGACTTTGTAGCGGGGCGAGATCCGGGGCAGCACTACTTCATCGACCTCGAGCCGCACACGGACACCCGCGCCGTGGTGCGTCCCCGAACCTCGCCCCTGCTGGTGCCCGTTCACACCTATCGGGGGGTGCGCCACGTCTGGGCCACCTTTAGCGAAGATCAGATTGATTTGAACCTGGCTAACCCCCGGGTGTTTCTGGAGCTCGCCCGGGTGCTCCTCTTCTATTTAGCCCAGGGCGCCCGGCTCGTGCGCCTTGATGCGGTGGCCTATCTCTACAAGCGTTTGGGGACGCCCTGCATTCACCTTCCCGAAACGCACGCCCTGGTGAAGGCTCTGCGCCTAGTGAGCGAATTGGCCTTTGACCCCGCGGAGGACCCGGTGCTCCTTGTGTCGGAAACCAACGTTCCTCATGAGGAGAACATCGCCTACTTTGGGGAGGGAGATGAGGCCCACGTGGTCTACCAGTTTGCCCTTGCTCCGCTCACCCTCCACGCCTTTGCTACGGGGGATCCCGCGCCCCTCCGGCGCTGGCTCGAGGCCCTTGCGCCGCCGCCGAAGGGCTGCGCGTTCCTGAATTTCCTGGCCTCTCACGACGGCATTGGGGTGCGCCCGGCGGAGGGCTGGCTTACCCCGGCCCAGCTTGAAGCGCTGGTGGCCCACACCCATCGCCAGGGCGGCTTCGTGAGCATGCGGGCGCTCGAGGGAGGGGGGGAGGCGCCCTACGAACTCAACATTACGCTGGTAGACGCCCTTGGCGCGGGCCCCCGAGGGGAGGGCGACGGGTTTGGGCCTGAGCGCCTCGCCGCGGCCCACGCGCTCATGCTGGCGCTGCAGGGGATCCCAGCGCTCTACATCCACAGCCTGCTTGCGACCCCGAACGATCTCGCGGGGGTGGAGCGCACCGGGCGTACCCGCTCCATCAATCGCCGCAGCTGGGAGCGGGACGCGCTTGAGGCGCACCTTGCCGGGGAACATGCCCAGGCCAGCTGGACGCGGTTGGAGACCCTGCTTCGATGTCGGCGGAAGCTGGCGGCCTTTCATCCCGAGGCGCCCCAGGCGGTGCTGGATTTGGGGCCCGGCGTGTTGGCGCTCAGCCGCGGCACGGGACGGTCGCGCCTATTGGTGCTCGTGAATCCCACGGACCAGCCCCAGCGGTTCGCTTCCCTTCCCGGGGCCAGCACTGCCCCGGTGCTGCGGGATCATTTGAGCGATGCTCCGGTGGATCTTAGCGAGCCCCTGGCGCCCTATGCTTACCATTGGCTCGCCTGGCCCTAGGGGCCCTGCCTGCGGGGCCCGGCCCTAGGCCTCGCCCCCGGCGTCCTGCGCATCCTGGCTGACGGCGCTGCGTAGCTTCTCGAAGATGTCCGGGTCCGCGCTTTGGATTCGATTCCAGCTGGGAATGAAGGGCGTTTCCTGAGGGCGCTCAAGGAAGCGCTCTCCGGCGCTCAAGATATTGGCGGAGAACAGCTCCACGGCGCGTTCCTCCCCGTCCCGGTCCAGGGTGAGGCCGTTCATGATCGCGTCGTGATAGTAGGCCTCGAGAAAATCCAGGGCCTGTCGGTAGTAGGTGGCCTTGAGGGTGCGAATGCTTTCCGCGCTGAAGACGACGCCCTGGGTCGCCAGCTTGCGCAGTACGGCCTTAACGATGTCCACGGACATGCGGGAAAGCCCTTTGCTGGCATCGTCCTCCGAGAGCTCCTGGTGCTTGTGGTCGTAATTGTTCGCCACGTCCACCTGGCAGATACGCCGATTTCCGTAATTTCGTTGCACCTCGGAAAGCACGCCAATCTCCAGGCCCCAGTCGCTGGGGATGCGGAGGTTCGCCAGCACCTCCGTGCGGAGGGAAAACTCCCCGGCGAGGGGATAGCGGAAGCTGTCGAGGTAGGTGAGGAAGGGGCGCTCCCCGTGCATTTCCCGGAGGGCCCGAAGGAGGGGGGTGACGAGGAGGCGACAGACCCGGCCCCCGAGCTTTCCAGCGGCGACCCGGGGGTAGTACCCCTTGCAGAAATCGTATTGGAAGCGCGGGTGCACCACGGGGTAGAGGAGGCGCGCCAGGAGAGCGCGATCGTAGGTCAGGATGTCGCAATCGTGCAGCGCCACCGCATCCACGAGCCCAGTGGCTTGCACATAGCCGAAGCAGTACCAAACGTTCCGGCCCTTGCCGAGCTCGCGGGGTGCGAGGCCTAGCGTCTGTAGCTGTTCGTCGATGGCTTTTAGGCGCGGGCCGTCGTTCCACAGTACGCGATGGTGCTGGGGTAGGCGGCTGAAGTAGTGAAGGGCGTGGGCGTACTGCTCTCGATCCGCGCGATCAAGGCCGATCACGATCTGGCTCAGGTAGGGGACTTGGCTCAGCACCTCGACGATGTGGGCCAGGGCCGGGCCCTCAAGCTCGGAAAACAGGGAAGGCAGCACCAGGCCCATGGGGCGCTGCTTAGCAAAGCCAAGGAGCTCTCCTTCGAGGTCATCGAGGCTCCGCGTGCCGAGGCCGTGGAGGGTGGCGATGGCGCCGTTTTGGAAAAAGTCAGACATGGCAAGGCTCGCTTATGCGGTGGGGCTAGGTGGAACGCGTCGGGAGGTGGGCGCCCAGCTGCGCCAGCACCGCGGGACCCCAGCCGTCCGGGCCTGGCGCCGGGGCGATGGTCACCCCCTCGGTCCGTTTTAATGCAAGACGGGTTCCATCTTTTCGCGGCATGACCACGGCGAAGGTGGCGGCCTCGAGCATGGCCCGATCATTCTCCCCATCGCCCAGGGCCAGGGTCGGGGCGCCCGGGGCAAGCTGGGCCGCTAGGGTGCGAAGGCCGTCGACCTTGTCCCGCTCAGGCATCACGTGAAGAAAACGCCCGCCATGGACCGCCCGAAGGCCGTGGGGCGCAAGGGCCGCGCGGAAGCGCGCGAGAGCCGCCTCGTCGCCGTGAAAGAGCCCCGGCTCCGAGGCCTCCCGGGCCATGGCCAGGGTGACGGCGCTGGGGGTGAGGCCCGTAAGGGCCTCGACGCGCGCCGCCCCCAGGGCCGCGAAGCCCTCAAAAGGCGCCGCGGCGGGCCCAAGGTTTCTAAGGATGGCCAGGAGGGCGGCGTAGCCCGGGCCAAAGAGGGTGGTTTGGGGGCCGCCCGGGCCGGGGCAGGTGATCCCGGCGCCATTTTCGAAGATCAGCCCGGGGACCCCCGGGAGCTGCGCCGAAAGCATCGTCAGTTCGGCGCGAGTTTTTGAGGTGGCCAGCACCAGGGGGATGCGCTGCTCGGCGAGGCGAGCCAGGGCCGCTTCGGCGCCTGCGAAGCGGTAGGCATCGTCGAGCAGGGTTCCGTCCAGGTCCGTGAAGACCAAGAGGGGCGGGGCTTCGATCACGGCGCAGGCGCCCTAGGCGGCTGCGGCCTGATTTAAGGCCTCCACCCGCGGCAGCACGTCCTTAATGAGCCGGGCGGTCTGGACCATCATGTCGTCGTCGTCCTGGGCCATGGGGCGCAGAATGAACTTGTGAGCCCCGGCAGCGTGGTAGGCGAGGAGCCGTTCCATGATGACGTCGCTATTCCCCACGGCCATCATGGCCTCGGCCTGGTCCCCCAGCCGAGCCCGGAGCGCGTCCCCCTGGGCCTTGGCGACGGGATCTTCCGGAGATCCGAAGCGGAAGGCGAAGCCCGCGCCATAGTGATCTTCATCGATGGTGCGGCCGAGGGCTGCCGCCCGGTCCTTAATCGCCGTGATGACCGGAGCAATTTCCTCTGGCGTTTCGAGCCCTGCTTGCCACCCGGTGCCCCAACGCGCGGTACGCTCGATGGCCGCCGGGGCGCTGCCGCCTACCCAAAGGGGAAGGTTCCGCTGCACCGGCTGGGGCGCTAGGGTGGCGTTCTCGTATTGGTAATAGGTGCCCTTAAAGGTGACCGTTCCTTCGGCCCAGAGCTTGGAGATGATTTCTAGGGCCTCGGCGCTGCGCTTGCCCCGACCCTGGGTGGGCACGCCCCGAGCGCGGTAGTCGTCGCTCCGCGCCGTGCCGACCCCAAAGGCGGGGAGTAGGCGGCCCTCGGATAGCACATCGATGGTGGCGCAGGCCTTGGCGGTGAGGAAGGGGTCCCGGTGCCCCAGGGACGCCACGTTCATGCCGAACTTGATGCGCTTCGTGCCCCCGGCGAGGGCGGCCATGACGGACATGACTTCAAGATTCGGGATGGGGCTCACCAGGCGATCGG
>Ga0255762_10000379_pt1 | contig 39399 bp, 34 predicted proteins | sample 101ome_16_FD_179962 | JGI IMG/M metagenome (GOLD analysis project Ga0255762, IMG submission 179962) | Coastal salt marsh microbial communities from the Groves Creek Marsh, Skidaway Island, Georgia - 101401AT metaG (version 2) | ecosystem: Environmental > Aquatic > Marine > Intertidal zone >...
TTGGGCACCAAGCCGGCGGTGTGGGGGTCCACCTCGTCCACCACGATTTGGAGAACGTCGCCCTCCACGCCGTGCTCCTCGCTGAACACGTGGTTGAAGTGGACGTTGGAGCCGGTGAGGCGGATCATGTTCGACAGCGAGTGCTCCTCACCGTCGTTGGAGGCGGTGAACTGCAGGGTGGTGACTCGGGCCCACTCTCCGGAGCCGGCCAGATAACTGTGATGGTTATGGTCCCAGTTGATGAAAATATCTCGAATCGTTTCGCTGAATTCGTCGACCACCAACTGATCGTCGAGGATTTTGGTCTTTCCGTCCTGACGGGTTCGAATGGTCGCGAATCGCGCCGACATCCCCGCGGTCAACTCGTTGGAGAGACTGTAGAAGTTGCAACGCGCGAATCCCACCATCAACGCCGTGGTGGGGTAGGTGTCGTACAAGGTGTCGAAGGTTTCGAAAACGTCTTCCAACTCGCTATCGTGAAGACGGATCACAATCTCGTGGATCGGGTCGTCGTACAAGCGGGACAGATTTTCGTAGTAATCTTCGTAACTGTTGATCTCTCGTTTGAAGTGCGATTGGAAGTCGCTGATGTCGTGGAACTCCAGCTTCGCCCACTCCACCGGCTCGTTGTTGGAGGTGACCAAGAAGTGCTTGAACTCGTCGTCGGTGGTGGCGTTGGAGAGTCGCAGCGTCAGATCGCCGCGCATCAAACGGTCGCGGAACCAGGTGTCGCTGTCCTCCTCGTACTCCTCCCGAACGATCTCGATGAGGTTGCTCCCCTTCAACGAGGTGACGGTGTCGTTGGTGAGCTCCCGGAGGGTCTGCCACATGTCGTCGTAGTCGGTGAGGATGCGGGTGTTGCTCTGCTCGTTGGTCCACTCGGTCTGCAGGGCCTTCATCTTGGGCACCAACCCGGCGGTGTGCGGGTCCACCTCGTCCACCACGATTTGAATCACGTCGCCCTCCACACCGTCCTCCTCGCTGAACACGTGGTTGAAGTGGACGTTGGAGCCGGTGAGGCGGATCATGTTCGACAGCGCGTGCTCCTCAGCGTCGTTGGAGGCGGTGAACTGCAGTGTGGTGATGCGTTCCCATGTCTCTTTTCCGGATAGATAGTGATGGTGCTCTTTGCTCCACCGAAGAAACAACTCCCCGTGTTTGTCGTCGGTAGTGTCGCCGTGAACGTTCATGTCGAATATCGGAGATTCGGCGTAGCTTGTGATCGACAAGGTACGATACCGTTCTCTCAAACGAGGGTCCAAATCCTCGTGATACAGATGATGCAACAAATACGCCGTCGGCGCGTAGTTGGATTTCGAGTTGAACAGCTCGTTGGTCAAATACACGAGTCCGTTTCTGTTTTCGATCGCTTGTGCCTCCGGGAGATGCCCCCACATGGCGGTTCCCTGCGTGTCCATAGATCGAAGGAAAATGTGTACGTTTTGTTCCTCCGGTTCCAACACACCCGCCATATCGAAACCATCCTCCGGAGTGATGATTAGATCGTCCGCCACTGTCATACGGTTCGCAACGATGTTCCCTCCCAGTATTTCTACGGCGTCGCGATGTTGGGTCGCCATATCTCCACAACCCAGATTTGAACGTGCGAGATAACTGAAATCGCTTAATTCCGACAGGTTACACGCTCGTTCCAAAAAGATGTGCTCTTGATGATACACGATGTTGGAGAGCACGTCGGGAATGGCGTACAGATCGTGAAAGTTGCCGGTGTGGGCGATCGTATGCAACTCCAAATGATTTCGAGCGGCGAAGGCGTCGTCTATGTCGGACAAGTTGTTGCTCGCGTGGATGAATCGTGTTTCGGTGTTGCTAAAAGCGCTGAGTTGTATTGGTCGATTGTCCAAATGGTAGTAGTTCGACGTGAAGGCGACCTCTTGCACACCTAGGATACGTAGATTCGCTAGCAAATCTTCTTTTAGAAGCGGATCTTCGATGTATTCGGACAAGGCCTTGCTTGTTTGGAGTCGTTGGTTGATTTTTTCGTTCAGGGTGTTGTTCACGTCGAACACCACGGTAGCGGACACCGTGTTGGTGTCGCTCTTGGTAAGTTGGCGTATGATCTTGAAATTCCGGTACCGCATACGAAAATGTTCCTCGGTGGAGGAGAACACGAAATACGGAATGAACACCGAGTTCGCCTCTGTCGCGCTGCTTTCGAAGTCGTTCGTTCGATAGCTCGGCGGTCGAATGAATATTTCTCCGGCTTTGACTTGTTCTGTTAGCAGCTCTTTGTCGAGAGTCAGATTCCTCAGAGCTATCGACGGAGTGATCTCGGACAAATTGTTGTTCGCGGTCAACAGACCTCCCTCGTTGAGTCGACTGAGCGAATTGAACAGATCGCTGAAATTGAGTTGCATCTTGTACAGTGCGAACATCGAAGCCACCTCTTTTTGCATGATATCCCTTCCTCGATTCACCCTCGGGTAGTCGTGACTGAGTGCCAGACGCGAAAGAGGAGCGTCGGAACTTTGCTCTTCTACGATCAGACTGAAGGAGGTCCTATCGCCTCCCAATCGAAGGGTCTGTGCGTTGAGAACGTCGATGTTCACCACCGGGTTTTCTTCGTCGTCCGCGGTTGGGATGTACTTTCGGATCGTCTCTATCATGAGATCGTGATTCACGAACTTCGCATCGTTGGAGAACGCACTCAACGGGATGTCTTCTTGTTTGATTTGCGCCCACGTGACCAATGGATACGGTTGCCATTGGAGAGTTCCTTTTTGATCCCCCAGAACGAGAATTGCGTTGTCTTCGATACCATGAGGAGGTCTCAGCTGCACGTCTTCCACATCGAGTTTTAGGGTACCACCGGTGATATGCACGTTACTGGAGGACGCCTGCGCTAAATCATTGAGACCGAGCGCTTTCCTTGCCAAGCACGGATTATCTAAATCCCACAGATTATGCTTGGTCTGCAAAAATGCCATCGTTATTCTAATAGAGATTTTAAAAGATCCTATTATTTATACAGGCTCAAATTGAACAATTTCGAAGTCTCTCATGTAGTCGTTCAAGGTGTCTCCGCGACCGATAATAATGTTCCGTATCACATCTTCGGTTTCTCTGAGTTTTTGTTTCAACCGGTCTCGCACAGAACGAAAGAGAGACGGAGGTACTGCAGCGCCCATGTCCAAGCCGACGCTCGTTGCCATACGAACGATCCCATATTGTTCCGGGATCACCGCATTCGCGATCGGTGTTGTGGTCCACATGGCGTCACCGTTGGTTTGACCCATCACGACGACGTCGTCTTCAAGCGTCTGTATCTTCTTTGGGATGATCAAGGAATCTTTCACGTGTACCGAGCGCGCGATCAATGCCGTTCCGCTCATATGAACGGCAGAGGCGTGTTGTGTCGCCGCGGTTCCGATCCCTAACGATTCACGACACCGTCGCTTGCTCTCTTCGTCGTCTTTGATCTGCTCGAACGGAAACTGACGATCGAAGAACGGTACGTCGTTGTCGAATAGACTGACACGATCCGGTCGAATCGTCAGCGAGTCGAAGGTGCTCGTGTAAGCGATCGGTTCAATCTCCAATTCCTTGTACAATCGCATCAGATAGTCGTTTCGGACAACCGGATCCGAGTAGTCGACGGTCCGTATTTGTTGCAAATTCGACAACGACTCCAAATATTCTTTCACAAATGTTCGATCTACTTCTGTGAACTCTTCGTTCGCGAGCACGGTATCTAGATTCGCGGTGTAGTCGATGTAACTTTTGGGGATTTGGTTGTTCAACAAACCCCTGATCTCGTCCAGATTGTTTTCTCGTCGTAGCATATTCGAAGTTACGTATCGATTAGTGAACTCGGTGAACAAAAAAACGTTAGAGTAACGTACCGTGCGTGTGTTGAGCACGTCTTGGTAGTCGTCCATACTCAAGGTGGGGTTGAACGAGTTCAACAGAGCGTCGTTACTTGTGGTCAACGTGAGGAAATACCGGTACGAGATTCCGAACTCTTCCGGATTCGTCTTGAAATGATCCAGAGTGCTCGAAGCCTCGTTCTTGTATACTCGAACGAGTCCTTTGGTGTCGGAGGTCGCGATCGGAAATTCGTTGTGGGGTAGATGATAGATGAAGAAGGCGTCGTCCTCGGTCGTGGCTCGCCCCAGCGCGAGCTGCATCCGTTTGTTTCGATCGTTGTCGTCTCGTGTACCGCCGAAACGTTGCAGTGCCAGCGAGGGAATGTACGCGGTCCCTTCGACCACGAAGGGGGAGGTTTGCAACTCCAAACGTTCTCGATTCAATTGGGAGATAGTGCCCACCTTCAATCGATCTTTGACGGCTTGGATATCGTCGAAATCGCGCAGATGATTGTATTTGCTCGCGAAGTAGGTGTTGTTCGAGTGCACCTGCTCGACGTAGTCGTTCACTCGCTCGATGATGCTGTCGAATTGTCGTAGATACATGGTTTCGAGTTCCTGTTTGTAGCCCTGCATGGTTCGAAGCGTATGCACGTGCGCGTTGTCGAGTCGACACAATCCGTACGTTGACGATGTCGCGATCGGGAACGGGTGCAGTTCCGGCAGATCGTAACGACCGGTGTACGGGTCGTATCGTACGATTCCTCCGGTGCGTAAGGGAGACGATGGGTTCCAATAAAGTTCGTTGATCGCAACATCTCTGACTTGGTTGAAATCGTTTAATGTTTGAAACTCGCTCAAACCCAAGAACTCGCGAGCTGCTTCGGCGTCTTCTAAGGTTTCGAGATTCGTGGTCAGAACGTTCGGAGTGATGGTAGTGGGGCCGAATCGTTTGGAGAACAGATTCCAACTCACATTGGAGTTGTACTCTAAGGGAACGTCGTGAATGTTTCCCGTGAACGCCACTTTCGCTAGTTCGCTGACGCGCACGTAGTCCTCGTCGTTGCTAAATTTGGAGAGTGGAATTTGATCCATGGGTGGTATGATCCAATGCGGATGCTTGTGGTATCGATCGTGGGCGTAGAACATGGCGGCGTTCTCGTCGTTGAACAGAGCGATACGTTCCACGTTCGCCTCGCGTACCACAAGTCGTACGTTGTGCGTATCTTGGAACGCGCATGTGTCGAGTTTCAAATTGGATCGAGATTGTTCGACACACCACAGGTCGTGGAGATTGTTCGTGCGTGACAACATACTTGCCATAAATCCACAGGGTTTTCCGCGGCACTTAACCGACGTTGACTTGAGTTCGGAGGAGTTCGCTGAACAGATTTCGATAGATCTCGATGCGCAACTCGAACTCCTGCACGAGACGGTACAACGTCACGGAGGAGATAGCCATGTCGTCCTCTTTGACCTCGGTATCGGAGGTCAGACGCACGGTGCCGTAGCTGGTGGTGGTAGCCTTGGGTAACGGGCGCCATTGCGCGGTGCCGATGTCGTCCGTGCACATCAAAAAGTGCCCGTTGTTGTCCGGATTGAACTGATATTGCAGATTCTCCATCAGCTCGAGTCGTTGAAAGGTGGCGTCTCCTCGAAGTGTTCCGACGTTGTTCGCGTTTAACAGCGCCATATCGCCGAGCCCTAGGTTTCTGCGCGCGATCTCGACGTTCTCGTTCAACTCGGACAGACAATTCGCTTGAGTGAGGTATCCGGTGTCGTTCTCGAAATCGGAGAGCTTGGTGGGGCGATTTTCCATCGTCATCCAATCCCCCGTGTGGGCGATGGGATGCAACTCCAAATTGGTTCGCGCGATGCTAGGGTTGTCCACCCGCATGTTGTCGTCCAACGTGAGGAACGTGTCGAACCCTTCCACTTGATTGATGTGGGTAGGCACTGATTTTCGGATCGCTTCGAGTCTCTCGGAATTCACGCGAAAGTATTCGTTCACCGCGTTGACGGACGGGACGACGTCGTTTCGCGCAGAGCTCAACGTTTCGTTGATGTTCGCCAAAGAGTACACCTCCGCGTAGTTGTCCAACAGATAGACCATACCGGGGGAGGTGTCGGAGGCGGTGGGTTGCAAACTGGTGGTGACGATTTTGCCTTCGGCGTCCACTTGCAGATAGACGGTGTCTCCCATCGTGTTCGGGATGATGAGTTTGGAGGACTCGTCGAAGACGATGTCTTTCAGGAAGACCGTGTCGCCCACGTTGAGCGTGGATAACGAGCCCAACTGCAAGGTTTTGCGAACCTCCTCGATGTTCGCGTCGGACAGATTGCTGTCGCGTCGCAGCAGTCCGTACTCCTCCACCACTTTGTCGATGTCCGGATGTTCGACCACCGCCTCGATGGAGCTGATGTTGTCGAGGCGAAACTTCATCAGATTGAAAAAATTCACCACCGAACCTGCGCTAGCGACCAGACTCGGTTCGGAATCGTACACGTCCAGATCGTCCGTGATCCGTACCAACCCGTGGCGCTCCGTCGTGGCGTACGGAATGTTGCACGCCACCACGCGCATGTCCTCCGGTCGTACGGTCAGATAGCAGTCCGCGTTGATGTCCACCTCCGCGGTCGGTAGATAGAGCGAGTCCAACGTGAGTTCGTCGACCAATACATGATTGTTCCACTTGACGATGCCCAAATCGCCGATTCCTAAGTTTGCGCGAGCCTGCGCGGCGTCCTCCACGTCCTGCAGGTTGGATCTGCTGTTGAGATAGCGTACGTCGTTGATCAGCTCGGAAGTACGAAAAAACCGGGTTGTCATGGACTCGTAGGAACCCTCGAACGCCACGGGTTGCAAATCGGAGGCTTTGACGAAGCGATCGGGATCGTCCGGATCGTTACGAAATCCGGACATGGGCACCGCTCGTTGGTCTCTGCGCAGCCAATCCTTCCATAGAGGATCGACGTACTCCAACTCGCCGTCGTCTCCGAGGACGAGGATCCTGCCCGGTGCGCGACTGGGATGTTCGTACACCAAATGCTCCAATTGGATGGTGCCGCCGGTGATGACCACGTCGTTGGCGTTTTGGGTCGCCAACGTTCCGATACCCAAGTTGGCGCGCGCGCATGCGGGAGAATCTACATCTCCGAGGTTGTTCTCCGCTTTGAGGAACAAACTCATTTGTTATTTAAAAAATGTATTCTTTAGGAACGAATACACAATGCCGGGCGGGCTCTTGCAATTGGTGGCAAGCGGGTCGCAAGATCTGCTGCTCAACGGAAATGCGTCGGTGAGTTTCTTTAAAAAGGTGTACAAAACGTACACCAATTTCGCTATGGAGAGCATGCGAGTGACGTTGAATCGTACTAGCATGAACTACTCGGAATCGACCACGTTGGTCGCTCGATTCAAGCGTCACGCGGACTTGGTGCAAGACGTCTATTTGAGCATCGAGATCCCCGAGATACGTAAAGTGGACAAGGAGCAGTTCGCGTACGTGCGGCATTTTGGAGAGACCCTCATCAAATCCTACAGCGTGTACGTGGGCGGCACCGTGGTGGACAAACAGACCGGAGAGTGGCTGCATCTGTGGAATCAGCTGAGCATGTCGGCGGACAAACGATACGGGTACGATCAAATGATCGGGAACACGAACGAGATCTTCGCGCCCGACAACAACCACTGGCTCAAACACGGAGAGGTGCAGGTGCGTCGCACGCGGTTGTACATACCGCTGCGATTCTGGTTCAACCGGTCTCCGGGTCTGGCGCTGCCCTTGGTGGCGTTGCAATACCACGACGTCGAGATTCACATCGAACTGAGACCCATGCGCGAGTTGTTCACGATCAACGGGTTGGCTCCAAGCGGGAGAGTTTCCTATTTCCCGAACGAGGTGATCGACGTAACCCCTTATCTGGAGGCCAACTACATTTTTCTTGACACGAACGAACGAGCGTTCTTCGCGCGCAGCTCGCACGACTACCTGATCGAACAGACGAACTGTTACGTCACTACGAACGTGGATCGTGTTACGAACACGGAAATCACGGTGTCCAACCCGGTGAAGGAGTTCGTGTGGGTGTTCACGAGCGCGGACGCGCACAAGACCAACTCGTGGTTCGACTACGGCCATCGTCACCAAATACACTCGAGCTCTTGTACGCAAACGAACTCGTGCGACTGCGGGCACGGTGACGGATACGCGATGGAGTCGGCTCGAATCATGTTCAACGGACTGGAACGCGTGGAAGCCAAAAGTCCGGAGTATTACAATCTCTTGCAGCCCTATCAGCACCACAGCGTGATTCCCGGACGAGGCATCTACTGCTACAGCTTCAGTTTGCATCCGGAGCAGTTCCAACCGTCGGGGGCGTGCAATTTGGCGCGTATCAAGCGCGTTCAACTGCAAACGGTGCTGGAGCCGAGCGCGAAGCATATGGATTTGCGCGTGTACGTGTTGAATTACAATTTTCTACGCGTGATGGCCGGTTTGGGTGGTTTGGGTTACGCGTAGCGTTAGATTTTATGTGCGCATTACAAAAAAGGACACCATGCTGTTTTCGCTCGTGTTCAACCTTTCGTACTTGGTTTTCATGGGGCTGTGCATGTACTACGTGGTGCTGTACTCGAAACTCGCGGAGGACGTGGCCTACTTGCGAGACCTCGCGACCAAGGCGAAAAAAAAGTACCTTAAATAAAAGGCAGATGAGCTCACGCATGGGCGATCTCTCGGGGTCCCCGGCGGTCACCGAGAAATTCGACAACATTCGCCGCGTGGTTCGCAAAACGACCGATAACCACAAGGGACTGCAGGCCAAATTGAAGAGCATCACCGAGATCAACACCAAACTCTCGCAAAGCTACGACGTGTCGCTGCGCGTCATCGTGGACGTCAGTAAGCTTCTGAATCAGTACATCAGCTTCTTTAACGACATCGACGGGCTTCTGTCTCAGTTGGACATCGACGCGAGCAACGCCTCTACGGGAGACTACGTGAAGTACATCAATCGGTTGACGTCCGACAATTTGGACAAGATGACGCAGGAGTTCAAAACGCAGCTGGACAAGTTGGTCCCTCTGTTTCAGAAGAACGACATGCCCTCGCAGCATCTCGTAGAGTACGGTCAACTGTTGGACGGCATCAACAAGGAGGCGAAGCAGCTGGTGAGGGGTGGTGGGGCGCATGGTAAGTCCGCAAAAAAATTGAACGCGTCCAAAAAGAAGACCGCCACCAAAAAGAAGTAGACCGGAACAAAAGATGCTCACCATAATCTCCGGAACGATGTTCGGCGGCAAGACCTCCACTCTTCTCGCCATGTATCGACTCGCCATGCATCGAGAGGAGCCCGAACGAGCGCTCCTCGTAAATCACCGTATCGACACGCGCTACAACAATGACGATTCCGTGGTCACGCACGACGGCGACCGCGAGTCGGCGCTCAAAGCGACGCGTCTGGAGGAAATGTTCGATCGCATGGAGTACCGAGTGTCGAAGGTGATTTTTGTGGACGAGGCGCAGTTCTTCGACGATTTGGAGGAGACGGTGCATCGGATGATCGAGACGGACGGAAAGCACGTCGTGCTCGCGGGTTTGATGTTGGACTGTCAACGGCGCCCGTTCGGGAAGCTCGCGCGTTTGGTGCCCCATGCGAACGCGTTCATCGTCAAACGAGCGTCGTGTCATCACTGCGGAGCGCAGGCGATCTACAACGCTCTTCGTTCGACGGAGAGGACGCCGGAAGTGGGTGGTGCGGAGTTGTACGTTCCGGTGTGTAGATCGCATCACCCAAACAGCATTTAAACGAGACTCGAAAGAGTAGATATGGACTCTCAATCAAAGATGGATTCCTCAAACGTGAAGAAAAGGGGACGACGACCGAAGAAGTCGTCGCACGACGACGTCGACGGAGACTCGGAGAAGGACACCCCTGTTATTTTGCAGTTGAGCGTGAGTTCGAACGACGTGAGCGTTTCGGACTCGAACGTCGCCAGTTTCGAGGACGCCTTCTGCAAGTATGACCCTAGCGTGGCGATACCGAACGCGTACGACCAAGACACGCAGTTCGAGTCGCAGCCTTTCGAGCTGTCTTCCACGCAGACGGAGGACAGCGCGTCGAGTATCACTCTCCGAGCTTACGACAACGAGGAGGCGTTTCCCATGCGAAGCGATCACGCGTGCTATTGGTGCTGCCACACCTTCGACACGCGTCCGTTCGGATTGCCGGTGAAGTACAAGTCGGACACCTTCTACGTGTCGGGTAATTTTTGCAGCATGGAATGTTTGAGCGCGTACAACTTCGACACCAACATCAACGTGAGCAACATATGGGAGACCTACAATTTGATCAGTTTCATGGCGAGACGCATGTCCTTCGCGGATCCGGTGTACCCCGCGCCTCCGCGGAAGTGTCTGAGCATGTTCGGGGGGTACATGTCCATCCACGAGTTCCGAGAGTACTGCAAATCGAGCAAGATCGTAAACTACACGAATTGCCCCCTGATCGCCATCATCGATCAGGTGGAGGAGATCAACAACTTCTACCACAAACACAAAGACACCGACGTGCTCCAGTTCGATAAGGCGCGACTAAAAAAATACGAAAGTCGCCTGAAGCTGCAACAGGAGGCGATGATCGAACAGAACTACGACAACACGTTGGATCGATCGATGGGGATCATATGAATTCGATTCGTTGACGTCCACTTTTGGAGTTAATCACAAGATTGCCTACGTGACGCTCGTACAACGGAGAGTTCGTGCTTTCGTCTACTTCGTATACACAATTCGTACCCGGATTCAGTGCGTACTTTTGCTTTTTGAATACAACAATTTCCCAATTGTCTTGATCGTCGGACTCCGTTTCGGACTCTGGTTCGGGTTCCGGTTCGGGTTCCGGTTCGGGTTCCGGTTCGGGTTCGGGCATCGGACTCCCTTTTTTACTTGAGGAAGCCCTCCCGGCGAGCAACGCTTTGGAGAGTTTATCCTGTAACTCCTTGACCTGTTGCTTTAGTGCGTGATTCTCGTTGAGCGTCGTTACCACCGTGGACGCGCGAAGCATGTCACGCTCGTTCTCCACAAGACGCGCATTGTCTCTACGAAGTTGTAGGTTTTCTTGGTAAAGCTTTTGATAGCGTTCCAACAGTTCTTGCAGCTTTTGGACATGCACATCGTAATGATCCATGGTAGGGAAGCGTTTTTGTCTAGACAAACAGATAATTCATATCAATTTTTTCGAGCGTCGTTTTGAAACCCGCAGCGAACATGCGTTACGTTTTACCCAATATTATCTTGTTTAACAAATAATACGCCTTCCTCAATGGTGCGCGTGGTGTTGTGCGGAACGCACCCTGATCAATACAACGGATACTCTAAAGTGGTGTATGAATTAGCCAAGCAACTGTCCACATATGATCACATACAGCTCTATATTTACGGATTTCAGAATTTTTACGACGGAGCAGACCACAAGATCGCTCGATCCTTACCGAGCAACGTGGAGGTGTACGACGCCTTCAAACACGAAGAGCCGAAAAATAAAGGGTTCGGAGAGACCCTGTTCGTAGATTACGTCAAACGCATCGATCCCGATGTGCTGATCGTGTACAACGACATCGTGATCATATCGACGTTTTTGGACCTTGTGAAGAAGAACATGCCCAATCATCGTTTCAAGCTGATCCCGTACATCGACATCGTGTATCGCAACGAGAAGAACTCGTTGATCGCGAAGATCAACGAGATGGTCGACGGCGGGATCATGTTTACGAAGCATTGGGAGGACACGATACGGAACCAGGGGTTCACCAAGCCGCTCTACGTGTTGGAGCACGGCTTCAACCCGAGGCAGTTCTATCCGGTTCCGAAGAACCTTGCGAGGCAGTTTTTCTCTCTGAAGGACACCGACTTCGTGATCCTGAATCTGAATCGCAATCAGCCCCGCAAACGTTGGGACATTTGCATCATGGCGTTCGTGAAGTTCTTGTCGCGTAATCGTGACGCGCAGATCCGCATGATTTTGGCCGCTTCCTTACAGGGCTCGTGGGATTTGGTGGATTTGATCGTATCCGAATCTCGCAAATACGGAATGACCGTGCACGACGTCAAGAAGCATCTGGTCGTGATGCAGAATCCCCAACGTCTCACCGATTTCGACGTGAACGTGATGTACAACGCGGCCGACGTGGGGATCAACACGTGCGACGGAGAAGGGTTCGGGCTGTGCAACTTCGAGCAAGCGGGCGTCGGTGTTCCGCAGGTCGTGCCCAACATCGGCGGATTCCGCGATTTCTTCGACGGCGACACCGCGCTCCTCCTCGATCCCAAGTGGTCGTTCTATTGCGACCACTCTCGCGATTTCGTATCGGGTGAGGCGCAGGTGTGCGCGGTGGACGACTACGTGGACGCTTTGGAGTACATGCTCCACAACCCGAGTGCTCGTAACGAGTTGGGTAAGAACGCTCGGAGAAAAATAATGACTCACTACGACTGGAAGGAGAAGGGCAAAAAGCTCGTGGACATTATCGACAAGGTCGCGCCACCCACACCGGAGGTGATACCCATCGATTTGACCAACAAGGTGCAGGAGGGAATCAGTCCCACGACCTTGCAAAACGAGGACGTGGACAACATGTCGGCGGAGGAGCTTCGTCAGTTGGTGAAGCGCCTTCAAGGTGTATGAGAGCGACAGTAGGGTGTGGAGGTAGGCAGCACGGAGAACACGTCGCACAGGGGTTGCGTCGGTAGCGGCTCAATCGGGGCGAATCGCGCTTGCGAAGTCGGCGGCGCCGGTCGCGCCGTCTTGCGTTTGGTCCAATTGTGGAAGTATTGATGGTTTTTTACGCAATGCGTACGGTCATCCTCTCGCACGAGGTAGTTGTGAAAGGTGTAGTCCCGATCGGGATCGGCGAGAAAGTCCCCTTCTCGAGACGCGTTGTATCCGACTCCGTTCGCGTAGGCCGTGTCGGAAGGGGGTGGCTTCGTGACGCAAGACGCGGGCGACGGTCGTGCCGAAATGCGAGGGGCGCGTTGGAACTCGTAACGAGTGTTGGTGTACGACAGGATATCGTTGTCGGTCCGAAAGCTTCGGTCTTCCAGATCCCGAATAGCCTCGCAGCTCTGTGTTTCGAAATGGTGATACTCGGGGAACGCGGACATTTATTAGTAGTTGGACAATATTTTGCGCAACGATTCGTGTTCGCGAGCGTGGATCTCGCGCTCGAAGTAATCGCTGTTGCGACTTGTGTCTCGAACGGAGGCGCGTTTGTTGTTGACGTAGGGGCTCGTGTTGCTGTCGTGCACGAATCGTACGTACATGGTGGGAGGGTTGTCGAGCACGTAGACGGCGCGTGTTCGCCGCGCTTCGATCTTCAAAGGCTTGTCCTCCAAACGATCGAGATGGGCGTATCGCAACGGCCGCGGGGTTTTACGAGCGAAGAACGACATGAATCCGCTTCGAAGCGTGGCGACGTACGCGAACTTGGTGGGGACCACATACTCGATGCGATTTCGAATCATTAGAAAGTCCGCGTCGTTCTCGCGCATGGTTTTCTCGAGGATTTCCAAGTAGTCGGGTGCTCGCCAGTCGTCGTCGTCCCACAGGGTCCATATCGCGCCGAGCGGAACCATCTCCAAGGATATGTTACGGATCTCGCCTAGGTTTCCGCGAGGCAGCATGACCTCCAATATTCGATCGTCGGCAAGATCTTCTTTCGAGGCGAGTATTCGCTCGCCCGATTCGGACTGATTCATGATTACGAGACGTTTGTTGACATAGGTCTGCTCTCGGAAGTTGCGCACACTCTGACGGATGTACTCCTGTCGACGCGGATCGTTGAGCGTCACCATCAAACAGTACACATCCGGTTGGTCGATTGTGGGTTTCCTTCGTGACCGTGCGAGAAGAGCGAGCAGAAGCAGCGCGATCACACACACTCGTATTATAACATGCATTACTATTAATACAAGAGCGAACAAAATAAAATGCGATATCCGAAGGTGGTTTTCAGTGTGATTTTGCTCGCGGTGTGTGTTTTAATGTGGTTACGTAATCGGATCGGTAGAAAAGCGCCCCGTGTGGGCGACACCTACTGCCGTTTGCAAAAGAACGCGATGAGAGGGGTTCCTACGGACACCGTCTTGTCGGTGTTTCGTGGTCCCTTGCAAAGCGCGGGGTTGCGATATCATCCGGACCCCACGCTCTCGACTTTCTTGTTTTTTAACATGTTGTCGGAGTACGGGGATCTCCACGAGCATGTGTGGAAGCTACCCCACTGTCGGTACGTGTACTCCCTCCTCGCGATCGATCTGTTGGCGAGCAAATCGGCGATGTACAAACATCTGAAACGCTCGTTGTCTACGGACGCACTCGAATCGGTGGTTCCGCCGACGACGGTGATCGATGCGAACACCGCGTCGACGTTCGATACTCGCCCGAACACGCTGTACATCCTGAAGAAAAACCTGCAACGACAAGAAGGCTGCCTGCTCACCGAGAAGGCGTCGGACGTGCGCGACGCGCATCGACAAAACTACGTGGTGTGTCAAGAGGTGCTGAAGGACAACTACCTCGTGGCGCAGCGGAAGATAAACATTCGTCAGTACGTCGTCGTGACGGTGACCGACGAGCCGTCGTTTCATCTTTACGCGGACGGGTTCGTATACTACGCTCCGGAACCCTACGACGAGGGCTCGAATCGCCCCGAGGTTCACATCACATCGGGCTTCAACGATCGGTCCGTGTATCTCGAAAATCCTCTCACGCTGAAAGACCTGTATGTGCGACTAGGGGCGGAGAAGGCGACGACGTTGCGAAAAAATATCCACAGCACGTTGCGTACTGTGATGCAGTCCTATCGGTCGATCTTACGCACACTCGACGGAAAGAACGACTCGCAAAAGAATTTCGCGTTGTTGGGGATCGATCTCAGCGTGAGTCGCGCGCTGACATGCAAAGTGATGGAGATCAACAAGGGACCCTCGCTCGATCCGAAGGATCCGCGCGACGCGGCGCTCAAGAGAGACGTCGTCGCGCAGACGGTGGCGTTGTTGTTGGACCCGGATACGGCGCGACGAATGCGCAGTTTGGATTAGACGTCGTAGAAGGTGCACTCGATTTCGTCCCAATACTCCCAGTATTTGGCCAACTCGTTCTCGATGTCTTCGATATGCGAATAGTGCTCCTCGATTTTGTCGCATACGACGGCGCAACGATCCTTCACGTGCTTGGAAGATCCTTCGTCAGACACACACTTGGAGATGGCGTATTGCAAGTTAGCGCGCAACATCTTTCGCAACGTTGCTTTGTCGCGACGCAGTTTATCGCGTTTTTCCACGTTGTGGGGGTGATTCGGACCGCAAGGAATGGAGGATTGGACACACACGGCGATCATGATTGTCGCGACGCAACCTGCGCTTTGAGTGCACTCACGAGATTCGTGTTTAAATCAGTTCTCCTTCCGATGCATCCATTTAAAGTTATGTTTAGGTATCATCCGGTAAAAAACCATGACGGACATTCGGGACGAGATGCTCCAGGAGTACTTGCGACGTCAGTCGAAGACGCCTACGACGCAGCTGTCGGACGCGCTGTTGGAAGGGAACGCGATCCACTGTCACAACAGCCGGGCGCTCACGGTGGTGGAGCGCAACGAGGACGAGGAGAACGAAGCCGAACGGGAGGAGTTCAAGCATCAGGTGCGCGCGTGGATTCGCATGGATTCTGAGGTGAAGGACATCTCCGCCAAAATGCGGCTGTTGGACGGAGAGCGGAAGCAACGCAAGCGAGTGCAGGAGGAACTGTCCAAGCGTATCATGGCGTACATGCGAAACCACGAAATCGACGAGCTGAACTCGCGCGACGGCATCATCAAATCCAAAACCACCTACGTGAAGACCTCGTTGAGCCAAAAGGCACTCATAGAACGTCTCAAGGCCGAGTTCAGTCACGTGAACAACGTCGACGATCGTCTGCACGAGGTGTTCTACAATCGTGAGAAGATCGAAAAATCGCGTCTTACTCGATCCTAAGAGGTGCACTCTTGGGAGTGCAGCTCATCCCGCAGACGAGGTACACTCCCAAGAGTGCAGCTCATCCCGCAGACGAGGTACACTCCCAAGAGTGCAGCTCATCCCGTAAATGAGTTCAGTCGTCGTCTGACGATTCGAATCCTTGAATGTCGTTTTCGAAGTACTCGTCGTCGTCCTCGTCGGTGCTGTGGTCTTCGATGGCTTGCATCGATTTGTTGATGTATCCCACAAAGTCCGGGTTGTACTCGGGATTGAGGACGGAGTTTAAGATTTTCTCTCGTTGTTTCGGACGCAGGAATTTGATGGACAACAAGAAGTGAAGGTCGACGTTGCGAAAGTTGTACAGCTCTCCGTCGCTGCATCGTTCGAATCGGAATTTCAGTTTGTGCAACTGACCGATCGGGTGAAACTGCTTGTATTTGACGGAGAAGAAGTCCACGCGATCGACCGCGTAGCCCTGCACGTCGATGTTCACGATCCCTAAACCGGGCGAGTGCTCCTTGGTGTTGTAGCTGCCGCGAATATGATTTTCGATCTCCTCGCATCGTAGGGTCAGGTAGCTCTCGGTAGCGAGGTTGATCATTCCGGGGGAGTTCACGATGAAACATTGGATTGGAGCGTAATGCGAGATCACGTCGAATTTATCCAACGAAATGGGTATCTGTCCGCCCACATGATACAAATAGTAGTTCAACTGAGGGATGTAATCGGTGTCGTTTTTCTGTAAACGCATCAGTCCTATGTTCAGATGGAGCATGTTCAACACCTCCAACTTCGTGTTTTGAGCACTGAAGACGAGGTGCAGCGTGTTGCCCACGATGCGCGCGTCGAAATGCATACGCGCGATCAGTTCTCCTCCTTCGTAAATGTCCGCAAAGAACATCTCCAAATCGGTGTTGATGTAGTCCGTTTGCTCCGTCAGCACCGGTATCGCGACCTCGAAGTAGGTGCAGATGCTGTTGAGGTCGTACACATGCTGCACGCTGTCCGCGATGTTGGTAGGCAACACGAACGCGGGGTAATCACCGTCGAACTTCATGTCCGGATTGCCGATGATGAGCAAACGCCTCGGTTCAGTGGACGTGTTGAGATAGCTGGTATTAAGTTCGAATCGTTGCGGTTCGCCGTTTTGGAAGTACTCCTCGTTGACGATCGGCACGCTGACCAGAGACTCGGTACCCAACGCCGGATTCGCGCGAAGGAAGAGCCCGTACGAGACGCGCACCCGCGACAAAGCGGTGCGCACGGTGTGAACCATGTGCTCCGTGATCGTCATTTCGAATTGTAGCCTGTAGTGCTCTCCGGGTTTCAACCGAATTCCTTCGGTAGCGTGAATGTATGTGTTCGGATCGATGCGGTAGCCTAGACCGTTTAGCATCATTGGCAACTTGTTCAAAAGTCGGCGTTCCTCGCTGTTGTCGGACACGAATCGAGTCAACGTGCACGTACTTTGGAACACGTACTGACTGATGTCGACGTCGAACTGCAGGAGCAGGTTGGAGAGGAAGGTGTTCGTCCCTACCGTGGGAACGTGTCGATAGGACGCGTTGATCATGAAGGACACGGTGTTCGGAGTGAAGCTTTCGCGGATCTCCGTGGCGATGTCGGACGTTTCGATCGCCACGCTTTGGTGAGTCACGTTCACGGCGTCGTATCCTACACCGCGATCGGGGCGTACGAAAGCGTCCGCTAGATTGTAGCGAGTGGCGTTCGAGCAAATCATGCCTCGATTGGAGTACAAGTCTCGAATTCCGGTGTATTTTTCGAAATCGGCGCGTTGCGGAGGGTTCGGAAATCCCAAGATGTGACGCATCGTGGTCGTAGTGTTGTCGATCAGAAACGGGGAGATGTCCGCCCGTAGTCGCGGAACGGGAAAATCCGCTTTGCTTCGTTGATGGATGACATCGTCGGAAACGTATTTCTCTTCGAAATTGTCCAATTGGAACACGTTCAAATCAATCTGATCGTTGAAGATGTTGAAGAACTCGCTCGCACTTTGGAAGTCTTGAGGAAGGATGGTGTTTACGATCGGTTCGAAGGAGTCGTTCAACAGAGCGAGTACAGATCGATTTTGGGTCTTGATTGGTGCCAAAAAGCTATGTATGGTCAAACGATTGTTGTGCTCGTCTACCATGAACAAGGTGCGGGGGATAGACGTGTTCAATATTTCGATTCCGTTGACGAATCGAAAGGGTTCGTTGAATGTGATTTCGAACTCCGCAGACGAGGGAAACACGGCGCGGTTGCGTTGTCGGCTGTCCACCAAAATGATGATATTCTCCTCGACACTATGTTCGAGGAGATAATCAATGTCGTCAATAGGCATGGTACTCTCGTCTACAGGATGTATTCGGTATACTATTGCAAAAGCGTTTTAAATGGCTTATTCGCAAAACATCCGGATGTAAAATATAAACCTATGATTGACTCCCAATGTGTATCAGCGCTTTTACAAAAATGCGTCGAGAAGGAAAAGGGAGTGTTGGTCGAAAATACGGTTGCCATCCACTCTCGTCTTGGTGTGTTGATCACTTCGAACGACGAAGTGATCGAAGCCCTCGCAAAGACCAAAGTGTGCGTGCCCACGTTGCTCTCCACTCACGTTCGGCAACTCGTCCACGTGATGCATATGTCGAGCGATAATTCGCAACTGTTCAATTTGGTGATCGTGCCGGACATGTTGATCCATATGTGGAGGTCGAAGTCGACGAAGGAGCTGAGCGTCGTGTTCACGAACCGTGAGATCGAGGAGGCGTTCGACTCGAATACCATAGGGATCGTACTGAGCGAGTCCATGTATCGTCGTAAGCGGAACATCATCTATCGGCGTCGTTTTCAGAAGGTGATTCTGTACAACGTGTGTGCGTACATCCGCACGATCGATACGTTGGACGCGGACTTCTACTGGTTCGTACACTCCACTTTGGAAAAGGCGACCATTCTGTCCGCGCTTCCTGCTCGAATCGCGAAGGCGGTGTTGGTTCAAGACGACAAGAGGTGTCTTCGACACAAGGAGCCGTTTCGCATCGTGAGCACCGCCCCGAGCGCGCTCACGATGAGTGCGTTGGTTCAACAAGTGGTCCAAAACGATCTCGACCCCGTGGATGTGACTCGATCGTTGCATCACATCACGCACGAAAGCAAACGGGGTCGAGAGAGCATTGTGAATCACATGCTGCGATTCGTCAACGACAACATCGGCAACATCGACGCACAGATCCACACATTGGAGCACGGTTCGGAACAAGACAAAGAGTCTCTTTGCACGCGCATCAACGACCTTGTACGGAAACGTGAGCGCGCGTGCGCGCATCGAAACGACATACTCAATCGAGTGAACAGGAACATGTCCACGGAGGACACCTGCTTCATCTGCTATTCGAACGTGGAGAATCCGTGCGTGATGCGATGCTGCTCCAATCGAGTGTGCTTCACGTGCATCCACAAGTGGTTCGAACGATGCAAACGGTGCCCTTTGTGCAACTACGAGGACGCCAACGTCTTCGTGATCGAGGAGTCGGTGGAACTGCGTCGATGCTACATCGATAACGTGCAGGACTACGAACACACCGCCAGTATGATCGAAAACGTGTGTGTATTGATCCGCCGGCTTCGGACCACCGAAGCGCGAGGCGTTTTGATAGCGTCCACATCGTGCACCTTCGCGCGACAGATTAAAAAAGCGAACAAAGAGCTGTCGTCTCCTGAGTTTTGCAACTTGCTACGTCCGAGCACTTTGAACAACACCATCTCACAGATTTCGAACAACAAGGAGCGGTTCTTCGTGATTGTTCACGAGTTGGATCGGTATCCGTTCCCGATATCCATACCCAACGTCACCGACATCGTCTATTTGAACGGAGTGAGTGCCGAAGCTCGCGACATGCTGAAATCAACGCACGGGTCGTGCGAGAACGAGTGGTTGTTCGAGTTTGCGAAATGAAAGACTACATGATCCGTTGACGATTCACGTTCACGAAATGAGAGTGGGTCTTCGAGTCCCACTCTTTCGCTCGACGCGCGCGGTTGTCTTCTCGTTGGCGTTCTAGGGAGTGCTCCTTTTCGTAACGAACTCGATCTTGATCGGTCATCTCGGAGGGGACCACTTCTCGAGCGACTTGCAGCTCCTCCACGTTACGGTACGTGGCGCGTTCCGCGGCGTGACGCTCGTCGACCAACTTGTCGGTGGTGTGCGCACGACGATAGTCCATGTAATGCAGATCTCGACGGCTCCCGGAGAAATCGTTGATCTTCCCTCCCAGCTCGTGGCATTCGAATCGATCGCTCGAACGTTGAGGAGAGGGCGGACGATATTTGTCCATGCGAAAGTAACGCGAGCCGTGCGTCTTCACCGTGTGTTCCGTCATGAAGTCTTCGTATCCTCGGTCTTCGTCGGGATTCTTCAGATGATTTTTCTCGTAGAACGCGTTGAAACGGCGTTGAAAGTCGTCGTCGGAGAAGCTGACGCGTTCGTCGGGGACGCTGCTCGCGGCGCCGCGCGCGGCCTCGCGCATGCTTTCGAAGCTGCGCGCTTCGTTCGTCTTCTGTTCGTAAAGGAACTTGAAACATTGGGTGAGGTAGTCGAAGTCCTCCTGACGCCCGCCCTTGTCGGGGTGGTGTCTCCTCGCCATTTGGCGATATTGCGCTTTGAGTTGCTCCAAGGTGTACTCGGAGCCGACGCTCAGCACTCGTTTTGCGTGTTGTCGAACGTGTTCGTCGTACTCGTCGTCCATGATGGATGGTTAGAAAATAAGACACCCGTGAGTAGGTTTAAACATATGATTCGGTAGTTTTATTTAATACGTTTTTCTTGTTGAATGTTTTTTCTATGAATCCGCGAGAGATCCTCGGACTTCCGAAGGATTGTGACGTGGAATCGATTCGCAAACGTTATCGAGAACTCGCGCGCAAGCATCATCCGGATCGTCCCGGAGGAGACGCCGATCGTTTCAAAACGATCCAACGCGCGTATGAAACCCTTATGAACACGGACAAAACCGCCTCGAAGGACAACTCCTCCGGGAGGGAGTACGCCTCGGAGGACTACTCCTCCGGGAGGGAGTACGCCTCGAAGGACTACTCCTCCGGGAGGGAGTACGCCTCGAAGGACTACTCCTCCGGGAGGGAGTACGCCTCGAAGGACTACTCCTCCGGGAGGGAGTACGCCTCGAAGGACTACTCCTCCGGGAGGGAGTACGACACGTTTCGCGAGGTGTTTCGCTCGTTCGTGAAGCGTTATCCCACGACGATCGTGCTGAACAAAGACGAAGTGTCGCATGGATGCGTGCGACGCGTTCGGATTCGAGACACGCGCGACTGCGAAGTGTGTTTGGGGACGGGGGTGCATTCCAAATCGTTCATCCGATGTCGAAATTGCCAAGGGATATCGACGGCTCGTCGACACTGCGACGCGTGCGAGGGGCGCGGCGTGTACGTGATGGAACCGATCCCGTGTCCGATGTGCGACGGCTCGGGATCGGTGGACAAAACGATCGAACGAGTGATACAAGTACCACCGAACACGCCACCGGGACTGATGCCCATGTCCTCAACGAACGACGTGATCGTGACCATAGAGTACGCTCAGACTCGAAAGAAGCCGCGGGTGTGCGTGGAACTTACGTTGTGCGAGATGTGTTTCGGGTTTTCGAAACGGGTCGTGGTGCACGGAACGGAGTACGAGATTCGCGCGCGCCACGTCTTCGATACGACGACGCCGATTCAGTTTTCGTCGCTGCAAGTCAAGTTCCGGTTGGTGCACTCCGAGGAGGACGTGCGACTGCTGCGTAAGCTGCAAGCGGCCCTGTCGCGAATCGGACTCATCAAACCCCTGCCCTGCTCGAACGACAACGCGACGGTTCTTGACGTTCACAATCCCGAAACGGAAACGAATCGAACCCGAGATTAAACCGGGAGTTTTTTGATGTTCAGTATCAGCGCCAACAGCAAGCCGACCATGAGCAGGCTTTCGAACAGCGCGATGGTGGAGTCGTACGGGGTTTCCATGTGGAACTCTTCGTCCACGACCGTGTTCACGTCCGCGTCGGGCATCTTGCGGGTGGTGTACTTTCGTTGAGCTTCCACAAGAGGCATCTCCGGTTTGTTCAGCGATTTGTTCACGATGTTGTGGACACGAACCGTCCACGCGAACAGCGTGCTTCGCGAGTGCAGCTCGTCCAGGGTGAGCGGTGCCTGCCTCCACACCTGACGGAAGTGGGTGCGACACTCGGCGCAGGGCAACACGGCTCCGAGCTTGCGGTAGAATTGATAGTAGGTCTCCTTGTCCTCCGGACGGGGAGACTGCGGATAGCGAAGCGCCACGTAGTGCATCGTGTACCACACATGAGGACCCCAAATCACAGGCTTCATTAAGGGGAATATTTTAGATTTATAAAGATTTATTTCAAGTCGTGTATCATTTAGTACTTTAAGACAAGGCGCAAGCGGTACCCTACGTGAGTAGACATGGATTATGTTAAAAAAGATATGATATGTATCAATTGCGGCTACACGGGGCACACCTCCAAAAATTGCAATTTCCCCATCACGAGCTTCGGCATCATCGCGTACCACACGCATCGTAACGCGCTGCGGTTTCTCATGGTACAACGAAAGGACTCCTTGTGTTACACCGAGTTCATTCGAGGGAAGTACGACGTGAAGAACATCGGGTACATTTCGAAGCTGTTCACGCATATGACGGTGGAAGAGAAGCAGAAACTGTTGCGCAACGAGTTCGAGACCGTATGGCAGATGCTGTGGGTGAACAACACCAACAATCTGAAGAAGGAATTCAACATCTCGCGGACGAAGTACTCCAAGCTCAAGAACGGATACAAAATCAAAACTCGGGACGGCATCATCAACGTGGACATGCAATACTTCGTGGATACTACCAGAAGCATCCAAGAGCCGGAGTGGGAGTTTCCGAAAGGACGCCGTAAGTTGAACGAGTCGGACGTCGCGTGCGCGATGCGCGAGTTCGAGGAGGAGACTTCCATTCATCGCAAGTTTATACGCCTCAACGACAACTGCAAACAGTACGAAGAGATATTCATCGGGAAAAACAAGCAACGGTACCGAAACGTGTTTTATTTGGCGTCTTATGTGCGTAACAATCTGGACGACGTTTTCTTCGACAAGGACAACTACGATCAAATTAAGGAGATCAAGGACGTGCAGTGGATGACCTACGATCAGGTGAGCGACAAGATCTCTATGCAAATCGAAAAGTTCGAACTTTTTCGACGCATTCACAGTCAAATAAGAAAATCTAAATTACTATAAACAATGTCGGCAATACGTGTGTTGCGACCGTATTCGACGCGTTTGTATCGTACGGTGTTCGTTCCTGGAGACGGTGACTGTTTTTTCCATGCGTGCCTACGTGGTATGAAGGAGGTCTATCCGAATTTACCCCGACCTAGCAGCGTGGCCGCGTTGCGAAAGGCGCTGGCTAGAGATCCGGGCATGATCGTCGAGGCGGTGACTCGTTTGGAAACGGGAGAGTGGGCGGAGGACGAGGAGATCTACGGCGCGGCGCGACTGTTGGACGTGTGCATCGCGGTGTGGTCGAACGCGGTCGAACAGTGGATCTATCATTTTCACAACGGTCTTGGAGACGACAATCAGTTGGAAGATTGCAAGGCGATATTGTACATGATCAACTCCGGTGGAGAGAACGTCGAGCAACAGGACAAGGACGCCTTGGGTTTGCATTTCGATTTGTTGATCCCCAACGTTCCACAGGACGACCTGTTTCAAAACATCGACCAGGATGCCCCTAAAGACACGAACGCTTCCGAAAACTACGACGATTCGAACGACGATTTCAACGAAGAGTCCGACTCGGAAGAGGACGACAAAAGCCCGAGCACGGAGGAGGACGACGCGGACGCGGTGTTCATCGATTTGGACATCGACTACGACGAGGACGACGAGGAGGAGTCGGAACCTATCGACACGGAGGAGTACGCCGCTTTGAATTTGGACGATCGCTACGATCGCGTGCGAAAGCTCCTGATATCCTACGAGGAGACCGACGACATGGAGACACGGTATCGCGCGCAGTCTCAACTGATGCGTTTGCGCGAGGACGTGGTGCGGGATCGGGTGAAGGAGCACCCGCACTACGGCTTCACGTTGGAGGACGCCCCGATAGGCAATCCGGGGTTCGAGTTGACGGACAATCAACGCTTTTTGAAGAAGCTGCTGTCGCCCGACACGGACAATCGAGGCGTGCTGTTGTTCCATGGGGTGGGCGTGGGGAAAACCTGCAGTGCGGTGCAAATCGCGACCAACTTCGTGCACTTCTACTCCAATCGCACCTTGGTGATCCTACCGTCCAATTTGGAGAACAACTTTCGAAAGGAGCTTTTCAACATCGATCGTGTGAACTTCGCCTCTCGCACCTACGACAACTGCCACGGAAACCGTTACTTGGATCGCATTCCGGATTGGCATTTGCTCGGTCCGACGGTGTTGTCCCGAGAGGTGCAAAAAATGATCAACACGGAGTTCGAGTTCATGGGGTTTTTGCGCGTGGTCAACCTGCTGAACCGTATGGCGAGCATCGCCAAACGGCATCACGTGCGAAAGGAGGACGCCGCGAACGACATTCGCGCGCAGATACGAGCTCGTTTTTCCGACCGGGTGGTCGTGATCGACGAGGTGCACAACATACGCACGATGGACGACTCCAACGAGGAGTCGCACGCCGCCAAGCTGTTTCCGAAGGCGCTCCGTATGATCATGCGCGACGCGATCGGCATTCGTCTCGTGATGCTCACCGCTACCCCCATGTTCAACAACGCGAACGAGATCACGTGGCTGATGGACGTGATGTACTCTTGCGATAAGACGGGGACGCACTACGACACGAACGTGGAGTTCACGCGGGACGACAAGCTCACCGCGGCGTCGAAGGCGAACTTGGGGTACTTCGCGCGTCACTACGTGTCGTACTTGCGAGGTCAGGATCCGGAACACTTTCCGGCGCGTTTGGAGAACGTGGACGACGACACACGGTTCGCGCACCCCACGGTCGCTTTCAACGGGGTGGACGAGTTGCGTCCGGTAGACACGCTCGTCTTGACCGCCTCTCGTATGGGCAAGGTGCAACGCGCCGCGTACGTGGAGACCGTGCGTACCACGAAGGGCACCAACGCGATGTCTCGTTTGGATCAGATCTCGAATCTGATGTACCCGGGCACCGACTCGTACGGCGCGGAGGGATTTCGCATGATGTTTCAGGGGGAGAGCGTTCCCTTGCGATATCGCGACACCGTGGAGGAACGACTCACCGAGAAGAGTTTGGAGACGCACGGATGCAAGTTGGCCTCCATTTTGCGCCATGTGCGTACGGCGGAGGGGATCGTTTTGGTGTACTCGTCGTACATATACAGTGGTTTGCTGCCCCTCGCGATCGCATTGGAGCACGCGGGTTACACGAAGTACGGAGTGCCGCTGCTCCAGCAACAGGGAGAGGGCGCCGGCAAGAAAAAAGGGGGGTACATCATGATCACCGCGAAACAATGGTTGTCGGCGAACAACGACGACGAGCTGCGCGTTCTGAACGATCCGAGCAACTCCAACGGCGAACGCATCAAAGTGGTCCTCATTTCGCAGGCGGGATCCGAAGGGCTCGACCTCAAATGCGTGCGAGAGATCCACGTGATGGAGCCTTGGCACAACCTGAACAAGCTAGAGCAGGTGATCGGGCGTGGGGTTAGGTTCCGTAGTCACGACGCGCTTCCCAAGGAGAAGCGCAACGTCACCGTGTTCCGTCACGTCGCGCTGCTCTCCAAGAAGGTGGAGTCGATCAACTATCAGCGATATCGAAGAGCCGCGGGGAAGCAGCGTCGAATCGAAGCGGTCGAGGCCGTGCTGTCGAGAAACGCGTTGGACTGCCCCTTGAACATAAAGCGCAATCGGCGCAACATCGCCGCGCGTTCCGTGACGGACTCGAAAGGGACCGCGCGCGAGCTCCCCGCCAGCACCGACGCCTCGAGCAGATGCTCCGGTTCGAGAGAGGTGGAGGTCCTCCGGGATTTCGAAAAGGAGTCCGCGTTGACGATGGTGGACGTCGTCGCGATCGCGAAACGCATCGCGGCTTACGCGGAGAACGAAAGCATAGTGTACGCGAGGATGGACTCCATTTTGAAGCTCCCTCAATTCAAAGACCGTCCCAACGTCGTGCGCGCCGCGCTCGCTTGGTTGGGGCGCGTACGACATCGTGTTCGTATCGGGGAGCAGGACGGGGTGGTCGTGCCGTTGAAGGACGCGTTTCTGTTTCAACCCGACGCGATACACGACACCAAAATCACCACGAGGGACCGTCTGACGTCGCCCCCCACGCGAGTCGCCCGTGTGGGTCTAGCGACGTTCGATCCTCGCGAGCAGGAGGACATGGCGGCCACCTTGGAGGAGTCGGACACGCAGACGGCGCGCGACGTGTTGAAGTCTATGGAGGAGAGCGTCTCGAACCTGCGAGAGCGTATCGGAAACATCGTGGAGGACGCGCTCGATTCGAACGTCCTGACGGACATGGTGATTGATCGAATGAACCGTCCGGAGTTGCGAAGACTGATCCGTGCCAAGGAGGATCGTCCCGAGAGTGTGACTCGATCGCTGCGCGAAGGCCTGATAGTGCCTTTCGAGAACAAGGAGGTGTTTTACGATCCGTTCGAACGGATCTTCTACAACTTCGACGGCACCAAGGCCACGGTGGTTCGAAACGACAAATTTGTCCGGGCGTTGAGGAAACGACGCACCGAAGCGTCCGATTGGTTGGGATTCGTGGAACCCGGGGGCGCCTTCAAGATGTTGAATCCGGACAAGATCGGCAAGGTCAATCAGGTGGGCACCAGCTGCGTCTCCACCTCCAGTATCAAGGTGTCCGACGTGCAACGGTTCGCGAAGAGTCTGATCGGCACGCAGGTGGCCGCCAAGGAGAAAATCATGAAGAACACATGGTGCGAGGTGTACGAGTACGCACTTCGACGGACGAATCGCGTCCAACGCCCCATTACGAAAATCATCGCGACGGAAAAAAATTGATTTATAACGTGTTATTAATATTTGTATTACTTAAGTTCGACGATGGAAAACTTTTTCGACGCAACCCTCGAGGACAGCTTGAAACTGCATCCGTCCGCTTTACACGGATCGTATCGAACCGAGTTGGAAAAAATCTTGCGTAAACGATACGAAGGGGTGTGCTCTCGATTCGGCTTCGTGCGACACGGAAGCATCGAGCTTCAAAAGGTGCGTTCTGGGAACGTCGAGCTACACACCTTTCACGGCTTCGTCATCTTCGACGTGGTGTTCCGTGCTTCGATTTGCAATCCGTCCGTCGGAAGCGTCCTACGAGCGGATGTCGTGAACATGAATTCTTTCGGTGTGTTGTGCGCCTCCGGATACGTCGATGCGGAGCGTACGCAGAACGTGATCGACATCATCATCCCGAGACAAGTGATGAATATGTTGGAGAACACGACCGCGCTCTTGAACAATCTGAAGATCGGCGATTCGATCAACGTGGAGATCATCGGCAAGAAGTATCAGCTTCGCCACAATCGCATCTCGACCATCGGTCAAATGGTGGAGAAGCTGCCTACTTCGACCGTCGAGCTCTTCGACAACGTCAGCGGCGCGGTTCTGGACGAGGTGGAGGGCGAGTCCGAAGAGGAGGCCGGAATGGGTTACATGGATTCGGAGTCCGAGGAGTCGGAGGAGGGAAGCGACGCGGAGTCCCAACTGGATCAGAGCGAGTTGTTCGTGCCGGACGAAGTGGAACCCAAAGAGGACGACTCCGACTCCGACTTGTACTGAATCGACAGTGTCGCGCGATCGCGTACCTATTTAAACAGGATGCGCGTGATGACACCCATGCGACCATGAAGTGCGTTCGAGAGGAGGTGGTGCGAAAAGTGGAGTCCCTCGACGCGAGTTGTCACCGCGAGTTGTTCTCCATCGTCCAAACCTTGTCGGACAAATTTACGCGAAACAACAACGGTATTTTTTTGAATCTTCGGCTTCTCAACGACGACGACATCTTCAAACTCAACGCGCACATCGACGAGTTGTCCGCGAAGAACGAGATGGTAGAGGAGGTGTTGGACGCGACCATTGACGACGGTGAAGGTTTGTCCGACGCGGACATCGAGCAGGACATCTGCGAGATGACGAGCGACTCGAGCAGCGGGCTTTTGGTGAACAAAGAGCACGAAGAGCGTATCGTTACCACGTTCGACACGTTGTTCAACAAAACGAACAAGAAGCAGGCGCACAACAAATTCAGCTTGGTGAAGAAGAAGTACAACAAGCCGGTCGCGATCGAGTACGTGTACAAGCGAAACGAAGAATCGGACTTAAACGAATTGCTCAAAGAGGAGTATATATTGGTGTGACTCGCTCGCACGCATCATGGATTCCTCGAGCGCGGTGTTCCAAGAGCTGGAAAACATCGTGGGGGCGTACAACGGCTCGAACAAAGGAAAGGGTTCGGTCTACGAACAAGGGTACCTCGGAGCTGCGCCGAAACGCGTCGTAACGAATCGATACTTCGTGGGGGGGCGTTCCTCGGCGCCGTGCAAACCCGGCCATGCCCCTTCCTCCTCCCACGTTTCTATCAAACCTCCGGACAATCTGAAGATCAAACCACGCCCGTCTCCGTGCACGAGCCTCGTTCAGATGTTGGCCACCGTAATCGAAGGGCACCACTTTGTGGACGTGCACGAGTATCGAAACAAGCTGGCGTTGTTGGCCACCGACGATCACGCTCGAGAGGTGAACAAAAACTATCGCGTCCTCAAAGAGGCTTATCAAGCCGCCTTGGAGCGTCCGATCTACGAAGCACCCACGCACCCGGACGTGGCTCTGCTCGTGGCTCGTCTGTTGGGACGCGGGGTGGTGTTTGTGAACACGACCAAGTGCACGTACGTGATGGCGGACGGTGCTTCCTCGAATTACGTCATGTTCGCTCCTTGGGGTGTCGAGCAGTATTCGTCCGCGTCGTTGGTGTACTCGAAGATGTCCGAGCGCCACATCGTTCCACAACGCCCGTTCAAACACTTGCGGATCGCCGAGTTGCGAGCGTACGCTTCGGAGGTGTTGCCTGAAACGAACGTGAGCGCGATGAAGCGCGAGCTGCTGTGTCGTGCGCTTCAAGACCGTATCGAACATGGTAAAACAGTTTAAAAATTGATTTATTTTCCACACATAAGATAAGTAAGCGACCATGAAAACCTCCTTGCAATTCATGGAGGCGCTCGATGCGTACGTGGCTTCGAGTCGCAACGACGCTTCGTTCGAACTGGAGATGTTGTTCGTCGAAAAGTTGGATCGAGACTCGTTCCGCCTTATGTACGACTACATGGAGACGAACTTCGAGATGTTGCGCGAGGCGGATATCGACAGTATGGACGTGATCTTCGCGAACGACAGCGCGCGTCTCACGGTCCAAGGCGAGTTCGAGGTGCGCGAGTACTGTCGCACCGACCTGTTGAGGCCGGTCTCGGCGGCGATTCGCAAGGAGAAGGTGTCCCGCAAAGATCTCGACGAATACAATCTGCGGTTCCGCGCGAGTCGCGAGATCGATCTCGACGATGAGGAGAAAGCGGTGCTGTTGGCGAGCTATTCGGAGAAACAGAAGCTGTTCCGTAAAAAGCGCAGATACTCCTTCCGTTCGAAGGACCATCCGGGTCTTCGCGTCGATCTCACCATGGTTCGGCAGTCGAAGAAACCGTGCCTCACCATCTTCGAGTCGGGGGTCATGCGGGCGGAGCAACAGTACGAGTTCGAGGTGGAGCTGGAGGATCCGAAGGCGGGTTCGGATCGAGAGATCTCCCTGCGATTCATGGATTTGGCGGCGATCGCGACCATGGTGTCGCAAGACACCGATCACGTGCTGACTCGCTCCGAAACACTGCAAGCGATCGTGGAGTACGTGAGTATGGTCGACCCCGCCCTAGGAAAAAAACGAGATCAAATCGAACAACGCGCTCGCAGGCAACCTCGAGAGTTGTTCCTCACGTATCAACCGGTCACTTTGGAGCGCGACAACATGCGCGACGACATCGTCGGGGGTGTTTCCGTGCTACAGGAGTACACGGTCACCGACAAAGCGGACGGGGAGCGTATGCTGCTGTTTGTGGACGCGACGGGCAAACCGTTTCTGATCAACAATCGAATGCGGGTGCGTTACCTCGGAGGAGCGATCCCCGAGTACGCCAAGACTCTCCTCGACGGAGAGTTCGTCCGTCGCGACAAGTTCGGTTCGGAGATGAATTTGTACGCCATCTTCGACGTGTACTTCAATCGTGGTAAGGACGTGCGAAGCGAGGTGTTGGTCCCCCATCGGGTAGATCAGATGAAGCACGTCGGCGAGGCGCTCTCCGCCGGGCTCTCGAAAGAGTTCGTACGAATTCGGTCGAAGAAGTTCCTGCACGGAAAGCCACTCACCGAGATGGCTCGTGTGGCGTACGAGGAGACATCGTATCCCTACGCGGTGGACGGGCTCATTTTGACTCCCGCGGATCTCGGTGTGGGCGCGTTCTACAAAAAGCAACCCCTCGCCAAGAATAAGTTCTCGAACACGTGGCGGCGAACGTTCAAGTGGAAACCCCCCAAGGAGAACTCGATCGACATGTTGGTCGTGTTTCAAGAGTCCAAGGTGCAAGTTCCGGAGCTCGGTTTGTGCACCGCGGCTTCCTTGAACGTCGCGTTTCAATCGAGCAAAGACGTGCAGATCGATCCGTACGAGGCGCTAGATCGTCAGAGCGTCGCCCAAAACAGTCAGATGATTCCCTATCGATTCACCACCGCGTACCTTCCGCTCGGGGATCGCGGCGTTCCGGTGACGATGGACGACACCAAGATCATCAACAAGAGCATCGTGGAGTTCATGTACGACGAGAACGCTCTCCACCCTAACGCTCGTTGGCGTCCGATGCGCGTGCGCCTCGACAAAACGCAACTGTTCGCGCGTACCGGAAAGATCGCGGGAGCCGCGAACAGTTACACGACCGCGATGAACGTGTGGCGCTCCATTCAGTCCCCTGTCACGGGCGAAATGATCGTGGGGCGCGAGGAGGTTCCTCGATCGGAGTCCACGATGGAGGACTCCGACGTCTACTACGCTCGGAGCGTCAAACGCGAAGAGTCGCTGATGTATCCGATGAACGTGTTCCACAACAAGGGGGTGAAGCTGCCGCTCTTCCGGGAGGCCCGAAAGGCCGGCGGGACGAGGCTCCTGGAGGTCGCGTGCGGAAAAGCGGGGGATCTCAACAAATGGACGCAAGTGGGATTCAAACACATCGTGGGCGTCGACTCGAGCGAGGACAATCTCCTCAACAGCAACGACGGCGCGTATCGTCGTCTGATGCAAGCTCCTCGAGATCGTCCTAGCGTGTTGCTGCTGCAAAAGGACATGTCGCGCTCGTGGCACACGCACAACGAGATCGAAAGCGCGTCTCTCCGTAGTCTGTACGACATCGCGTGGGGCAAGACTCACAAGGACGCGCTGCAGCGATCTCCCGCGCGCGAGTTTCACAACACCATGAACACCCCGATGGACGTGGTGAGTTGTCAGTTCGCGATCCACTACTTCTTCCGTACGGAGGAGTCGCTCGACACCTTCTGCGCGAACGTGTCCTCCGTGTTGCGCCCGGGAGGGTACTTCATAGGGACGCACATGGACGGCGCGCGCGTGCACGCGCGGCTTCAAAGCGCCTCGAACGGACAGGTGGAGGGACGGTTGAACGACAACCTGCTGTGGCGTATCGCTCGACGGTACGAACCGAGCACCCCCTTGGACGAGCTTTCGAAGCCCGGACAACGAATTTCGGTGTACTTGGAGTCCATCAACCGCGCGTCCGACGAGTTTCTCGTGTTCCGGGAGACGCTCGTGGAGGCCCTCGAGAAGCACGGTCTGCGTCCCGCGGAAAGCGAGTTCGATCTACCCGCGTCGGGGCTCTTCCGCGACATTTACGATCCGCAGCTATTCACCGTGCACGAAACGTTGAAAGAGTTCAGTTTCCTGAACCGATGGTTCGTATTTAAGAAGGTGGCGTGAGAGGATAGCTAAGTATGCGGTCATGATCACCGTGGATATGAAACACGCTAGGGCGGCGAATACACCCATATGCGTTCAAACGTTAGAACGCGAAAATGCTCGATTGTCCCATTTCGCTCAATCCGCGAAAAACAGGATCAACAACCAGCGTAAATGGGACGTAGCCAAGAAGTACACCAACGAGTACGAGTTTATTTTTTCGTTTAACAACGAGGGAGTAGCGAACGTGGCTCCCTTGAGTAGATCGTTCTTCAAAATCGTCGAGATCGTCCACGAACATCGACTTCTCGACGACGTGCGCGGAGAGTCCGTTAAATTCGCAAACTTGTGCGAGGGCCCGGGGGGGTTCATCCAAGGGTTGCAACTGATGTGCGAGCAAGTCAAGCTGAGCGCGGATGCGTTCCACGCGATTACGCTCATATCCGACGACAAAGCGGTGCCTAACTGGAAAATCGCGTCCGACTCCACGGTGCATCTACACGCGGGGGAGGACGGAACGGGCGACATTTACAAACTCGAGAACATCGACCATTTCGTGCGGGCGGTAGGGGAGAACACCTGCCACATCGTCACCGCGGACGGAGGGTTCGATTTCAGCTCGGACTTCAACTCTCAAGAAAACAACTTCGTTCGTCTCCTGATGTGCGAGGTCTACGCCGCGCTGCGAGTGCAGAAAGACGGAGGCGCGTTAGTGATCAAGATTTTCGATCTGTTCGGCAAATCCACCATCAACTTGGTCGCTTTGTTGTGCACGTTGTATCAGAACACGACGATGTACAAACCGTACACGAGTCGTCCCGCGAATTCGGAGCGATACTTGATCTGCCAAGGATACACGCGACCGCCCCCCTCTCGTATGCAAGAGATACGAGAGGCTGTGCATAACGAAAGGGTGTCCTTCGTTTCCGAGGAGGAGTACGCGCAAACGCTTGCGCCCATCGTCGCCATCAACAAGAAATGCGTCGAACTGCAGGTGGATTACATCGAGCGTACGTTGCGGTTCATTCGAGAAAACAAACCGTTCGACAAGCGTCGTTACGAGAGCTACTGCGTGGAGTGGTGTAGAAAGTACGGCATACCGATCAAAGAGAAGAAGAGTCCTCGGGGGTAGTCAGCTTCGGCATGACGAAGGTGTCTGCCAAGCGTTTGCCCACATGCACGGAGGCCTCGTGTTGCGTGGCGTCGTTGGAGTCCACCTGCTTCTTCTGGCACAACATAAATCGCAAATGATCCATGTCGAAGTGCTCCGCCTCGAACGCCATCGCGATCAACGTCGGATACGCCTCCACCGCGCCCGCGTTCTCCTTTCGAAACTCGCGTTCGAAGATGGGTGACCTACGGAAGGGGCTTTGTCGGATCGTTTCCACGAGCTCGATAATTTCTTCGGAAGTCATCACTCGTCTACGCTTGTTCGATGTCATTTTATTGGCGCTAGAAAAACCTTGTCTTAAATAAAAAACCGTGTCCCATGAATGTCAATCAAGTGGTTCCTCCGAAGGCGCCGGAACTCAACGGCGGATTGTACACGGGCGAACCCTTTCGCGGCCCGTGGGGCAATGTGCCGGTGATACCCGACGCGACCGTCCTGACCGGCATGGCAGCCCTTCCGCACGCACGCACGCAGATGCCGCCCGACTCCTTTCGCCCCGGGAACAACTCGCCCTTGCCTCCGCAGTCCATGCCGCATCCGCTCTCCGACTCCCACAAGCAGACCTTGTGCACACAGCACTCCGGCTCAGCGTCGACGGTTGTTCGCAGTTTCGACGGCGTTACCCCGTTTGGTGCTTGGTGAGGCTGACAGGAACTCGTAATCGTTTTGAAGCATATTTGCGATGAATTTGGGATAAATCTTGCGAGTCTGTTTCTCTTCGTCTCGAACGTAGAATCCGTACCGTCCGTACTCCACGGTCAGCTTGTTCACCCGTCGTGGCATCGACACGATGAGTTGGACGTCCGCGTCGTCGATGTCCTTCAACGTTTTGCGAGTCGCGGCAAGATACGGTTTCAAACTGTGGAACACGGACTTCTCTCCCTTTCGCGGCGTTTCGATGAGCGGACCGTAGCGTCCCACGCGTACGATGCGGCCGTCCTTCATCGCACGGCTGTTGGTGTTGTCGACCGTCATTTTTTGTTCGTTTTTCTCCTGTAGTCGAGCGCATCGTTGTGCGAAGCTCGGATAGAAGGTCTTCATCACGTCAACGTATCGTCGATTGCCCTTCGCGACGTCGTCGAGTCTGGTCTCCATATCGGCGGTGAACGTGATAGTCATGAGCTCTTTGAAGGACTCTCGCAAGTAGCTCGCGATCGTTTTCCCGGTGTCGGTGGGCACGAGACATCCGCGTTCGCTGTAGTAAGGGCGCTTCTCCTTGGTTTCCGTAGCACGTTTACGTTTGGTATCGTATTCGATGTGTACGTACTCGCGTTTCTCACCCTGCACGTCGGCCTTCTCCACGTAGGTGCGCTCGTACAGTTTTTGCATGATGGATACGTAGGTGGAGGGACGCCCGATCCCCTCTCGCTCCATGAACTTGACCATCGCGGGCTCCGTGTATCGAGAGGGGGGAGACGTCCACACGCAACGCGCGTGGATGGTCGAAATCGGAACGTTCCCCTTGAGAAGCGTCGGCGCGCGCTCCGGTTTCCCCCCGAAGACCGCGCGCCACCCCGGTTCTCGCAGCATGCGTTTCTTCCCCAAGAAGTATTGGGACGCGCTCAACCCGTCGTTGCGAATGAACAGCCGCGCTTCGTCGTACACCGCGTGCGTCATCTGCGACGCGACGGTCACGTCGTAAATCAGCTCGTACAAGGCCCGAGGCTTTCCGCTTGGGATTTTGGAGGAGTCGCGCCCTTCGAATCGCGTGGGCCGTATGGCCTCGTGCGCCCCTTGCTCGTGCTTGGACGCTTTCTTGCCTTGTTTGGCTTGCGTCGTTGCGAGAAACTGCTCGCCGTACGAGCGTGTCACGTACGCGCGTATGGACTTCTTCGCCTCTTCGGAGATCTCTCGACTGTCCGTGCGCATGTAGGTGATGTGTCCGGCTTCGTAGAGCTCTTGCGCGAACTTCATCGTTTGAGCGGCGGACATACCGATGCTACCGCAACGCTGTTGCAACGCCGAAGTGGTTAAAGGGTCCGGTGCGGACTCTCGCACCTTGGAGATCTCCGAACGAGCCTCGTCCACATAGTATCGAGGCTGTAATGACTTGAGGATGGCGTGCACGGTCGACAAGGCCTCCGCGCGGTACACGCGTTCGCTCTCGTACAGTTGCGCGTCGTTCTCGTCCGAGGTGGAGGAAATGCTCGCGTTCAACGTCCAGTACGGCGTCGTTTTGTGCCTGTCGATGTCCTCCTCGCGTTTGACGACGGTGTCGAGGACCACGGACTGAACGCGACCCGCGCTCAGCGTGACGCTAGAGTCGAACCGTTTCCACAACACTTTCGTCATGCAAAATCCGATGATTCGATCGAGGACGCGGCGAGACTGCTGCGCCTCGACGAGATGCTCGTCGATCGATCGAGGAGATTGGATCGCGGTTTGAAGGGCGGAGCGCGTGATCTCGTTGAACACGATGCGCGCGCTGCGTTTGGGAGCGAGCAGACGGTGCAGATGCCACGCGATCGCCTCCCCTTCGCGATCGTTGTCCGCTGCGAACAGTACGTATTCTCCGCGGGTTTTTCTCTTGAGGTTGTCTACCAGATGCGCCTTGTCGGCGAGCATCTCGTACATCGGCTCGAAACGAACGTAATCCTTGACGCCGTCGTTCTTTTTGACCAAATCGCACACATGACCACCGCTTGCGATTACCACGTATTTGTCGGTGGCTCCCTTCTCGTTGAGATATTTTTGGATCGTCTTCGCCTTCGCGAAAGACTCCACAATAACCACCGGCATTGTTTGGTTGTGCGTGCACACGTTTAAGATGCACGTAGGAAAAAAACAATTTTTTTAACACTAAAATATTTCGTCCGTTAAAAGCAAAGATGTTGTACGCCATTCTCGGTTTGTTCGGCTTGGCGATGCTCCTCGCGATGGCTTTCGGGAACTATTGGCGTTTGGAGGAAATGGCAAGGAACCATCGTAGAGTGCTTTCGGACGCGCGTCGCGAGATAAACGCGCTCAACACCATTGTGTTGATGCGCTTCAAACATCGTCAATCGGTAGACAACAAAATCCTTCAAAAACTACTAGATCGAATGGAAAAGCTAGAAACCAAGATGACCGACGCCGATATTGAACTGTCTTACGATATCGACGCTCTAAAATCGACGCTGCATGCGCTAATGAGCGATGAGAAGATCCTGTACGACTACAGCGATACGCAAGCGCGTCTTCGCGAGCAAGGTCAAGAGCAGTTCGCTCAAACGCTCTCGCCGTAATATTCCAAGGCCTTGCGCGCTGCGGTGGTTTCTGCGAGTTTTTTTGTTCCCTCGGTCGCGATCGCGATCGTGGTGCCGTTCTTGTCGCGCACAGCCACTTTGATCAGGTTATTTTTGTTGGAGACCTCCTCAAAAACAGGTAAAAACTGAAAACTCCGATGGCAAAATTTCACCAGTTTGTCTTTGTAGTTGATGTTGGTCATGATCAACTCCACAAAATCGACCAGGGTCTCGAGCATCCCGACGATCCACGTTCGAGCGGTCACGAATCCCCGCGCCTCGTTCTCGTGCCCAAAATCTAGATAAATCGCACCGATCAGCGCCTCCAAAGTGTCCTCCAAGATCTTCTTGGAGTCTCTCCCGTTTTTCGATTCGATCTGCGCGGAAATGATCATAAAACGCGAGATGTTCAGTTTTCGTGCGAGGTTAGCCAACATCGTTCCGTTCACGAGTTTGGTACGCATCAAGGTCAAGAAGCCTTCATTCTGTCTAGGGTAACGATCGAAGAGATACTTCGCCGTAATCGTGTTCAAAATGGAGTCTCCGAAAAATTCAAGTCGCTCGTTGCTCTCCTCCTGCAGAGCCAGACAATCCGAAGGGCAATCCACGTTTCCGTCCACATAGTTCTCGTTTCTTCGCGTGCAGTACGATTTGTTCACGAACGCTCGTCGATATATGTTGATATCTCGAAGCGTTTCCGTGACTCCGAAGCGTTGAAGCAAGGAGTTCATTTCGTTCTCTTCAAGGAGAACGTTCTTGGGATTGTAGGGGGACATGGCGACGGCTCAAAATGGAGGGGGGGGGGGATACTGTTTTAATCTATACAAACTGACTCACTTTAAGTCGTTTACCTGTTCTCTTCGGCCAAACCGAGTACCCGTAGTACCGGCACGCCTGTCTCAGCTGATACATTGAAATCCCTAGAGATTTGGCAGCCTCTTTGGCCGTCAACCGAGAGTACCTCGCAATCTCCTGATGGGTCGCCTTTAGACGTTTGGCCCTCTTGGAGAACGATTCGTCGAGCAGTTTCGCATAGTACGCGCACGGAGGTTCCACGAACGCGTCAGGGCATTCGAACGATTCGTAGCATCGCAAGTCGATGTCGTTCTCTGTGTGGACCAGCATACGGTACAATTCGTCGATGGACGCGATCTCGTCAATCATCTTCCTTAACACTACAAGAGTGGATGGACGCGGGGTATCTTTGTCTTTATGTGCTGTTTGGATACTACAGCATCTACGGGGTGATTTTCACGTGCGATAGTTGGAGGATAGAAGAACAATCAGGGAGAGGGATTGGTCCCTCGGTGTCTGAAAATATTTGATCAATTGTTTTTGGCACTCAAAGACACCCCCCATGCCTGTTCAATATCTACTGGCATCATGTTCCTTAAATCAGTAACGTGGTGTTCGAATGAGCCGATATACGAGAACCTTTCCGACACCAAAGTCGTATGGTTCGTTCGGCACGGTCAAAGCACCGCCAACACGGTCGGCGCTCCCGCGCATCACATGACGGAGTACAAAGACGCCTTGCTCACGAACCATGGTATTCAGCAGGCGATTCAATTGCAAAAGACGACCATCACATGGTCTCCGGATATCATCGTGACGTCGCCTTTAAGGCGCGCCATCCAAACCTCTTGCGTGGCGTTCTCCAACGTCTCCGCGCCGATTGTTGGGAATCCGTTATGCACCGAATGTTTTTCGGGCTGCCAAGAGAACATCGGGCACGCTCCGATCGAACTCGCGAAAGATCCGACGTTGACCTGTTTCCCTAGATTCCAAGATGTTCAACTCAAGAACATCGAAGACGAGTGGTGGAACATCGACACCCCCCCGGAGCGTTATCAACAGTTCTACAACGAGCTTCGAAATCTACCGCATCGTCGTATCGTCGTCGTGGCCCATTGGGGATTCGTTTATCGATTTTTCAAAGAACTCGCGAACTTCGAGGTGTGTCTCCAAAACTGCGAGTGGATTCGTACCACTTGGGCGATCGAAACTGTTTAGTCATGGAACGATGTGTTCGGATCCGTTGTCGCGAGCGAATTCCACGAGCAGACGTCCGTAGCCACCGCCGGTGGAGACCACGTATTTGGAGTGATAGGCGGTCAGGATGTCGTCGTCCGGAGATCGTCCCAAGTGTAACACCACCTTGTATCCGCGCGCATTCAACATCGTTTGTACTGACTTGATGAATTCGATCGACTTTTGCTCGGGGATTTTTTTGTGCATCCCTGCGATAATCGTGATCGTTTTGATTTCCGGGTGCGTGCCCAGCTGTGTGATCAATCGGTCCCACCACGGTTTGTCGTTTATTTTCGTGTACCTTGTCTGATTTGTATTGACCACATCTCCCACGCGCATGTGCAGCACACAGTCGGTCGGGATATGAAGGTGTGATTTTTCGTAGTCTCGAATAGCTTGCATCATAGCGACTTTGTTCTTCTTCGTTCCGTTGACGTTGTACCGATGATAGTTGGCCGCGATGGAGCCCGGAAAGTGAGTGCGATGATAGTACAAATCTATCTGAAAACATCGTCCCTTATATTTTTTAGTTTTAGGATTTAAATGCTTGAACGTCTTGTTTTTGTGCCAATAATTATACAAATCGCCGATCCGATATTCGTTCCAATCGTCACCCGTGTAGAGTATGTGTTGCGCATGGAAATTCTCGAGACTGTCCATCATATACAAGTATATACATAATAACGATTAGACTTACAAATAAAATACATACAACGATGATTACGATGCTGTGCCACTCGACCTTTGTTGTTAACACTACAAGAGTGGATGGATACAGGATACCTTTGTCTGTATCTGTTGTGTGGATACTACAGCATCTACGGGGTGATTTTCACGTGCGATAGTTGGAGAATGGAAGAGTCTGAAAATATTTGATCAATTGTTTTTGGCACTCAAAGAGCACACATACCTGTTCAATCTTTACTTTCGTCATGTTCCTTAAATCAGTAACGTGGTGTTCGAATGAGCCGATATACGAGAACCTTTCCGACACCAAAGTCGTATGGTTCGTTCGGCACGGTCAAAGCACCGCCAACACGGTCGGCGCTCCCGCGCA
>Ga0255762_10000392_pt1 | contig 38956 bp, 35 predicted proteins | sample 101ome_16_FD_179962 | JGI IMG/M metagenome (GOLD analysis project Ga0255762, IMG submission 179962) | Coastal salt marsh microbial communities from the Groves Creek Marsh, Skidaway Island, Georgia - 101401AT metaG (version 2) | ecosystem: Environmental > Aquatic > Marine > Intertidal zone >...
CACGTTCGGGATCGATGTTGAGGGCACGAGCGATCGCCTCGGTGTGGATCTTCGACACCTGATGGATCACATACATCGTCAGGTCGGTCCAGTCGAAGTGCTCGGCGGCGTCGGCCCAGGTGAGCACGGCAAGGTCCACCGCTGCTTCAAGTAGCGCACGGCTGTCGGTGCGCATTCCCGTCAGATCACCCGTGCACAGAAGGTGATGCTCGGTGGCAGCCCGCGACACACCGCCGAGGAACCTGTGGCCTTCCCGATGCTGAGATGCGCGGCCGAGGACCATGGCCGCTCCCCCGGAGCCCAACGTGAACGTGGCGAAGTTCTCCACAATGTCTTCTCGGGTCGCGCCCTGGGAGTTGAGACGCTCGATCGTCGCCTGCTGAGGCTGACGGCTTCCTTCACCATCGACGATCAATGCGTAGTCGATCTGTCCGCTGTCGATCATGTTGGCCGCGAGTTGCATTCCGCTCATGAAGCCCAAGCACGCGTTCGACAGATCGAAGTTCACGCACGCAGATGAGAGTCCGAGTTGACGGTGCACATCGACGGATGCCGACGGTTCCAGCCGCTCACGACACACAGATGTATCAACCAGCAAACCGATGGCTCGGGGATCAACGCCGGCTTCTGCGATGGCCTTGGCGCCAGCCATCGCGGCTGCATCAGCGAATGTCACATCTGACGGCCACCAACGACGCTCGGAGATTCCTGCCAGCTGCTCCAGCATTCCTCCGTGCAAACCCGCACTCGCATATGCCGGAGCGAGCCATCCATCGATGTCAGAGGACGTGATCACCTCGGGTGCGTCGACCGCTGACACCGCCAGCACGGCCGTATCCGTGAAGGTGAATACCGAACTGCCCGTCGAGGGAGTTGGAAGGTCATCGACCGCGCTGACGCCCTGGCTCACCCGAGTGGCCCCCTTCGAAGACGGATCCGGACTAGGTGCTTTGACCCCTAGCCTGCCATGACCAGCGCGATACCGCCGTCGGGCGTCTCCCGGACTGTCTTCCCGACCGGTAGCCGAACGCACCTAGTCACCGAAAAGCGGTTGCAACCACGGCTCGGCGTATGCCATGACGTACCGTCTCAGCCATGAGGCGTTCGCCGGCCGCTATGAGGCGACGGGCACACAGGTGGATCGGTGGTTTCGCTGGTGTGGCGGTCCTGGGATCCGCGGTCATCGTCTCCCCGGTCATGGTCTCCCCCGCTGCAGCGGACGAGGCAGATGCCGATCTGGCGCGCTTCTACACCCAGACCCTTACGTGGGGTCCCTGCGACGATGCAGCACGTGGCTCCGAATGCGGGACGGTCACCGTGCCGCTGGACTACCGCAATCCCACAGGTCGAACCCTGGATCTCGCCGTCCTTCGCATCCCCGCCAGCGGCAATGCTCGCGGGAGCCTGCTGGTCAATCCCGGCGGCCCCGGGGCGGGCGGCGTGGACTTCGCCAAATACCTCAGCACCGTCATCGACTCAGATGTTCGATCGGTCTACGACATCGTCGGATTCGATCCACGTGGAGTCGGACAGTCCGCACCCGTCACCTGCCTTACCGACAAGCAGATACTGCGCTGGAATCGGACCGACATCACGCCTGACACCGCCCGCGAGCGGCGCACACTGTTCTCCCGAGCCGATCGCATTTCCCAAGGGTGTCTCGATCGCGATGCTGCTCTCGCTCGATCTGTCGGCACCGAGAACACCGTGCGCGACATGGACATCCTTCGCCGCGTGCTCGGTGATGACGAGTTGAACTGGTTCGGCTTTTCCTACGGGACCGAACTCGGTGCTCTGTATGCCCAACGCTTCCCGAACCGTGTGGGACGCATGGTTCTCGACGGAGCAGTAGACCCGTCTCTGAACGCGATGGAAGTGTCCGAAGATCAATCTGCAGGATTCCAACGAGCCACAGCCCGCTTCGCCACCGATTGTGCGCAGCGATCGAACTGCATCGCGACAACGCAGGCAGGAGTGCTCTCGGCCATCAACCGACTACTCGTGCAACTCGACCGGGCACCACTGCCATCGGATGGCAGCCGACGCCTCGTGCAAGCCGAGGCCCTGACAGCCCTGTTCTTCTCGATGTATTCGACCGATCTATGGCCGACGCTGCGTTCGGGATTGAGCCAAGCGCTCGACGGCGATGGTTCGACTCTGCAGCTGCTCGCACAGTTGGCGAATGACCAAACCGGCCCCAACACCTTCGGCAGCAACATCACGTCGGCCTTTTACGCCATCGGGTGCTGGGATTATCCCCCGACGCCAGGAATCAAGGGCCTGCGCCGAGCGGCATCCGAGTGGTCGACCGACGCCCGGGTGCCGGAGATGGCCGTCGCGATGTCCTGGGGCAACGCCCCCTGCAGCACGTGGTTCGGACATTCGGACACACCACCCACGCCGGTGACCTCCACCACGAGCGCACCCATCTTGATCATCGGGACGACCTACGATCCGGCAACTCCTTACGCGTGGTCGCAGGCGCTACGTGCCCAGCTACCGACCAGTCGACTCCTTACCCACCGTGGTGACGGCCACACGGTGTATGGCGGTAGCAACCTGTGCATCGACAATTTCGCGGACACCTACCTGCTCACCGGCGACCTGCCGGAGCCGGGGACCGTGTGCTCAAGTTGACGGCTGTGACGTTCATTGACTGACGTCGATTGCCGGGCCGTCGATCGCGAATACGAGTCTTGACGGTCTCGCCGCTTGCCTCTAAGGCGCGTCGTCGTTGCCCGACTTGTCTTCCTTATCGGTTGAGCCTTCAAGGCCTGCAAGGAATTCCTCTACCTGGGCAGCGATCTCGTCACCACTGGGCACCTCACCCTGCGGGGCACTGCTGGGCTTGGTCAGCGCGCTGCGTGCTTCGATCATTTGGTCGTACTGCGTCTCCAGAGCGCTCACGACCGCGGCGAATTCCTCGTTGCCCGTCAACTGCTCTGCGACCTCGCCGTCGGCTTTCTCGGCCTGGGACTCCAGGCCCATGCCCGTCAAGCGCAGTCCGGTCACCTCGGTAAGCCCCTCAATCAGGACCATCGCGCATCGCGGATAGTCAAATTGCACGAGGTAGTGAGGCACCTGGGCCGTCACCCCGATCGATGACAGGCTGCGCTGGCCGAGGTGGAATTCGAGTAACGCACCCATGTGCCCGGGAACTTCGATATCGCCCAGGACAGCGCTACGGCCCGCGGTCAACGCGGCGTCGTTTCCGTGCACCGTGATGCCAATCGGACGCGTGTGCGGTGCCGGCCAGGGAATGGCGGTGAGCCCCACCGCGTGGGAAAGACCGAACTCATCGACCAGCAGATCGACCGCCGCCAGAAAGCGATTCCACTGGTAATCAGGCTCCGGACCGTCCAACAGAAGGAAGTCGCGACCTTCGGCATCGACAACTCGATTCACTTCGAGCCGAGACGACTCCACCGCGGAGAAATGATCCGAGGAGAAGGTCATTCGTGGGCGCCGCGCCCGGTAGTCGAGCAACTCATCAGAATCGAACGTCGCCACGAGTTCGGTGGTGCAGGTCTCCCGGATGTGATCGGCTGCCTGCCGAACACCGCCACCGGCATCCACAAACCCCTGAAAAGCGTGCACCAGAGTCGGAACACGCGGAGGCGCGATCGTGCTGGGATCGGTGTGAAACGTCAGCAACTTTCTCGGCGATCTCATAAACCCTCCCGCTCTCAGGTTACGGGGACTCACCTCGAAATGCGATCGGGAACCAAGGGCGTTCGCAGAGTGCGAACGGGCCCTGGGGATATTCCCCCTGGGGACGGGGATCGGCGATGCGGCAGGTCCGTGCTTTCGCGCTGAGGATGAGGAGTTTGAGGACTAGGAGTGAGAAGACTCACCGGGTGCGCTAGGCGGCGCGTCCTTCGACGACGGGTTCGAATCTGCAGCCGGCTGCTTGACGGTCGACTTCTTCGCCGTGCTCTTCTTCGCGGACGACTTTTTCGCCGTGGTCTTCTTCGCGGTCGACTTCTTTGCCGTGCTCTTCTTCGCGGTCGACTTTTTCGCAGAGGTCTTCTTCGCGGTCGACTTTTTCGCAGAGGTCTTCTTCGCGGTCGGCTTCTTCGCGGTCGACTCGGCAGCCTTGGACGACGTCGCATCCGCGCTTGGGGTTGCTGGGGTGGTCACCGCTGAGGCTTCCGTCACCGGCGAGTCCATCGCCTGCCATTGCGGCGACGCAGCAGGTTCCATCATCCGACGCCACAACCACCAGCCACCCACGACCACGCCGCCGAGAACTGCCAGACTGAAGAGCCTTCGCATGGAACGCACGCTAACAGCCGCTCGTTACCCGCGTCATCAGATTTCCACGCCTCAGCCCGCGCTGAGTGCCGAACGGAATTTCTCCAGCACGGCGCCGCTGCTCCAAAAAGCCTGCTGCTGACCTTCCGGCAAGGTCAAGGCGTATTCGCAAACCTTCGCCCAGGCAATTCCTACCGCGCGGGTCAAGGACGCGGCGACCGTTGCAGAGATTGCGGATCCGGCGATCGCACCCCCGGGGATGAACTTGAGCAGATTCGTGACGACGTAGCGCCCCGCCATCGTTGCACCGCCCGTCAGAATGAGCGAGCCCGCCACCGCCATCGCCCTCGAGCGCTGCGGCGGCAGTCCGTAGGCGGCGGAGATCCGCGCGATCATCGTCACCTGATTGGGGACGAGAAGCGCCGCATCAGTGAAGGGAATCGGGACGGCGCCGATTCCAGATGCGACGGTGACCGCTTGGTTGATCACCGCCTTTACCGCTTTTTTTTTGCGCTCCATGTCTAACTGCTGAGCAGCGGTGAGAGCCGCTTGGGCTGCTTCGGGTACTACCTCGTACGTCGCGTCCAGCAACCGGTCGAGTCCGAACGCCGGTGCCTGCGTGAAGTCGTCCGCGAGCGCATTCGTCAACACCGGTGCACCACGGGCGCGAATCGGTAGACCGAGACCTGTGATGAAGTCCGATAGTTCCACCGCATGTGGGTGCGCCTGACCGTCCTTACTCGGCACTTGAGTCAACACCACGATCACCGGGAGCCCCAGCTCGGCGAGGCGTCGGACGAAGGCTGCCTGCGCGTCCTCGAAGCGTCGATCTGACCAACGCACCACGTACCACGCGGCATGGATTTGCTGATCGATCGGAGACCTCCGCCGTGCTTCGACGACGTTGCGAAGGCCTTCCAGGATTTGGTCGCCGGCCGACCCGGTTTCGAACCCCTCGGAATCGAAAATTCCCAAGAAGCCGTCGTCGCGACGGTGGTAGTCGACGCCACGCGTCACCGGCTCCCCCACCCCGGTATCGGCGACATCTTGACCGAAGACAGCGTTGACCAGAGTGGACTTGCCCGCCCCCGTGGCTCCGAAGATCGCCAGGTTGAAGCAACCCAGGGCTGCGAATGCGGTGGACAACTCCTTGGTGAACATGCCCTCGAGAGCGGGAGCGTCGAGGTCCTGGACGCCTTCTTTCTCAGGCGACGATTCCGGAGCCATGCCTTGAGAGTACGCGGGATGACAACGAGCCTGGGTTACCGTTAAGTCGTCATGGCTCCCCTCCGCTCGCCCGAGCAATCCGGCATTTCCCGCTCCGTCGTGAGTTGGATCGTCGGACTTTCGCTGATCGCGGTGGTTGGTCTCGGTATTGGGCTGGGCCTACTCCATGCGTTCGGCCTTGCCGATTGGAACAAGATTCAGCAGGCCCGTGACGTCGGGAAACTTGGAGGCACGCCAACCATTCCCGAGGCCTACCAAGAACTCATCGACGAGTCAGCCGAACGGTGCCCGGAGGTACCGACCCGAGTTCTCGCCGCACAGATCGCCGTGGAAAGTGGATGGCAGGCGGACGCGCAGAGCCCCGCGGGAGCTCAAGGCATCGCACAGTTCATGCCCAGCACCTGGAGTCAATACGGTCTGGATGCGAACGGCGACGGCGTCCGCGACGTGTGGGATCCACGCGACGCGATTCCGTCAGCAGCGGAGTTGAATTGCCTCAACAGACGACTGGTCTCGTCCGTCTCGGGAACCCCGCTGCACAACATCCTCGCCGCCTACAACGCCGGACACGGTGCGGTTCGCAAGTATGACGGCATACCACCATTCCCCGAGACCGAGCAATACGTGGAGAAAGTGATCGAACTAGCGCAGCGCTACCCAGCGCCGTAACGGAAGGTCACCGAAGCGTCGGTGGTGCGTTCTCTACTTGATCACGACGATTGATTGGTGATTCTCGACGACAAGTCGACCGTCCGGTGACCACAGCCGCCGCGTTTCCGAGGTGAACCCCTCCTCCATTGACGACACCCATGATTCGAATCCCAGGGGTTGCTGGGGATCGAGTGTCTGAGGCGGAACAAGCAGGTGCGCACTGAAAGACACCGTGGCCATCGGACGCAATCCGGTCATGGCCACGTAACTGGCCGGCCACCACGCATCCACCAGCCCCAAAGTCATTCCGGCTGTCCATTGCTCGGCATTGTCTGCCGGGTCGGGAACGGGCGATACCCATCCGAGGGCACGGGGAGTATCTCCCGAGCCGGGTACACCCAAGGCAGGTCGGTAGCCGATGTGTAAACCGAACTCCGGACCCATCGGAGGACCCACCGGAACGCTCGGAACCGCACGCCAATCGGGGAGGTCCGGCATTGCTGCCGTGCCCCACGGCTCGTCGATGTTCCCAGCGCGCGGAGTTCCCGTGATGATCACACTGTGGGCGGCGGCGCTCCCGTCAGATCCGGTGACGCTCGCCTTCCACGTCGTCATCGCCGATCCGACGCGAAGGGGCGCTACGTCGATGCGTGCCGTACCGGCAGGCAGGGGTCCGAACATATGGGCGGTCACGCTGCGCACACGCCGATCGGCGCTTTGCTGCTGCGTTACCTCGACAGCGTTAACGGATGCAGCGATGACGAGACCGCCCCACGCCCCCCGGCCCTGAAGCCAGCCAGCAGGAACGTCCCACGAAAACGCGCCGGGCTCTGTCTCGTTGATGCGGCAGGCGTCAGTGAATCGGTCAGTCATGGAAAGGGTCGGTCATGCGCCGTCGGGTCGCACATCATCGACGGAGCCATCGTCACTCGTCGTGTCTGCCGTTCCGCTGGCGTTGGATAGCGCGGATTTCTTCAACCACCGGTTCCACGGAATATTCCACAGTCCACCGGGGCCATTCCACGGTTCCACAACGTCGCCGCCGGTCTGGATGTAGTTGACGACGTCGCCGGGGATCGTGTTGTCGAAGATCCACTTGGCGTCCTGCTCGAACATGTTGGTGCAGCCATGCGACCCGTTGTAGCGGCCGAGTCGGCCGTATGCCCACGAGGCGGTGTGCAGGAACTCACCCGACGGCGTCAACCGGGTGTTCCACTTCGACGGGAGCTCGTAGAACTCGACCTCCGGATCCAGCCCCAAGCTTTCACTCCGGTAGACCTTGTAGTCCTCTTTATCGGTGCTGATGACCTTCGCGCCGTTGCGCGTCTCCCAGCCCGACTTCCCGAGCGACACCTTGAAATTCTTCCGCTTCTTGCCATTGACGTGCACGGTCATCGTCTTTTTGGCGCCATTGACGGTCGCAATGAGCGACCGGTCGGTACGGAAGACATACGTTTTGCGCAGCGCCTTCGAGCCGACGAGGTACTTCTTGCCGGACTTGCCCAACACGGTGTCGTTTACCGTCGACGTGATCCGAATGGTGGAGTTACCCGGCCAGTAGTTCTTCGGTCGGAAGACCACCGTTTGGTCGCTGATCCACCCCCAGGATCCAGGGACATTCACGGTGCGCCCACTCGGCGTCGTCGCAGCCACCTGCAGGTGACGTTCAACGGCCGCTTTGTTCGTGATGTTCTTACTAAATCGCAGGCGCGGCAGGGTGCCGACTCCCAACTTGACGCGGCTTCCGGAAACCCCGAGCCCGTTGCCCGCTGCCTCGAACGTCGCCGTTACCCGCTTGCGCGGTTTAGGCAGGACTTTCGGCTTGGCCCAGTCGGAGGCGGCGGGAATCGTCGCGATGGGACCGGACGGGGCGGACTGACCTGTCGGGCCCGTTGATCGCAGCGACACTCGATACTCCCGACCGTTGGTCAGAGATGAGAGCCCGCAGGTGCCGCTGCGGTCTGGACAGTTGAACCACAAATAGCCATCCGGCGAGATTTGATACCCGGTCACCGAGGGGTCGTCGACAGGCAGGTAGGTCGCGATCGCGCTGGCATCTGCGGGCGTCACCGCAATCAGCACGGGCCGAAGCGGCAAAGCAGCATCCGGCGGAGCCACCGATGGGTCGGTCACGCCTTCGGGCGTCGTCTCCACACTGGGCTCCGAGCCAGGATCGGCGGACGGATCGACGGTTGGATCGTTGGTTGGACTCGCACTCGGCGACGAGGTTGATTCCACCGAGTCCGTGTCGGCAGACTCGTCGGCAACCGCGGCACCAGGCGATGCCGCAGCGAGCACGCCAACAGCCACGGCCACAGCGACCACTGAGCGCAGGCGTCGAGACAAAGAGCCTCCCACAGAAGTCACGGGAGCAATGTACGTTGCCGACCCCCCTCGAGATGAACCCGGCGTGCCTGTTTTCCACTTTTGCGGCCACCAACAGTCATAGGTCGGGGACACCGTCACCTACAGTCTCATTTCATGGGTCTGTTCTCTCGCTTCACTTTGCCGTCGGTCAAGCCGTCTGAAGCGATGGACATGCTGAGCGCGGGAGCGACCATGCTGGATGTCCGGGACAACTCTGAGTGGAACGCCGGACGGGTCCCTGGGGCCGTGCACGTCCCGGCGGCGAACGTCGCCGCCCAGGCACCCAAACGACTTCCGAAAGGCCGGCCCGTCGTCGTGGCTTGTCGAACAGGCTCGCGCTCCAAGTCCGCTACCCGGCTTCTCCGAGAGCAGGGCATCGAGGCCTACAGCCTGTCCGGCGGTTTGGCCGCGTGGGAATCGTCCGGCGGTCGAGTCGCGGGTAAGGGCAACAGGCCGGGGATGATCGCCTAATCAGGAAGGGCGCTTAGCGGCGATCCATCACCATGGAACGATCTGCCTGTCCTCCCACAGCACGCCCGTGGGAACGACGTTGCCTTCATCATCCGTTGCGTCTCGATCGGCCAGCCACACGATCGTGTCGGCGCCCTCCTCTGCGGATCGCGGAGCGTCGGGTCCACCCATGTCGGTCCGGCAATGCCCCGGGCACACGGCGTCTACCAGGACGCCGCGTTGCCCCCATTGCATCTCGGCGGCGAAATTGCGCACCAACGCGTTCACCCCCGCCTTCGAAATTCGATACGGGGCCAATCCACCACTCGTTCCGGGCCCGGTGAACCGACCCAGGCACGCGGACAAAGCGATAACCCTGCCGGAGCGGTTCTTCACAAGATCCTGCGCAAACGTCTCGATGCTGTAGAACGCGCCGTCCAGGTTGATGCTCATGACGCGTTGCCATTCATCGGGGCTCGTGCGGATGGTGCGTGTCATCTTGGCTGCCATCACTCCGGCGGAGAGCACCAGAACATCTGGTGGTCCGACATGGGCGACGGCGTCTGCAGCCCGAGCGAGCGATGCCGGGTCTGCGACGTCCGCCGCTACGGGGATTGCCTCCACACCGTCGTCGACGAGCTCTGCTGCGGCAGCAGTGACGCGCGAGTGGTCTCGACCGAGCACGATGACGCGGGCGCCCCGGCCGCCAATCCCCCGCGCTGCAGCCAGTCCGAGACCTCGACTGCCTCCCGTCACCAGCGCCACCGTGTCCGACCCAAGGAAACCCATGGCGCAACTGTGGTGCCTGTCGGCAGGACGTGCATCCGGACGCGTTCGCGCATGCGCCGAGGGCTACTGTTGGGCTGACAATCATCTGCACGTGAGAGGAACGCCTCCGTGGCGAGCGAGCCCCCCAATTCCGTTGTTAGTCGCTTCGGCCCCAACGAGTGGTTGGTGGACGAGATCTACGAGCAGTACCTGAGGGACAAGAACTCCGTCGATCCGGCTTGGTGGGACTTCTTCGAGGACTACGCCCCGGTGGATTACTCACCCGCGGCCGCGCCGCACGCCGCAGCGGCCGCCGCCGCGGCAACGGCAACGGCAACGGCAACGGCAACGGCAACGGCTGCACCCGAGCAGAGTTCTTCGACACCGACGACTTCCCCCGCCCCGTCGACGCCTGCCTCGACTCCGGCGTCGACACCTCCGCCGGACGCCGCCACGCCACCGTCCAAGGACAGCACCGATGCGCCCGTGGTTGAACCGCAGGTGCTGCGCGGAGCGGCCGGTCGCGTGGTGACGAACATGGAGGCCAGCCTCTCGGTGCCCACCGCCACCAGCGTGCGATCGGTGCCGGTGAAGTTGCTGATGGATAACAGAGTGGTGATCAACAACCACCTATCGCGCGGGCGAGGCGGCAAAGTGTCGCTCACCCACGTCATCGGCTTCGCGGTGGTGCGAGCCATGTCAACGATGCCCGAGATGGGGTACGGCTTCACTCAGGTGGATGGCAAGCCCGCCGTTCTCCGCAACGAAGACGTGAACCTCGGCTTGGCAATCGACCTCGCGAAAGACGATGGCACCCGGCAGTTGCTCGTTCCGAACATCAAGGGTGCCCAGCGGATGGACTTCGCCGCTTTTTGGGCCGCCTACGAAGACGTGGTCCGGCGTGCCCGCGGCGGCAAACTCGAGGTGACGGACTTCGCTGGCACCACGGTCTCGTTGACCAACCCGGGAACGATCGGCACCAACCATTCGATCCCCCGCCTGATGGAGGGACAGGGGTGCATTGTCGGGGTCGGGGCGATGGAGTACCCAGCGGACTGGCAGGGCGCATCGTCGGAGACGATCGTCCGGAACGCCGTGTCGAAGATCATGACTCTCACGAGCACCTACGACCACCGCATCATCCAGGGTGCGCAATCCGGGGAGTTCCTGCGCCGCATCCATCAGCTTCTTCTCGGCGAAGACGACTTCTACGGCGAGATCTTCCGTTCCTTGCGCATCCCTTACGAGCCTGTTCGCTGGGCCCACGACATCTCCGCCAGCCATGAGACGGACCTGGACAAGACGGTCCGGGTGCAAGAGATCATCCACGCTTACCGTGTCCGCGGGCACTTGATGGCCGACACCGATCCGCTGGAGTACGAGCAGCGTTCGCATCCCGACCTCGACGTGCTCAGCCACGGGTTGACCCTGTGGGATCTGGACCGGGAGTTCCCCACCGGAGGCTTCGGCGGTCGCGCCCTGATGAAACTTCGGGAGATTCTTGGCGTGCTGCGCGACGCTTACACCCGCACAGTCGGCATCGAATACATGCACCTGCAAGATCCCGATCAACGCCAGTGGATCCAGGAGCGAGTCGAGATCCCGCACGTGAAGCCCGACCGCGATGAGCAGCTGCGCATGCTGAACAAGCTGAACGAGGCCGAAGCTCTCGAGGCCTTCTTGCACACCAAGTACGTCGGACAGAAGCGATTTTCACTCGAAGGCGCAGAATCCCTCATTCCACTCCTCGATGAAATCCTCACCGACGCGGCGCATGACGACATCCTCGAAGTCGCCATCGGCATGCCCCATCGCGGTCGTTTAAACGTTCTGACGAACATCGCTGGCAAGTCCTACGCGCAGGTCTTCCGCGAATTCGAGGGCGACTACGGCGACGACTCGGTCCAAGGCTCGGGCGATGTGAAGTACCACCTCGGCACCACCGGTTCGTTCTTGACGCCCGACGGCGCTTATACGTCCGTATACCTCGCGGCCAATCCGTCGCACCTTGAGGCGGTCAATCCGGTGCTCGAGGGAATCGTGCGAGCCAAGCAGGATCTGCTGCCGAAGGAACGCCGGAACGACATTCTCCCTGTCCTCATTCACGGGGATGCCGCGTTCGCGGGCCAAGGAGTCGTCGCCGAGACACTCGAGCTTTCGCAACTGCAGGGCTACCGGACCGGCGGCACGGTCCATATCGTCGTGAACAATCAGGTGGGCTTCACGACGTCACCCAAGTACGGACGCTCCAGTGTGTATTCCACCGATGTTGCCCGCATGGTGCAGGCGCCGATCTTCCACGTCAACGGTGATGATCCCGAGGCCGTTGCTCGCGTGGCCAGCCTGGCCTTCGCCTTCCGGCAGGCATTCCACAAAGACGTGGTCATCGACATGGTGTGTTACCGCAAGCGCGGTCACAACGAGGCAGACGATCCATCGCTGACTCAGCCACGGATGTACAAGATCATCGACGCCAAGCGTTCGGTGCGAAAGCACTACACAGAGTCGCTCATCGGTCGTGGCGACATCACCGTCGACGAGGCCGAGCAAGCTCTCAAGCACTTCCAGGAGCAACTCGAACGTGTCTTCCAAGAAACTAAAGACACCCCGGAGGATGACGCCGAGGATTTCGCTGACCGCGCGAAGGACATCATCGAGACCGGCCAACTCGACTTGACCCCGCAGACACCCTTCACCGAAGTAGATACGGCCATCAGTCAGGAGCAGATCGAAACAGTTATCGACTCACAGATCACGCTGCCGGACGATTTCCACGTGCATCCTCGTTTGGCACCTCAACTGCAGCGTCGCGAGCAAATGGTTTCGGACGACACGATTGACTGGGGAATGGCCGAGGCTCTGGCCGTGGGTTCCCTGCTCATGGAGGGTCGCACCGTTCGCCTCGCTGGCCAGGACTCTCGGCGCGGAACGTTCGGGCATCGCCACATGGTCATCGTGGATAGCGAAACAGGGTGGCAGTACAAACCACTGAAGTCGTGTTACCGCGACGGGGCGAAGCTGTACGTTTACGACTCACTCCTCAGCGAGTTCGCTGCCCTGGGCTTTGAGTATGGATACTCCGTCGCCCGCCCCGATGCCTTGGTGATGTGGGAGGCGCAGTTCGGTGACTTCGTCAATGGTGCCCAGACGATCACCGATGAGTTCATCTCTTCCGGTGAGCAGAAGTGGGCGCAGCGGTCAGCCGTCACCCTGCTCCTGCCGCACGGGCAGGAAGGGCAAGGACCGGACCACTCGAGTGCGCGCGTCGAGCGCTTCTTGCAGATGTGCGCTCAGGACAACATGACGGTGGCGATGCCGAGCACCCCGGCGTCGTACTTCCACCTTCTGCGTTGGCAGGTGTTTAGTCGCCTTACCCGACCGCTGATCATCTTCACCCCGAAGTCGCTCCTGCGTGCCAAGGCCGCGGTCTCCACCAAGGACGAGTTCACGTCCGGAACCTTCCAGCCGATCTTGCTTGACCCCGAGCACGAGGGACCCGAGATCACCAAGGTTCTGCTGTGCAGCGGGAAGATCTACTACGACCTCGCGGCGCACCGCGACGAGCATGGATTGCACAACACGGCGATTCTGCGCTTCGAACGGCTCTACCCGCTCCCCTTCCGCCTCGCGGAGGTTCTCGACCGATACCCCAATGCCGAGATCCGCTGGGTTCAAGAGGAGCCGGCCAACCAAGGAGCATGGAGTTTCGTGGCGATGAACGCTCCACCCATGGTCAATCGCCCGATCGAAGGCGTCACGAGGCCTTCGTCATCGTCTCCGGCCGTTGGCACACACCAGCGTCACGTGGCCGAGCAGCAGGCCGTGGTCGAGCAGGCATTCGCGTAAGCAACGGATATGTACTTCACGGACCGCGGTATCGAAGAACTGCAAAGCCGACGAGGCGAGGAAGAAGTCACCTTCGACTGGCTCGGAGATCGCATGCAGGAGTTCGTCAACCTGCACCCCGATTTCGAGGTTCCGGTCGAACGGCTCGCCACCTGGCTCGCGCGCCTAGGCGACGACGACTAGGCGAGCCTTGTGCACACATGAGTCGAGGGTCGCTACCGACCATCGCCCCGATCGGGGCATCGGTCAGTTGACGACGGGTCAGTTGACGACGACGGTTCCGGCTTGGTTGCTGGCGAAGACCTTCGAGGCTCCGTATCCGAGTCCAAGGAGCCCGGCAACTCCGCCGATCCCGATTCCGGTTAGGTAGATGTAGGCCGTCGTCTGCGCTGCCGCCTCTGCCGCGACCGCAGCGTTCGCGGCGGCAACCTCGGCAGTAGTTGCGTAGTACGCGCCATCCGCGGCCTCGAAGACCTCCGTTGCCTCGGCGCCAACGGACTCTGCCACCAAATCGAAATCGATTTCGAGGGCCGCCTCTTCTTCGGCCAGACCAGCGGCCAGGGATTCCTCAGAGACGGTTAAAATTTCACCCACCGCCTCGGCGGCGGCATCGGAGACCTCAAGTGCGGCCTCTGCCTCCACATCCAACTCAGCAAGCGCCTCACCGATGGCTTGAGCAGACTCCTCGGTTGCCGTCAGCGCCACGTTGGATGCTGCATCGGCGGCAGCATCGCCCCCCACGTCGGCGGCAGTATCGGCGGCGGTCTCGGTTGCGACCTCGGTGGCAACCGCCGCGTCGGCGGCACCATCGACAGCGAGGCCGATTCCGGTAGCAGCGAGCGCCACGCTTCCCACCACGATGAGGATGTCCAGCCAGCCTCCGCTGTCAAACCACGTGCCGAACGACTGATCGGCCTTGAACCCGCACCCCAGCGGCACCTTGTTCTTCTTTTGCTTCTTCGACCACTGGTTAGACCAACTGTTGTTCGCGGGGCTCCCCGACAAGTAGCCGCGCATCTGCACATTGGTTTTCAACTGGATATCCCACGTGCTGCCGTTGCTGGCAAGAGAGCCCGGATTCGGATCGATCTTGGAGCACGATGTCGTATGAGGGGGGCGCAGATTCCAGTTCACGGTGTATTTCTCGCCATTCTTTCCCGAGGCGCTGAAAGCGATGGTGTTCTGCTCCGTTGGGACGATAAACGTCGCCTTGGTAGAACCCTCGTCATTTAACGTGGCCGGGATAGATGACATTTGACAGTTTGATGTTGTTTTCGGGTTGCAGTCCTTCAGCGGCAAGCCCGCAAGGTTCAGTGTGATGTCGCGGCTACCCGTCAACGAATTGAAGTTCACCGTCATCAGTGCTACGCCCACCATGCTCGCGTGAGCGAGTGTGAACGATGTCACGTCTTGCTTCAACGGCACTCGCACCTTATTTAAGATGGCGGCCTTCGCGGCCGGGAGTTCCGTCTGGGCGTCGGCAACTAGTTCAGCCTTGATTTTGGCGAGCAATTCCCGTTCTCTAACGGAAAGAATTTCTTCCGCTCGCGCCTCGACCGCGGCCCAGTTGATGTTCGGTGTCCCGACGGTTGTCTTGCGCACCAGCAAGCGATGGCGAATCATTTCGAAGCCATCGCGAACAACGACGTCTTGCGCGTACTTGCCGTCCTTCTTGTTGGGCGTGATGGTGTGGGTGCGAATGAAACGTCCCAGAGTGCCGTCCGGGTTGACGGGCGCCTTCTCGATGACGAGCGTTACACCCTTCTTTAACGCCTTCGGTGCAACAGTGCCTTGGATTTTGATCTTCTCTCCGGCCTGGAAGGTCGCCCGGAAGATAGTGCTCTTGGATCGGGTGCCGCCCGGTCCCACCATCGGAACCGGGAACAGCGCCTTGGCCAACTTGGGCTGCGACGCCACGAGAGCCTGATAGTCCGCGGTGGACAGTTTGGACGCGTCGGACGAGATGACCATCGGCGTTCCCGCCTTCTTGATTCCGGCGCGAACCTCGTCGGCATCGGGGACAGTCGTGATCTTCGACGAGACGAGGCCCCCCGCGGTGGACAAGGCTTTGGTGCTCACCTGCTTCGGCTTCGTTGCCGACACCGCGATCTGCGATTTCGCCACCATTGCGCTATCCGCTGGCGTGGTGGGAGGTGCAGACTTCGTTAAGACAGACGACGCCACGTAGGCGGTCCCCACGTTCTGAATTGGAATAGGGCCTGACGGATTCCCCACCCAACCACCGGATGTAGACGTAGGCACCGAAAGAGCCTGGGTCGAGGCGGAAGTTGGCGCTGCGGTCGGAACGGCGGTCGGAACGGCGGTCGGCTCAGCGGATGGCGCGGCCGCTGGCGCGGGGGCCAGTTCCGATGCGGCGTCGGTCTCGGCGTCGCTTGCGGCCTCTTCCGCGGCAGGCGCCGAGACGTCGGAGGCGACATCATCCGGATCAGGGGCCGCCGCCGCCGGAGAGCCACCTAGCATTGCTGCCGTCACTGCCACCGCGGCGACAACTGCCACCGGGCCTCGCGACCAGGCCGTAACTCGAATACCCGTCCTCGTTCCCATCAATACGCTCCACCCTCAAGAAAACAGCACCCGCTTCCTCCGGAGCCCTAATCCTACGTTCCCTCAAGGTCACGCCATCGACGAGGTTGCGTGTTGAGGCTCTATCGTGACCGCCGTGAACGAAGTGGATCACTCACGGCAAGCATCGGGTACGCGGGCACTGGTTTTGACCGTGGCCCTGAGCACGGCCGGGAGCGCTACCGCCCTCATTAGTGCTACCGGAATCACCACCGCTGCTGGTGGCTTGAGCCGCGGGGCGCTCTTCTCCGGTCTCTTCCTGGCCGCGAGCATGGCCGCCGGAGCAATTGCATTGCCTTTCGCCCCTCGCGCTGCGCACAGGTTCGGCACTCGCCAGGCCGTGCTGGGCATGTGGTCGATCGTCGCCGCCGCCTGGATTGCCAGCGGCGCTCTCGTCATCGCCGGAGCACCGCCAATGTGGGTGGTGATGATCGCCGCACCGGTGGTCGGAGCAGGCAGCGCGATCGCGGGCGTTCTTTCAAACATCGTTTACCGCGCTTATTTGGAGTCCGCCGACTTCTCCGCCGTCGTCGCGCGCATGACCGTCTGGCGCGGCATCGGCTGGGGACTGGGCGCTCTCGTCGGTGGCTTCTTCTTGAACACCGGCTCCGAAGGAATCGGGCTGGTGGCGGCGGGGCTGGTGAAGATCCCTCTGCTGATCGTGCTCGCGCGTCACGCTCCGGCCCACGCTCTCGCGACTCCCGAGCGCCCCAAGGCTCCGTGGCACGAGATTCGAGGCGCGTTCGCTGAGAGTCCCACCCTGAGACGGACCGCGGTGATGGGTGTTTCCATGGCGCTGTTCGCCGCTCCCGTGATGACACTCGTGGTGCCGATCGCACAGTCGCTTCGTCATGCACCGCTTTATCAGGGGGCCGGATTCTTGATGGTCGGCTTCGCGATCGGGGAACTGCTCTCACCGCAAGTGGTGTCGAAGTTGCCGCACGGTGGACGACCCCTGGTCAACGCTGCACGCACCGGCGCAATCGCCGGTGGATTCCTCATTGCCCTAGGCCTCGTTTCCGGGTTCTTCTCCTTCCGCACCGAGTTGGGTCTATGGGCTGTCGTCGCGATTGGGATCGGGGCGTTTCGGTTTGCCTCTCGTGCCTTTAGCCAGGGCTCTGCAGCTGCGTCGCGCGGTCTGGAGAATGCCGCGTCCAGCCTCACGGCCGCCGCATTTATCGCCGGCATTGCCGGGCCCATCGGCGTGCTCGGATGGAGTCTCGCCCTTGGATCATTGGGTGCAGAGGTCACCGCAGCCCTGGCAGGCGTAGCGCTAGCGATCGTGAGCATTGGAGTATTTCTGCGCACTCGTGGTGAGGACGTACGCGCATAGCGGGCTTTTAGTCCTGCACCACTTCGAACACCTGCGTGTACAGCTTCACCGCCTGGACGCGCGGCGATCTCCGCGTTGGTCCACCCTGCCGCTTGAACGTCAGTGCACTGGAGAAAGTGCAGGCGTACATCCCGAGAACCTCGGCAACGGCCAAGAAGAAGATCGCAAGGATTCCTCCATGCCTCTCACCGGCACGGTGGCGCCAGGTGGGGTCCGCCAGCAAGACGACGAGAGCTGGCCGCGATCAGGAAGCCGAAGTTTTCGGGGCTACCAGATGAAGACATGTGCAATATCTACCGGTAGCGCCAGAGCAACCGACCGAGAATCAACTCATCGGCGACGACTCCGAACTCTCTACTGTCATCACTCTCGGATGGGTTGTCACCAAGCACCCACCACCCATCACCCTCTCGGTGACTCAGGCGCTTCACCACGCTCAGATCCGATCGCTTCGGGTGTTGCACGAGAACAACATCCCCCTGCCGAAGTTTCGCGCCCTTACGCACGATCCACCATTGCCCGTTTCGTACTGCTGGCTCCATAGACGGACCGACAACACGGACAGTGGTGAGCGAGAACACCCCGTCATCCTGCCGCGTGCCGAGTGTGTTCCCGAGCGCTAGGGTCAGAGGAGGCATTCATTCATCACCTCGAAGGAGTCTCATGCTCAACAGCATCTTTCGGGCCCTCCAGCCCCGCACCACTGCCTATGCGCACTGCGATTTGCCTTGCGGCGTCTACGACCCCTCCCAGGCTCGCCTGGAGGCCGAATCCGTGAAGGCGTGCATGGAGAAGTACCACACCTCCGACGACGCTGAGTTCCGTGCGCGCGCTGTGTCCATTAAGGAAGAACGCTCACACATGGTCAAGGAGCACCTGTGGGTGCTGTGGACCGACTACTTCAAGCCCCCGCACTTCGAGAAGTACCCGCAGTTGAACGAGCTGTTCAACCAAGCGACGAAGCTCGCCGGGGCCGGCGGCACAAAGGGCTCCCTTGATCCGGCTGTCGCTGATGATCTTCTCGGAAAAATCGACGAAATCGCCGAAATCTTCTGGGAGACCAAGAAGGCCTGAGTTCGCTTTCCAGACCACCCCAAAAACCCCCATTCCTTTCGGAATGGGGGTTTTTGATTTCCATCGTTGGTGCGCGTGGGCACCTGCGGGTTCCACCGTTGACATTCCCCGCATTTAGTTCTATCTTCAACTAACTGATTGAATATTGAACTAAAGGAGCGGTTTCATGTCCGATGCAACGACTCAGGTAACAATCCTTACCGACGGGCCCAACGTGGTCAGTGGCGAATCCGTCGTGGTGCGGGATCAAGATGGAAACGTCGTCGCCGAAGGCGAGACGGTGTACCTGTGCAGATGCGGCCTGAGCGACAGCAAGCCCATGTGCGACGGCTCTCACCGCAAGCACCCCGGACTAGGTGCACCTTCCCTTCAGTAGTCGCGTGATAGGCGCGTGTTCGCTTGGGTAGCGTGACGACGTGATCCGAGAAGCCACACCAGACGACGCGGCCGCAATTCACGACATGATCGTCGGCCTCGCGGAGTTCGAGATGGAGCCCGATGCCGTCACGGCGACCCCGGCTGATCTGCACGAGGCGCTTTTCGGACCGCGGCCAGCGCTGTTCGCGCACGTCGCCGATGATGCCGAGCACGGCGTGGTCGGTTTCAGCCTGTGGTTCTTGAACTATTCAACGTGGCTCGGTACGCACGGCATCTACCTCGAGGATCTTTTTGTTCAACCAGAGCATCGGGGATCGGGGTACGGCAAAGCATTGCTGGCGAACCTCGCACGTATCTGCGTCGAGCGCGGGTACGGACGCCTGGAATGGTGGGTACTGGACGAACCGAATATGCAGTCCTCGTGGCGCTTCTACGAATCGCAGGGGGCCCGAGCGCTCCGCGAATGGGTACCTCACCGCGTCACGGGCGACGCTCTGATCGCCCTCGCCGGTGGAACTACGTCCCAAAAATGATCTGAGACAGGCCCCAGATCACAAGCCCGACACCCAGCGCCATTCCGATCCAGCCTCGCGTGGTCATCTCGCAAGTGTTGCAAAGCGTTGTGAGCAACCACCCATCCGCATACCTCGCGGTGCCACGGCGCGCGGGGTTGCCTGATCGACTGCCGTCCGATGACCCGTATCGCCGATCACATCAGGGGTAGCGCACCTCGCCGGGAACCTCCCGGTATCCGACGGAGATGACTGTCTCGACCACACGCTTGGACCTGGCGGACACGGTGACCCGGTACTCCCCCGGTATCGCGTCGGATTCCACACGCGAGAGATACAGGTAATCCGTTCCGCCGTACGGCTCGTAGAACTCCGTTCGCTCGTTGATGATCATCCGCGTCTTCCGACCTTGGGGGTCGGTGATCGTCACCCGAGGCAGACGTGCGTTGCGGATCTCATTGCTCGGCGGCCGGTCCAGAATCAGTAGCTGCACAGCCATTCGGTCGCCTTCTTCCAAGCGAAAACGGAAGCCTCGGCGATCGCCCCGCTTGATGTCGGCGAAGAGTGCGAAAGAGATAGTGCCGTCCACCAGAAGAGGGCCTTTCGCCGGAGACGACTCCGCTGGGCCAAGCGGAACCGGCTGGTGAGCCGCCGCCGGTGGCGCCACCACCAGCGCCGCCGCGGCGACAGCGGCGGCAAGGACAACCCGAGACATGCGCGTCATGACCTCCACTGTGCCAAGAATTTCCCTCGCGAGCATCTTGGAGCGCGCCTCTGACCGCTGAAGGGCGGAGGGTGCGACACTTGTTCCATGGATGGAACTGATCTGAAAGCAAAGTCAGAGACCGGTATTTCGTTCGCGGGTCTTCGCAAACTCAATCTGGTTGCCGGATTCGCCCATCTGGCGCAGATGGTGCTGGTTCTCGTGCTGGCGAGCGACTTTTCCCTCCCCATCACCGCGGCTTATGTATTTGGCCCGCCAGGGACTCCGCCGAACGACCCGGTCACCATCTTCGAATCCCGCATCGCGTGGGGCGTGGCTTTGTTCTTCGCGCTGTCGGCCTTCTTCCACTTTGTTGTTGCAAGCCGGTGGTTCTACCCGCGTTATGTCGGCGGCCTGCAGTCAGGACACAACTACTTCCGCTGGGTGGAGTACTCGCTGTCGTCCTCCATCATGATCGTTCTGATTGCTCAGATCACCGGAATTTCCGACGTTGCCGCGCTGATGGCGATCTTCGGCGTGAACGCGTCGATGATCTTGTTCGGTTGGCTTCAGGAGAAATACGAGCAGCCCGGTGGCGGAATGCTTCCCTTCATTTTCGGGTGCATGACCGGAATCGTTCCGTGGCTCATCATCGTGGTCTGGGTGCTCGCCCCTGGGTCCTCAAGTAAGCCGGAGATTCCAGGCTTCGTCATCGGAATCATCATCACCCTGTTCGTGTTCTTCAACACCTTTGCTCTCGTCCAATGGTTGCAGTACAAGCAAGTCGGCAAGTGGCGAGACTACTTGCGCGGTGAACGCAGCTACATCCTGTTGAGCTTGATTGCCAAGACGGCCCTCGCGTGGCAGATCTTCTCGGGAACCCTCGTACCTCCGGCCTAGGCCGTCGTCAGCAGCGACTGACCGGCGGGTACCGCAGCCGGTACCTCGAGCTGAAAAATTCACGCAAACGCGTCGTGATTCAGTGATTGAATGACGAAGTGAGCACTGCATCAGACTGCGTTCGGGTAGAGATCCCCGCCGCGACGATCAATATGTCCATCGCTCGAACGGTGGCCGCAGCTATGGCCGCCCGCGCCGACTTGACGCTGGACCAAATCGAAGATGTTCGTCTCGCCATGGACGAGGGCCTCGCGTACATCATCGAGGTGGTTCCCGATGGAGCGATGGTCACATGCGAGTTGTGCATCGCCGACGGCGTCGTGTCCGCGACACTCGCCAGCACCGTCGCCTCATCGACTGTTGCCGAGCCCAATCCCTTCGCCTGGACAGTGCTGACCGCACTCGTCGGTGACGTGGACCTGCGCATAGACGATGCATCCATTCGGCTTCAGTGGAACGTGGCTCGCGACGCCTCCGTCCAGGCCTAACGACCCATGTCGCAGACACGACAGTCCGCCGATGATCAGCGGTTGGTGGCTGAACGAGAACTCTTCGAGCGACTGCATGACGCGAACGCCTCCGACGCCGAGCGGTCCGCAGTCCGCGATGAGCTCGTCGAGACACACATGCCACTCGTCCACCACCTCGCGCGTCGATACGCCGATCGCGGAGAGCCCCTTGAAGACGTCACGCAAGTCGCGACCATCGGATTGATCCAAGCCGTCGACAAGTTCGACCCCGAACGTGGTTCCGCCTTCTCCACATACGCCGTTCCCACGATCCTGGGCGCCATACGACGCCACTTCCGTGACGCCACGTGGTCAGTGAAGGTGCCGCGACGTGTGCAGGAACTGCGAGGAAAGATCGACGCTGCGCACGACGCACTGGCTCAAGAGTTGGGGCGCTCCCCCACCGTCGCCGAGATCGCCGCACGCGCCGATGTCGATCCAGCCGATGTTCTCGACTCCCTGGAACTCAGTCGCGCCCGAAGCACGGCACCGATCGACGCAACCTCCGACGGCGAGGTTCCCCTCGCCGACACTCTCGGAGATCTGGATGCCTCGTTGACCGACATCGAGAACGCCGAAACCATCAAGCGACTCCTTGCGACGCTCAGCGAAGATGAGCGCGCCGTCGTGGCGTTGAGATTTTTCGACGGCCTGACCCAAACCCAGATAGCCGAGCGCGTCGGCGTCTCTCAAATGCAGGTCTCGCGGATTCTCACTCGATCGTTGGAGAAGTTGCGGGCTGGCCTGGCCGCCGGCTAACTACGCTTCCCCCGTGGCCAACGACGACCCCCACGCGGTGACCGGCGACCTCGCCCGACTGCGTGACTGGTGGGCCGAGCGCCGCGGTGACCGAGAGCGATCGATCACCTGGATCCTCGACCCCGCGGACGAAGATGAGGCGCGCAGAGCCGTGGACCGCGCGATCGACAGCGGCGCCACGCTGATCGCCCTGCACATCGACGGCGACGATTCCGCGTCGCGGGCCGCGATCGCCTTCGTAGCGAATGTGCCGGCAACCGACGTCGTCGAACAGCAGCCAGGAACAACCGATCACGCCTGGATGGAGGCCGTGGCCGAGGTTCGCGACCTCCTGGAGCCCTTCCGGGGCGTGCCGCCCGAGGACACCAGCGTCGATTCGGCGGCACACGCTCTCCCCGCCCCCAAAGCCCGCGGCGCTCAGGCGGCGATCATGTCCGCTGCCCAACGCGAGACCGCGATCATCTTCGATGGTCTCGTCGCCCACGCGGGCGCCGCACTAGTGAGCACCGCTGATTCACGCGCCCGAGAGTGGATGCTGCCTGCCACGTCCTCCACCGACCCGGCTATCCGCGAGGCCCAGACTCTTCTCGATATCGAGCCGGCTGCCCATTTCGGCACCAACGGTGGCGACGCGACGTCGCTACGCGCAGTTCTGTCGCTGCTCGACGTCGTCGATCCTGCGTGATCCCCGCTGATCGAGGATTCCTCGCCGACCAGCCAGGCTGCCTCAGCCGTCCGCCCGCACGTTGCTCGCGACGAACGGCGCCTTCACCACCGCGAACGGCACGTGTCGGCCACGAACATCGACCGCGACCTCGTCATCGATACTCACCGATGCGTCCACCAGGGCCAACGCGATTCCCTCCTTCAAGGTCGGAGAGAAGGTGCCGCTGGTGACCTCCCCCACCGTCGCGCCCTCAGAACTCAGAACATCCATGTGTGACCGAGGGACAGCCCTTTGCGTGGCACGCAACGCCCGTAGCCGTCGCGCAGGACCGCTCTCCCGCTGACGCACCAGAGCCTCGCGTCCACCGAAGGTGGGCTTGTCCCAGCCGATGGCCCAGGACATACCGGCCTCCACCGGAGTGATCGACGGTGAAATGTCCTGCCCGTGTAGCGGGTAACCCATCTCGGTTCGCAGGGTGTCGCGGGCGCCGAGGCCCGCCAATCCCCCACCGACGCCCTCGGCCGCTCCCGCCAGCTCATCCCACAACTGCTCCACCACGCTGTTCGGAGCGATCAACTCGAAGCCGACTTCTCCGGTATAGCCGGAGCGGCACACCGTGATCGGCTCGTCCCGCCACGACGCCACCGCGAACGCCATGTAGTCCATGTCCGGGGGCAGGTCCACGGCTGCCAGCACGTCCGCGGACTTCGGTCCCTGAACCGCGATGATGCCGTGCGTCAACTGCTGATCATCGATCATGATCGTTTCCGGAGCCGCATCCTCGAAGATCCCCACGATGGTTGCCGCGTTCGCAGCGTTCGGGACGATGTAGACGCCGTCGTCCCCCCACTTGTAGACGATCAAGTCATCGACGACGCCTCCGGCGTCGTTACACACCATCGAGTACTGCGCCTGACCGGCACCGATGCGATCAAGATCATTGGCCACGATGGAATTCACGAAGTCCGCGGCCCCGGTGCCGAAGATGGCCACCTTGCCCATGTGGGAGACGTCGAATATGCCGACCGCCTCGCGCACACTCGCGTGCTCGGCGACCGTTCCGTTGTATTCGATGGGCATATCCCAGCCACCGAAATCGGCCATTTTCGCGCCGGCATCGAGGTGTCGGCCATGCAAGGGAGTGCGAGAGAGCATCGTCCGACCGTAGTCCTCGGCCACCGACCAGCGCCGCAGATTAAGGTTCCTCGCATGTCTCTTCTCAGCCTGGCCACCACCAAACCGGCCACGACCTCTGCCGACTCCCTCCTCGTGACCATCACCCCCGGTCGCGGGAAGAAGGTGGTGGTTCACGGCGCGGGCATCACCGCGAGCCAGGGCACGAGGATCGCCGAGGCCCTGCAGGCCGTGTCCGCCACGGGCAAGGCCGGCGAGATCACCCGCGTGCCGTCGCCCACCGCGATCAAGGCATCGACCATCGTCGCTGTCGGGCTCGGTGATCGAGACGCGGACACCGATGGCGAAAAACTCCGCCGCGCGATCGGTTCGGCCGTTCGCGGGTCAACGGGACAGCGCAAGATCGCGATCGTTCCTCCCGACACCGATGGCTCCACGATCGCCGATGTTGCGATGGCCGCCCGCCTCGGTGCCTACGCGTTCACCGCGTTCAAGTCCAGCGACCCGGCGACCGCTCGACCCGTGCGCACCGTCGCGATCCTTGTCCCGGCTCCCGCGGGCGCCGCGCGAGAGCTCATCGACAGAGCCGAGACGGTCGGCGAGGCGGTGTGCTTCACCCGCGATCTCGTCAATACCCCGCCGAATGCCCTCGCGCCGGCGGACCTCGCCCAAGCGGCGAAGGACTCGGTGGCAGGTCTGCCGGTCACGGTGAAGATCTGGGACGAGAAAGCCCTTGAGAAAGACAACTGCGGTGGAATCCTGGGGGTCGGTAAGGGCTCGTCGCGGCCGCCGCGCCTGGTGCGCATGACGTATGCGCCCCGCGGTGCCACATCGCACGTGGCCCTCGTCGGCAAAGGCATCACTTTCGACACCGGCGGCATCTCCATCAAGCCGGCCGCCAACATGGACGAAATGAAAGCCGACATGTCCGGTGCAGCTGCCGTGATCGGCGCCATGCGCGCGATCGCGTCGCTCGGGCTCGGCGTGAAGGTCACCGGCTGGGTGCCGGCCGCGGAGAACATGCCCAGTGGCACCGCGCAACGCCCCGGTGACGTGCTCACGACCTATAGCGGGACCACCGTCGAGGTTCTCAACACCGATGCCGAAGGTCGCCTGGTCCTGGCCGATGCCCTGGGCATGGCGGTCGAGGAGAACCCTGATCTCATCGTGGACGTTGCAACCTTGACCGGTGCGCAACGCATTGCGCTCGGCTCGCGAACCGCGGGAGTGATGGCCAATAGCGATCACGCGCGCACCCAGGTGATCGATGCGGCGAACGCGGCCGGTGAGGCTATGTGGCCGATGCCGCTGCCCGAGGATCTGCGCCCCTCTCTGGACTCCGCAACGGCCGATATTGCGAACATCGGTGACCGTCTCGGCGGGATGCTCTCGGCGGGTGTCTTCCTGCAGGAGTTCGTGCCCGCCGATCAGCCGTGGGTTCATATCGACATCGCCGGACCAGCCTTCAACGAGAAGTCCGCCTACGGCTACACCCCCAAAGGCGGCACCGGTGCAGCCGTTCGAACCTTCGTCGAACTCGTCGAGGACTTCACCCGGGACTGATGTTCACCGCCGGGGGACTCGGTGGAAGAATGAGGCCACCGATTCCCGAACAGGAGTGAGACCTGTGCCCCAGGCAGACATCGTCATTCTCGGTGGAGGCAGCGGCGGCTACGCCTGCGCTCTCCGAGCAGCAGAACTCGACCAGTCCGTCATCCTCATCGATGCCGACAAACTCGGAGGCACGTGCCTTCACCGGGGGTGCATACCGACCAAGGCACTCCTGCACGCAGCCGAAGTCGCCGACTCGGCACGTGAATCCGATGAGTTCGGCGTCAAGGCGACGTTCGAGGGCATCGACATGCCTCAGGTCAACAAGTACCGCGACGGCGTCGTCGGTCGCCTGTATAAGGGACTGCAAGGACTCATCAAGTCCCGAGGCGTCACCCTCATCGAGGGCTACGGGAAGATGGTGGGGCCGACGACGGTCGAGGTGAACGGCGAGCAGTACACCGGTGAGAACCTCGTGCTGGCAACCGGCTCCTACGCCAAATCACTGCCCGGACTCGAGATCGGCGGCCGGATCATGACCTCCGATCAAGCGCTCACGCTGGATTACGTGCCCGAGCGCGTCATCGTCCTCGGCGGCGGCGTGATCGGCGTGGAATTCGCCAGCGTGTGGAAGTCCTTCGGCTCCGACGTGACCATCGTTGAGGCACTACCGCACCTTGTTCCCAACGAGGACGAAGCCTGCTCGAAAGCCCTCGAACGGGCATATAAGAAGCGAGGCATCAACCTCTCCCTCGGTGTCCGCTTTGCCGGGGCAACCCAGAACGAATCCGGTGTGCAGGTGTCGTTGGAAGACGGCACGACCATCGACGCCGACCTACTTCTTGTTGCAGTGGGTCGCGGCCCCAGCACCGATGGCATGGGCTACGACGAGCAGGGCGTGGCAATGGACCGGGGCTGGGTGCTGGTCGATGAGCGCCTACGCACGAATCTTCCAGGCGTCTTCGCCGTCGGCGACATCACCCCCGGGCTGCAACTCGCGCACCGCGGCTTCCAGCACGGCATCTTCGTCGCCGAGGAGATCGCCGGCGAGGCACCGATGCCCATCCCGGACATCAACATTCCCCGCGTCACCTACTGCGAGCCGGAAGTTGCCAGTGTCGGACTCACCGAGGTCGAAGCGATCGAGGCTCACGGCGCAGACAACATCACCACCTACGAGTACAACCTCGGTGGCAACGGCAAGAGCCAGATCCTCGCCACGGCCGGATTCATCAAGCTCGTCCAACTCACCGACGGTCCAGTGATCGGCATTCACATGGTCGGATCACGTCTCGGCGAGCAGGTCGGCGAAGCACAATTGATCGTCAACTGGGAGGCGCACCCAACCGATGTCGCGTCCCTCATCCACGCCCACCCCACGCAAAACGAAGCAATGGGCGAGGCACACCTCGCTCTCGCAGGCAAGCCTCTGCACGCACACGCCTGATCGCACTTCACGCACCCACAAGGAGCTCACATGCCGGTCACCGTGACCATGCCGCAACTCGGCGAAAGCGTCACCGAAGGAACGATCACCCGGTGGTTGAAGGCCGTTGGCGACACCGTCGCTGCGGACGAACCGCTCCTCGAGGTCTCCACGGACAAGGTGGATACGGAGATTCCCGCACCCGCATCCGGCGTGCTGCTCAGCATCGACGCCGCTGAAGATGACACCGTCGAGGTGGGCGGAGTACTGGCCGTCATCGGCGAGCCCGACGACGCTGCCGCCGCGCCCGCCGGCGAACCGAGCGAACCGAGCGAGCCGGCCGAGCCGGCCACACCTGAGCCCGTTGCCGCCGACACACCTGCAGAGCCCGTCGCGCCTACAGAAACCGCATCGGCAGAAGCTGCACCATCCGAGCCGGCCACACCCGAGCCGGTATCCGGTGGCTCAGAAGTCTCCGTCGTCCTCCCCGCACTCGGCGAGAGCGTGACCGAGGGTGTCATCACCCGCTGGTTGAAGTCCGTCGGCGACGCGGTCGAGGCGGACGAGGGGCTCGTGGAGATTTCCACCGACAAGGTCGATACCGAGATCCCCGCGCCCGTGTCCGGAACACTCGCGGCGATTGCTGCCGACACCGACGCCACCGTGGAGGTGGGTGCGGAGATCGCTCGGATCTCCACCGGAGCCAGCGCACCGACACCAGCGGCACCGGCACCCGCACCGGCCGCACCGGCAGCCCCGGAAGCGAGTGCTCCCCAGGCTCGTACTCCGGACGCCGATTCCTCCGATTCGAACGCCGGTGCGTACGTCACGCCCCTGGTCCGTCGGCTTGCCGCCCAACACGACATCGATCTCTCAACCGTCACCGGTAGCGGCGTTGGCGGTCGCATTCGCAAAGCCGATGTTCTCGCTGCCGTGGAGGCACGCGGTGGTACCACAGCGCCACCGGCACAACCCTCACTACAACAGCCAGCAGCACCGGCTGCCGCTCCGGTCCCGGTAGCGAGCAGCGCACCCACGGCCGCACAGACAGCACCGGCATCACCGCCGACGACCGCCGAACCATCTGCGCTGCGCGGGCGAACCGAGAATCTCAGCAGGCTTCGCCGAGTCATCGCCGAACGCATGGTCGAGTCGCTGCAGACGTCCGCTCAACTGACCACTGTGGTTGAGGTGGATGTCACCCGCATTGCTTCCCTACGCGGCCGAATCAAGGCCGACTTCGAGTCACGCGAGGGCGTCAAACTGTCATTCCTTCCGTTCTTCTGCAAAGCCGCCGTCGAAGCGCTGAAGGTGTACCCGCAAATCAACAGTTCCATCGACATGGACGCCGGCACCATCACCTACCACGAGTCTGAGAACCTCGGCATCGCCGTGGACACCGACCGGGGACTCCTGGTTCCCGTCGTCCGCGACGCAGGTGACTTGAACATCGCCGGCATCGCGCGGCGGATCGCCGACCTCGCCGAACGCACCCGAACCAACAAAGTCGGACCTGACGAACTCTCCGGCGGCACGTTCACCGTCACCAACACCGGAAGCCGTGGCGCGCTGTTCGACACTCCCATCATCAACATGCCGCAGGTCGCGATCCTGGGGACCGGCTCGGTCGTCAAGCGGCCGGTCGTCATCAGCGAAGGTGGGCAAGATGTCATCGCGATTCGATCGATGGTCTACCTGTCGCTCTCCTACGACCACCGGATCGTTGACGGAGCCGACGCCGCTCGATTCCTCAGCACCATCAAGTCTCGCCTGGAGGAAGGCGCGTTCGACGCCGAGCTCGGTGCGTAGCGCTCCGTAATGTTCATCACCGGCATCTGGTTCGTCGGGTCGATGGTGGGCATCATCCTCGTCGCACGCTTCGCCCTCTACATTCCCGCGCGGAAGTTGGCGCACGCCGGTGGGCTCTCGCAATCAGCAACCGGCCAACTGCTGGGTTACCTCACCAGCGCACCCGAACTCGTCGCCACGGTTTTCGTCGCCTCCACCGGACTGTTCACGGTGGTAAGCACGAACATCCTCGGCAGCAACATCATCAACACGTTGCTCGCCACGGTCGCGGCGGTGCTGTTCGGTCAATTGCGTCGGATCGCCGGCTCACGATTCCGGTTCGAGCAGGCGGTGGTCGCCGGCAGCATCGTCGTGCCTGTGCTGCTGCTCGTCACCGGCCAAGACAGCGCCCTGTGGAGCGGCATCGCCCTCGGCGCCGGATACATCGCCTACATGCGCGTCATGCGCTCACGGCAGGAAGTGTCCGGGCCGTCGCAATCCGAAAGCGCACAGAAACCGTGGAGCGGACGACGCTCGCACATCGTGCTGCAGGTTCTGATCGTGATCGCCGGGCTCGTCGGCCTGTACTTCCTCGGCGACGTCCTCGGTGATTCGGTATACGAACTCGGCGTTGCCTTCGCCGTTCCGGCCGTCATTCTCGGTGTACTGACTGCCGTTGCAACGAGCCTGCCCGAACTCACGACGTTCTTCTCCTCCTTCGCCGCGCACCGCAAAGCCGGAACCGACGGAAACTCCGAAGTGGTGCACAACCTGATGGCGAGCAACGTCGTCAATCTCCTCGTGGTCCAGGCGGTAGGCGTCGTGGCCTACACCGTTTTCGCTTAGCCCGAACAAGCCGCACGCCGACAAGCCCACCGGGCCGTTATGCGCCATGCTTAGGTCATGAAAATCGCCATCACCGGAGCGTCAGGGCTCATCGGATCGGCCCTGGTGCCCCACCTGAGGGCCCGCGGAGACGACGTCATCCGCCTCGTTCGACGCCCCGCCACCGCGCCGGATGAGGCGTCGTGGGACCCCACCGCCGGGACCGTCGATCTCGATGCCCTCGCCGGAGTCGAGGCCGTCGTTCACCTCGCCGGTGCCGGAGTGGGCGACCACCGCTGGAGCGATGACTACAAAAAACTGATCCTGGATTCGCGGGTTAACGGCACCCACACCATCGTGCGCGCGATGACCGAACTGGACCTTCCGCCCCGTGCGTTGATCGCCGGGTCGGCCATCGGGTGGTACGGCGACACCGGTGACCACGCCGTCGACGAATCAGCACCGGCCGGGACCGGCTTCCTCGCCGACGTGGTGCGTGCCTGGGAAGCGGCCGCCGAACCCGCAATCGCCGCAGGCATCCGGGTGGTCCACGCCCGCACCGGACTCGTCGTCAGCGCGCCCGACAGCACGATGGGACCCCTGGTGTCCATCCTGAAAGTCGCGGTCGGCGGGACGTCCGGTGGCTCCGGGGGTGCCTTCGGCCCGCTCATCCCGTCCGTCCGGTTGAACCTCGCCGGCCGCCTCGGCCCGGGAACTCAGTACTGGTCGTGGATCTCCCTGCGCGATGAAGTCAACGCCTTGACGTTCCTGCTCGACAACGACGACATCAGCGGGCCCGTCAACCTGACCGGCCCCACCCCGGTCACGAACGCCGAGGTCGCCGACGCGTTGAAGCAGGAGATCGGTCGCGCCTGGCTGCCGCCGATTCCAACGTTCGCAATCAAGGCGCTGCTCGGCGAATTCTCGATCGAGGTACTCGGCTCCACCCGGGTTCTGCCGTCGGTCTTGACCGAGGCGGGTTTCTCCTTCCAGGACACCACCGTCGAGTCAGCGATACGCACCGCCCTCGAGAGCTCCTAGCCGATGACGCACCATGACGTCGTCATCGTCGGTGCCGGGCTCGCGGGTTTGGCCGCGGCCCGGGAGCTCGCGATTCACGGCGTCGACGTTCAAGTCTTCGAAGCCGCCGACGCTGCGGGCGGACGCGTTCGCAGCGACGTCGTCGATGGGTTCACCCTGGATCGTGGCTTCCAGCTCTACAACCCGGCGTATCCCGAAGCGGCGCGCGTCCTCGACCACGAAGCCCTGAACCTGCATCCGCTGACTCGGGGAATGGACATCGTTCGGTCCACCTCCACAGGCCGCGCAGTGCTGCGGCTCGCTGACCCTCGATCGCCGGGCAATTGGCACACCTCTGCACTCTCCCGCGCAGCGGGCACGATCACGGGCAAGGCGCGGTTCGCGGCGTACGCGCGCACCGTTGCAAAATTGTCCGGCCACCAGTTCGACGAGCGGGTCGACGAGCCAGCACAGGTGGCGCTCGCTCGGGCCGGCGTCGACGCGACGATGATCGACCACGTCATCCGCCCCTTCCTGACCGGTGTGTTTCTCGAACCGCACTTGATGACGTCGCGTCGCTTCATGGACGTGGTGCTCGCCAGTTTCGTGAAAGGAACGCCATCGCTGCCGCGGGCCGGCATGCAGGCGATCCCCGACCAATTGCACGACGCGCTACCCGCGGGGACCGTTCACCTCGCCACACCGGTTCACCGACTCACGCCCGCGAGCATCGAAACGGACTCCGGCACCATCACGGCGTCGGTTGTCATCGTGGCAACCGACGCCACGCACGCTTCGGCTCTGCTGGAGGCGGCGGGGCTGACCACTGAACTGAACACGGTGACCAACTCCGTCACTACCTGGTATCACGCGGTCGCAACGACGTCGTTGCCCGAGCCACTCGCCCGCGGGCGAAGCGTGATCACCGTTCCCGACAAGCGATCCGGGCCGGTGATCAACACGGTGCCGCTGACATACGCCGTGCCGAGCTACTCCCCCAACGGCCAGATCTTGATCTCGTCCTCCACCCTCGGCGTCGACGACTCCACCGTGGTCGCGCAAGCCGTGCAAGGCCATCTGCAGTTTCTTTACGGCGCCGAGACCTCCGGATGGGAACTCGTGGCCCGCTACCCGATCCACGGCGCGCTGCCGTCCATGCGCGGTCCGCTCACCGTCGCCGGTTCCGGCGAGCACGGCCCGGTGATTCTCGCCGGTGATCACTGCGCCACCGCGAGCATTCAAGGAGCCATGATCAGTGGGCGCCACGCCGCCGACGCGGCATGTCGTCGACTGGGCGTCGTGCGGCCGGACGACCGTAGGATCGCCGTATGAGCGTGACGGAGGCGACCGTTGTCGTTGAGCACGTCGGGTTCGGACCCGACGCGGTCGCGTACCAGGACGGGTGGGACCTGCAGAGGGCGACGCACGAGCGTGTAGTCGACGGTGGGCCCGACACCGTCCTGCTCCTCGAGCACCAGGCGGTCTATACCGCCGGCCGCCGGACCGAAGACGCCGAACGCCCCCTCGATTCCACCCCAGTGGTCGACGTCGACCGCGGCGGGAAGATCACCTGGCACGGACCCGGACAGTTGGTGGGCTACCCGATCCTCCGGCTACCCGATCCCATCGACGTCGTCGCCTACGTGCGCAGGATCGAGACCCTGCTCATCGACGTCTGCGCGGAATTCGGCGTCACCGGCACCCAGGTGGAAGGGCGAAGCGGCGTCTGGGTTCCGGCCGACGCGCACGGACCTGATCGTAAGATCGCAGCGATCGGCATTCGCGTAGCCAAAGGCGTCACCATGCATGGATTCGCACTGAACTGCGATTGCGATCTAACGGCGTTCGACCGGATCATCCCCTGCGGCATCGCCGATGCTTCCGTCACGTCCCTCTCGCGTGAGATCGGCCGCGAGGTGAGCGTTCGCCAGGCTCTGCCGTTTGTCATCGATCGCCTCGGCAGCTTAAGGGGGATCACACCATGACCGTGTATTCAGGAACTAACGCCGACGGCCGCAAGCTTTTGCGCATCGAGGCGCGCAACGCCGAGACACCCATCGAGCGCAAGCCGCCGTGGATCAAGACGCGCATGCGCACCGGGCCGGAATACCAGCGCATCAAGGAACTCGTCGGCAACGAAGGCCTGCACACCGTCTGCCAGGAAGCCGGGTGCCCGAACATCTTCGAGTGCTGGGAGGACCGCGAGGCGACGTTCCTCATCGGCGGAGAACAGTGCACTCGGCGCTGCGACTTCTGTCAGATCGACACCGGCAAGCCCGAGCCACTCGATGTCGACGAGCCGCGGCGAGTGGCCGAATCGGTCGAGAAGATGGAGTTGCGGTACGCGACGGTGACCGGGGTCGCCCGGGACGATCTCGAGGATGAGGGTTCGTGGTTGTATGCGGAGACCGTTCGACAGATTCACCGCCTCGGCCTCGGCACGAAGGTCGAACTCTTAATTCCGGATTTCTCCGCCAACCCCACTCTCCTTGGAGAAGTCTTCGACGCGCGTCCAGAAGTCCTCGCGCACAACGTTGAAACGGTGCCGCGCATCTTCAAGAGGATTCGCCCCGCGTTCCGGTACGAGCGCAGCCTGGACGTCCTCACCCAGGCGCGCAGCGTCGGACTGGTCGCCAAGAGCAACCTGATCCTGGGCATGGGCGAGACCCGCGACGAGGTGGAGCAGGCCCTCAGTGACCTCGTCGAGGCCGGGTGCGAACTCATCACGATCACCCAGTACCTGCGGCCCTCACCCCGTCACCATCCGGTCGAACGTTGGGTGCACCCGGAGGAATTCGTCGAACTCGCCGATGTCGCCACCGAACTCGGTTTCTCCGGAGTGATGAGCGGCCCGCTCGTTCGCTCGAGCTACCGGGCCGGGAAGCTGTATGAGCAGGCTCTTGCGGCCCGTGAGTCCGGTGCCGTGGCGCGTATCACCGTCACATGAGCGCCCGCGTCGTCGCTACCCACGTGTGGCCATCCGACATCGACGAGCCGGTGTCGGTCGATGTTCTGGAGCTGGATTGGGGTGGTCCCGTCGGAGATCGCCACCACGGTGAGCGAATGGCCTCCGATACACGGCAGTCGACGGTGTTCACCCGCGGAACCTCTATTCGCAACCACCGCCAGGTGTCGATCGTGGATACCGGGGAACTCGCGCAGATTGCCACTGCGATGGGCATTCCGCGCATCGACCCCGGGGTGATCGCCGACAACATCTGCACCGAGGGCATCGACGCACTCACCGCGCTGCCTCGCATGACGCGCCTGGTCTTTGCCTCCGGAGCGGTCATCATGCTGGGCGGACCCAACGCTCCGTGCACGATCGCCGGCGGAATGCTCGAGCGCGTCTACGGCTCTCGCCCCGAATCCTTCCCCAAGGCCGCGTGGGGCCTTCGTGGAGTCACCGGCTGGATGGAGCATCCCGGAACGGTGCGACCCGGTGACGCCGTGACCGTGCACGAGCCGGACTAGGCTCCCTAGCCATGGGCAAGATCAAATCCAGCCTCGCAGCGATCGGCCAGAACTGGTCGATGACCCAGAAGGTCTACAAGTTCTTGTGGGCCGAGGTCCTCGGCATCGTGCTCGCCACGATCATCGTGATCGCGGTCCCGGTCTCGATTTTCATCAACTGGCTGACCGCCGTGCTCATCGCTATCCCGATGGGTCTGCTCGCCGGGACGTTCTGGTTCAGTCGTCGCGCGATGCGCGCCGCGTACTCGCGCATCGAGGGCCAACCCGGAGCAGCGGCCGCGGTCATCGAATCCCTGCGCGGGAAGTGGGCCGTCACACCCGCGGTCGCCGTCAACCGCAACCAGGACATGGTCTCCCGAGTGATCGGCAAGCCGGGGGTGATCTTGGTGTCCGAAGGTGCGCCGACCCGGGTTGGTCACATGCTGACCAGTGAGCGCAAGAAGACCGCCCGGTGGGTTCCCGACATCCCGATCTACGAGATCCAAATCGGAGACGAAGAGGGCCAGATCACGCTTCGGCAGATCCAAAAGACCCTCGGCAAACTGCCCAAGAACCTGCGTGGAAGCGAAGTGACCGAGGTCCGTCGTCGACTGGAAGCGATCGGGAACGCCCAACAATCCATGCCCATCCCCAAGGGCCCGATGCCGACCAGTCCCCGCCAGGTGCGGCGGCAACGCCGGTAAAGAGTGCTCCGTTAGCTAGCCCCCACCCGAACGACCCGGGTATGCGCGAGTCGGTCGTGCACCCCTCGCCCATCGTCGTCGTAGACCACGGCCGGGATGACCAGGCAAATCAACAGCGTCCGCACGAGTATCCGCCACAGCGGTACCCGCCCACCGTCGATGGACACCACCCGCAGCCTCACCAACCGCTGTCCGAAGGACGCCCCCGTCAGCCAGGTGAGCACCGTGATCTCGACGACGAACACCGCCAGCGTGGCGAGCATGGAACCGTTGGAGCCGTAGGGAAACTGGGGGAAGGCCAGGAGAGCCACTAGAACGCTGGCGAACCAGTCAATAAGGAAGGCAACGACACGTCGGCCGAACCACGCGCGCTGCTCCTCCACAGCCCCAGCGTAGGAGGCCGGACGGTTAACACTCCCGAAACAGTTGAGATACCGGCCGGACACGCCCTGTCCCTAGTTTCTGCCGTAATCCGGCGGCACAGGGCCGCCGAGCGAGGCGATGCACGCAAGTGCAGGAGGTAGAAATGTTCAGCAATGCTGACGAAGTTCTGAAGTTCGTCCAGGACAACGGGGTGGAATTCATCGACGTGCGATTCGTCGATCTGCCCGGCATCATGCAGCACTTCAACGTCCCGGCGAGTTCGTTCGGGACCGGTGCTTTCGAGGACGGCCTGATGTTCGATGGCTCGTCGATTCGTGGCTTCCAGTCGATCCACGAATCCGACATGAAGTTGATCCCGGACCCGGCCACCGCGTATCTCGATCCTTTCCGTTCGGCCAAGACGTTGGTCATGAACTTCACGATCCGCGATCCCTTCACCAACGAGCCGTACAGTCGCGACCCCCGCAACGTCGCGGCCAAGGCTGAGGCGTACATCGCCTCGACCGGTATCGCAGACACGGCGTACTTCGGTCCGGAAGCCGAGTTCTACGTCTTCGACGACGTCCGCTTCGAGACCAACCAGCATTCCGGCTACTACTTCATCGACTCCATCGAAGGCGCCTGGAACACCGGCCGCGTCGAAGAGGGCGGAAACCGCGGGTACAAGACTCGTTACAAGGGTGGCTACTTCCCCGTTCCCCCGGTCGATCACTACGCCGACCTCCGCGACCAAATGGTCTCCACGCTGCTGCAGGTGGGACTGCAGGTCGAGCGCTCTCACCACGAAGTCGGCACCGCCGGCCAGGGCGAGATTAACTACCAGTTCAATTCGCTGCTGCACGCGGCCGACGACGTCATGCTCTTCAAGTACATCGTCAAGAACGTCGCATGGGCGAACGGCAAGACCGCCACGTTCATGCCAAAGCCTCTGTTCAACGACAACGGCTCCGGTATGCACTGCCACCAGTCGCTATGGAAGGACGGGCAGCCGCTGTTCTACGACGAGATGGGCTACGGAGGTCTGTCCGATACCGCCCGTTGGTACATAGGCGGTCTGCTGGCCCACGCACCCTCGGTACTCGCGTTCACCAACCCGACGGTTAACAGCTACCACCGACTCGTGCCGGGCTTTGAAGCTCCCGTCAACCTGGTGTACTCCGCCCGCAACCGCTCCGCCGCGGTGCGTATTCCGGTCACGGGTAACTCCCCGAAGGCCAAGCGCGTGGAGTTCCGCGTGCCTGACCCGTCCAGCAACCCCTACCTCGCCTTCTCCGCACTGGTGATGGCCGGACTCGATGGCATCAAGAACAAGATCGAGCCGATCGCCCCGGTCGACAAGGACCTGTATGAGTTGCCGCCGGATGAGTTGGCGAACATCCCGACCGTTCCGGACTCCCTCACGGGATCTCTCGATGCTCTCGAGGAAGACAACGAGTTCCTCCAGGCCGGTGGAGTCTTCCCCGCCGATCTCATCGAGACATGGATCGACTACAAGCGGACCAACGAGGTCGACCCGATCCGCCTGCGTCCGCACCCGCACGAGTTCGAGATGTACTACGACATCTGATCCCACTCGACTCCCTCCGCGTCGATTCGCCTCGCGCGCCTGGGAAACGCAGAAGCCCCGGATTCGTCCGGGGCTTCTGTCGTGTTCGCCTACTGCTCGCCGTAGAAGACTCGCTCGGTGACCGAGCGTGCCCGTCGCGTCGTGCGCAGATACTCATCCTTGAGTTGACTTCCATCGCTGCCGTAGTGACGAAGGACGGCGGCGAGAGCCGAGAGTTCACCCACGTCGCTCGGGAGTGAATCACCCGGTCGCGCCTTCACCAGCATGATCGCGTTCCGGATCGCCGTTGCGAGTAGCCACGCTTCCCGAAGTGTTCGGGCATCCGCGCCGGTCAACAGCCCCACCTCTACGCACGCCTGCAGCCCGTCGAGCGTGGTCGTCGTTCGCACGGCCGCGTGTTGCCCGGCGTTCTCCATCTGCAGTAACTGCACCGTCCACTCGACATCGGACAGTCCGCCGCGGCCGAGCTTGGTGTGAACGGTCGGGTCGGCACCTCGCGGCAATCGCTCCGCCTCCATGCGGGCCTTCAGGCGTCGGGCTTCGCGCACGGCCCCGAGATCGAGCCCGTCCGCCGGCCAGCGCAAGGGGTCGATGAGATCGGTGAATGCCTGCCTGAGTTCCTGAGGTCCGGCGATGGGCAAGGCGCGCAGCAGCGCTTGCGCCTCCCAAGGTGACGACCACCGTTCGTAGTAGGCCGCATAGGACGCCAGTGATCGCACAAGCGGTCCTGCCTTGCCCTCCGGTCGTAGGTCCGCGTCCAGGTCCACGGGAGGGTCGCTCGAGGCGGACATCAGCAGCGATCGCAGTTCTTCCGCGATCGAGGTGGCTTGTCGTCCGGCGTCTGTTTCATCCGATCCCTGCCGTGGTTCGTGAACGAACATCACATCTAGGTCGCTACTGAAGCCGAGTTCGCAACCACCGAAGCGCCCCATGGCGATCACGCCGACATCAGTGAGTTGCTGCCCATCACCCACAACGGATCGGGTCGCTACGGTCAGTGCGCTGTCCACGGTGACGCGGGCGATGGCCGACAATGCATCCCCGACCTCACGAACGTCGATGGTGTCTGTCAGGTCAGCAACCGCGATGCGGAAGAGCTCCCGACGACGCAGGCTTCTGATAGCCGCCACCGCGGCAATCGGGTCGTCTTGCCGGTGCACGAGCGCCGCCGCCTCGGTGGCGAGCGAGGCTTCGCCTCGCGGCCGAAGTTCCTCATCATCGGCGAGCATCCGAACCGACTCCGGTGCCTGCAAGAGCAGGTCGGTTGCGTATCGACTCGCCGACATCATGAACGCGAGCCGTTCGGCCGCAGCGGATTCGTCCCGCAGAAGCCTCAGGTACCACGGTGTGGCACCGAGTGCATCGCTGACTTGCCTAAAGCCCAGCAGCCCCGCATCGGGGTCGGGGCCGTCGGCGAACCACCCCAGCATGACCGGAAGCAGTGTTCGTTGAATGGCTGCCCGTCGCGACACACCACTGGTCAGCGCCTGCAGGTGGCGAATCGCCCCGGCCGGGTCGGAATACCCGAGTGCCTCGAGTCGCTCTTGGGCCGCCTGGAGGGACAGTCGTGCTTCTCCGGCTTCCAGGCGCGCGACGGAGGCCAGCAACGGCCGGTAGAAAAGTTTCTCGTGCAGGCGACGAACTTGACGCTGGTGTGATTTCCATTGGTCAATGAGTTCTCGGACCGGTTCGCTTCGCAAACCGATAGAGCGCGCAAGCACCCGTAACTCCGCGTCGTCTTCGGGCAGCGTGTGTGTTCGTCGCAGTCGACGCAGTTGCAAGCGGTGCTCGAGTGTGCGCAGGAATCGGTACGCGTCGGCGAGCGCCGATGCGTCCCCCCGGCCGACGTACCCCCACGTAGCGAGCGCCTCCAAAGCGACGAGGGTCGTGGCACTGCGCAGCATCACGTCGCTGCGACCGTGCACGAGTTGCAGCAACTGAACCGAGAACTCAACGTCGCGCAAGCCGCCGGGGCCTAGCTTGATCTCCCGTTCGGCGATGTCCGCCGGGATGTGATCCTCCACCCTCTTGCGCATGGATTGCACATCCGCAACGAAATCGGGGCGATCGGCTGCTTTCCACACCAGCGGAGATATCGCGTCCATGTACCGGGTGCCGAGGTC
>Ga0255762_10000404_pt1 | contig 38431 bp, 17 predicted proteins | sample 101ome_16_FD_179962 | JGI IMG/M metagenome (GOLD analysis project Ga0255762, IMG submission 179962) | Coastal salt marsh microbial communities from the Groves Creek Marsh, Skidaway Island, Georgia - 101401AT metaG (version 2) | ecosystem: Environmental > Aquatic > Marine > Intertidal zone >...
TTCGATACGCGGGTTCCGTTTAACAAAGAGGTCTGGCCTCCGTCGCCTGTTTTGGTATAAATTTTCACTGCTTAATATGCTCGTTCTGTACGTCCTTCAACATAATAAATGAAGGAACGGTTCACGACGCGGTTTCCTCCAGGAGTCGGATAGTTCCCGCTGAAGTACCAGTCGCCCGGGTTTGAAGGACAGCTTTCGTGCAAGTCTTCAATGTCCTGGTAGATGATGCTCACCTTCGCCTTCACGCCTTCTGGAGTCAAGATTTGGGCAATCTTATCGCTAATTTCTTGTGCCGTAAATGGCTCGTAAATCTCTTTCACGAAGTTCTGTACCTCGGTATCGGCCATCTGCTCTTGGGCCTTACACTTCTGATACACCTCCTGAATCAATCCTTCCTGACCGCGGTCTTTCAACAGCTCCACCGCTGCACGGAATGCTACAAAATCACCCATGCGCGCCATATCGATGCCGTAACAATCCGGGTAGCGGATCTGAGGTGCCGATGAGGCGATGACGATGTGCTTAGGACCGAGGCGGTCGAAAATTTTCAAGATGCTCTGACGCAGAGTGGTTCCACGAACGATGCTATCGTCGATCACCACCAAATGGTCGTTGCTGGTTACCGTACCGTGGGTGATGTCGTACACGTGGCTCACCAAATCATCGCGAGAGCTGTCCTCGGTAATGAAGGTGCGTAGCTTCACATCTTTCCAAGCCACTTTTTCCACGCGCGGACGGGTGTTCAGGATGTCCTGAAGGGCTTCCGGCGTCGGGTTCGTGAGACCTTGGATTTTTTCAAACTTCATGGCATTGAAGTGGTCCTCCATTCCCTTGACCATACCGTAGAAGCTGACCTCAGCGGTATTCGGGATGAAGCTCAACACCGTATTTTCTACATCGCCTTCCACCTTGTCGAGGATTTTAGGGATGAGTCTACGGCCCAATTCTATGCGCTCGTTGTAAATGTCTTTATCGTTTCCGCGAGAGAAGTAAATGCGTTCGAAGGAACAAGCATTGTAGGCCAAGGGCTCCTTAATCTGCTCGATGCTCACATCCCCTGCCTTTTTCACCACAATCGCAGCACCTGGAGGCAACTCTTGTACGGCATCCGTCGGCAAGTTCATGGCGGTTTGGATCACTGGACGCTCCGAAGCAACCACGACGATCTCATCATCGTAGTGATAGAAGGTGGGGCGAATTCCCGCAGGATCGCGCAAGACGAAGGCATCGCCGTGACCCATCATTCCGGCCATGGCATATCCACCGTCCCATTTTTTGGAGGCACGACGTAAAATATCCGCCACGTCTAGACGCTTTGAAATCTCCTCAGTCGCTTGTTTTTTCGTGTACCCCTCGTCCTTTAGCTGGTAGTACAAATCATCATTGGCCTCGTCCAAGAAGTGGCCAATCTTCTCCATAATGGTGATGGTATCGGCTTTTTCTTTAGGATGTTGGCCCAATTCCACTAACTCATTAAAGAGCTCATCAACATTGGTCATGTTGAAGTTCCCCGCGACAATCAAGTTGCGCGTTGGCCAGTTGTTCTGGCGCAAGAAGGGGTGACAAGCTTCAATGGTATTTCCGCCGTAAGTACCGTAGCGAAGGTGGCCTAGGTATACCTCACCGGTAAAGGGCAAGTTTTGCTTCAACCAAGGCACATCCTTGAGTTTCTCCACATCTGATCCCACGCCTTCTGCGATACGCTTTTGCACTTTGCCGAAGATGTCGCCGATGCTATTGGTATCCACACTGCGGTAACGAGAGATGTAGCGCGTACCCGGTTCTGTGTTGAGTTTGATGTTTGCAAGCCCCGCTCCGTCTTGTCCGCGGTTGCGCTGCTTCTCCATGAGGAGGTACATCTTGTTGAGGCCGTAAAATGCCGTTCCGTATTTCTCTACGTAATATTCAAGAGGCTTTCTAAGACGCACAAATGCGATACCACATTCGTGTTTGATCGGATCACTCATAGAGGGAGATTGTGAAGGTCAAAATTATTGAAAATCCCATGACAATCCCACGCTTTTTTGGCTTAGATGAATTGGCCCAAATCCATATTGAGCCACTCCAGCGCTGCACCGTGCAATAACTTGCCCTTGCGCTCGTGACTCCACGGCATTCCATTAATCAATTTTCCAGGCTCCAATTCGCCGAGGGGGAAGGGATAATCCGTACCGAGGGCCACGCGATTCTCGCCTACCAAACCGACAATGTACTCGAGCATTTTCGGGTCGTGGACGAGCGAATCGAGCCAGAATTTACCCATGTAATCGCGGGGCGCGACGTTATTGTCCACCGCACAAAGGTCTGGGCGGACGTCGAATCCGTGCTGCACTCGGCCCAATGTTGCGGGGAAGGAACCGCCACCGTGGGCGAAAGCAACTCGCAGCTTTGGCAAGCGCTCAAATACGCCGCCAAAAATCATGGAGCAGATGGCCAGAGAGCTTTCCGCCGGCATACCTACCAACCATGGCAGCCAATATTTGGGCATTTTTTCTTTGCTCATCATGTCCCACGGGTGGACGAAGATGGCCATATCTAGGTCTTGACAGGCTTCGAAAATGGGAAAAAGTTCCGGAGCGTCGAGGTTCCATTCGTTGATGTGCGTGCCGATCTCAATGCCTTTGAGGCCGATCTCTTTGCAGCGGCGCAACTCTTGAATGGCCAGATCTGGGGCCTGCATGGGCAGGGTGCCTAGGCCGACAAAACGGTCGGGGTAACGGTGGCAAATGTCGGCGATGTGGTCGTTGAGGAATTGGCTCACCTCGAGGGTATGCTCGGGCTTAGCCCAGTAGCTAAACATCACCGGGACGGTCGACAATACTTGAACGTCGACGTGTTGGTGGCCACATTCTTTGATGCGTGCCTCCGGCGACCAACAATTATCTTCTACTTCTCTGAAAAACTCACCGTCCTTCATCATGCGTGCACGACACGAAACGTGGTGGTCAAGATTGATAAAACCGCCGTAGCCAAAGCGCTCGCGAAAGTTCGGGATGTGCTCGGGTAAAATGTGCGTATGAATATCTACCGTGAAATTTCTTGAGGTAATCTCACACATATTATACGAATCTAGGGTCGGTCTCCATCACATGTCCACATGCGGAACAGGTGCGGTGTTCTTCAGATCCGTAATATTCTTTGAAGCGGGGCAAGAAATCTGTTTCGATGTTTTTGAGCTCGAAGTAGGTTTCGTGCAGTTTGCTGTTACAGTTGTCGCAGTACCACAACAATCCGTCGGTAAACCCACGCCCCTCACGGATGCGTTCGACCACTAGTCCGATGCTACCCTCGTGTCGCACGGGGCTGTGCGGGGTCTTAGCCGGAACGGTCATCATATCGCCAGGGCCTAAATGAAGCTCATGGGCCTCGCCGTCGACTTGGACTTTGACCGTGATATTTCCTTCGAGCTGGTAGAAAAATTCTTCCGTTTCGTTGTAATGGTAATCTTTTCGGGCATTTGGGCCGGCCACGACCATCACGATGTAGTCGTCGCTCTCTGGCGTCAAATTTTTGTTGGCCACTGGTGGTTTGAGCAGGTCTCTATTCTCTGCCAACCACTTCTGAAAATTGAAAGGCTTTGGTACCGACATGGCTGTTCGCTTTGAGGTGTGAATTTAAGAAAATTGGACCCGAAATCATCGCCTCTTCCTGCCTTATATTCGTAGGGAGAGAACAGAAGCTATGAAAATCCAGAATTATATCGGTGGCCAATTCCTTGAACCCGCTAGCGGCCAAACCCTTAGCAACACCAACCCGGCCACGGGCGAAGCCTATGGCACCATCCCTCGATCGAGCGCGAAAGACGTGGAGTTGGCGGTGGAGGCGGCTCGGGAGGCATTCCCGGGGTGGAGCGGTTTATCAGCCGCCGAACGAAGCCGTTGGATGTTGAAAGTGGCCGATGAGATTGAAGCGAGGTTGGACGAATTGGCCCTAGCTGAAAGTGTGGATAACGGGAAGCCATTGAAATTGGCCCAAACGGTAGATATCCCTCGGGCGAGAGACAATTTCAAGTTTTACGCGACCGCCATTTTGCACGATGCCTATGAGACGCACGACATGGGGGCGAACGGATTCAACTACACGTTGCGCCAACCTATTGGAGTGGCGGGCTGCATTTCTCCATGGAATTTACCATTGTACTTGTTTACTTGGAAGATTGCCCCGGCTTTGGCGGCGGGCAATACCGTGGTGGCGAAGCCTTCAGAGGTGACCCCCGCGACAGCTTATTTATTGTGTAAGATTTTGGACGATGTAGGCTTTCCTAAGGGAGTGCTGAACATTATACATGGATTGGGCGCCGAGGTGGGTGCCGCCATTGTGGAGCACCCAAACACGCCGGTCATATCCTTTACCGGAGGCACGGCAACAGGGAAGGCCATCTCGGCGGTAGCGGCCCCGATGTTTAAGAAGCTCAGTTTGGAATTGGGCGGGAAGAATGCCAACCTGGTATTTGCGGATTGTGATTTTGAGGAAGCAGTAAACACTAGTGTGCGTGCGGCCTTTGCCAATCAAGGGCAGATTTGTTTGTGCGGATCGCGCATTTATGTGCAGCGACCTATATATGAGAAATTCAAAGCGGCCTTTGTGGAGCGCGTGAAGGGATTGACCGTTGGCGATCCGCTGGAGGCGGGTACGAGAACGGGAGCGGTGGTCAGCAAGGACCATTTCGAAAAAGTGCTTTCGTATATCAATGTGGCGCTCGATGAAGGCGGAACGTTGTTGACGGGTGGCAATCCTGTGACGTTAGAAGGGCGGTGTGAGCATGGGTTCTTTATTGAGCCGACGGTGTTTGAGGACTTGCCTGCAAGCTGCCGCACTAATCAGGAAGAGATTTTTGGTCCTGTGGTGACCTTGACTCCTTTTGATACAGAGGAGGAAGCGTTGGCGATGGCCAACGGCACGGCCTATGGATTGGCGGCGACGGTTTGGACGACGAATCTCCAAGTAGCGCACCGAGTAGCGTCTAAACTCCACGCCGGAATTATTTGGGTAAACTGTTGGCTGCTGCGCGATCTACGTACGCCTTTTGGCGGCGTGAAGCAGAGCGGTGTGGGCCGTGAAGGCGGCTTCGAAGCCTTGCGATTCTTCACAGAACCTAAAAACGTTTGTATAAAACTCTAACCTATGAACCATCAAGAATGGGCCAAGTCCCTACACCATAGCGCACGCACTCAAACCCCGCGTGCCCAATTTTCTACGACCGAACACTATAGCTTGGACGATGCCTATGCGATTCAGCATGCGCTCATTGCCGAGCGCGTGGCCGAGGGTCACGAGGTAGTGGGTGTGAAAATGGGCTTTACTTCGGTGGCCAAAATGAAGCAGATGGGGGTCGACGATATGATTATTGGCCAATTAACTTCTGATATGTTCATCTCCACCGAAGAGCCCTTGCAGCGCAGCAAGTGCATACATCCGCGCGCGGAGCCGGAGATTGCTTTTCGATTGAGCCAAGATGTGAACGGCGCCTTGTCGGTGGACGAGGTCATGGGCTATGTCGATGGCGTGGCCGCGGCGGTGGAAGTCATTGATTCGCGCTACGAAAACTTCAAATTCTCTTTGGAGGATGTGGTGGCGGACAACTGCAGCTCTTGCGGGTACGCGATGGGCCCTTGGTGCGAGGTTCCTCTGGGGTTGAATGGATTGGATATGGTCCAATTCTTTGACGGCGCCATCATCGCCGAAGGAAATAGCGATGCCATCTTAGACAATCCGTTCGAAGCTTTGGCGGCCGCAACACGATTGGCCCAACAATACGGCATTGCCCTGAAGAAGGGAATGATAGTTTTTGCAGGCGCCTCTACGGCAGCCCACTTCATCGAGGGTCATTCTAAAGTTGTAGTGAAAGTCGACGGCCTTGGCCAGGCCGCGTTCGCAGTGGTATAAAAGAAAACAAGCCACCCCGGGGTACGGAGTGGCTTGCTGAACAAAACCATGTCGCGTCAAATATGAATTACTCGCTTACACTCAAAATGCTGACGCACGAATAATTAATTACAAAGAGCGTGCCAAAAATGCTTTCGGGCCAATTAAAGTTTCGCCCCCACGCTCAACATAAACTGCGAACGCTCGTAGCTCAAGGGAATGCCGTTCCAGTCGCCTTGGTGATCTTGCAAGCTTGCATAGTACACCAAATCAAGGCTGAGCTTCCAAACATCTACACCAAGACCGAGGTTGTACCCGGCCGTTGGAGATTCAAATGTTTGGCTGTAGGCTGAGTTTCCAACGGCGTTGATAAAGTGGATACCGCCTTCCGCGCGGGCTAGCTTTAACAATCTGATTCCTAGTCCAGCATCCAGCTGAACGAACTGGTGATCAAAACGTGAGGTGGTGGTAGTCCCTCCCACGGTATGGTTTACAATCTGAATGTCCTTACCGTAGATGGCGCTTCCTGAAGCATATAATTGGTCCCCCAAAAACTGGCGACCATAGACACCTAGGTGGTATCCATTATCGGGCACCGTACCTTCAAAAATTCCTTGAGCCGAACTTACTGCTTGGTCCAGCTGCACTGCCTTGAACGTGTAGTTCAAACCGGTGCGTAGGCCCCAACGACTTTGGCCGAGGGCTACAGAAGAAAATGCGAGTAACGAAAGAAGGAAAATCTTACGCATGAAACTTTGAATTAGGTTAGAGTATGTACCTAATTACATCAATCGTGCCAATTTATTCTTGGCCTCGACATTCATAACGTATAAAATTTGACGTTTATCTTCTTTGGATCTTTGACGGAGGACGAGTTCACAACCTAATTGGTTCAAGCACAAATCATTGATCATTTTAATGTACTCACTTCGCTTTCGGCGCTGCACTTCCCAAGAAGAAGAGCCTAATTCTAAAAATTCATTGAGGTCCTCTGTTTGCAAGCCACCTTTATCCAGACGTTGAATGAAATTCCATTGAGCCTCGGTAAAGTATTGGTAGCGGCGACGTAGGTATAATCGGCGTATCCAATAGGTCGCCAATCCACCAACGAACAAGATGAGTAATAGAGAAAGACTGAACTTCGCTTCATTGGTAAATACCGCCTTTTCGTACAGCTTGGATTCACTATTAATTTTACGGGGCAGTCGATTCACATACTCAAAAACATATCCTAAACTCACCTTATCGCTGAATTTGGCCATGACTAATTCATTCTCCAAATCATAACCACAGTGGAATCCCAATGGATGGTTTGTACGACCAGCCCCGGAATTCAAACCATTGGGCATGGTAATATCGTATATAATATTGTGCTTGGGAATGACATAATATGATTTCAACGCCCCCATCAACATAACTGTACTGTCATTCATACGGTGCATACGGGTATTTCCCATTGAACTCTTGGTTGGGAATATTTCATCGAGGACCAAAGAACCTAACTTGCCCCACGACCCGGATTTAAAATCAAACTTCCAAAAGTCCGATTGACGCAATACATATAAAGCATCCTCCGTTTTATCATAGAAAGAGAATTTATAAGATTCACCCTCATAATAATCAGGGTTGTACGGCGGAAAGTCACCAGCGGAATACACATTCCACTCTTGTCTTAGTGCACTGAAATAAGTCAACAAATTATTCTCCATCCAAAACCCGTAGCCGCCATAGGAGAATACTGTATCCTGTCTTACAAATTGATACGCGTCAAAATTATACCCAGAATGAACGGTTTTATCTATTCGCCGAATAACCTTGTTCGTGCTATCAAGACTAAATACAGTTCCCACACCCCCAAAGACGCAAATAAGTTCACCATCAATATTAAAATGATGCCCGTTTGTAGGTAGATTCAATAAAGTTCCCTCATATTTGAGCTCATATGGCGCCAAAGTATCTACGTGATGCTCGTGAAACACATTGTAATTTCCGTTTAAAAGGCTAATTCTGTGGATGGCGCGATCCGACCCTGAATACCAACTAATATAGCCCTTTGAACTAACTGATTTACAAGCTGTTAATGCAATGATTAGCGCCGTTAAAAAGTGGGCAGAATTATGTTTTTTAAACATGTTACAAATATGTTAACACACAAATATAGCATACTTCGAGTAAAAAAGATTGACTTTTGAATCAACCAATAGGCCTGAGTTACTAACAGAACCATGTACGTGTAGCTAAGCCAATAAGCTTAAGAAGCCCGAGAGACTTGTAGTTTCTCGGGCTTTTTTATTTCCCCACTTGGATCTTCCCTATAGCCATGGCTCCTGAATTCTCAGGGTCAAAATCACTAAAAAACAGTTTTGACAAGGATCACCCCTATTAAAACAGGGGGTCGAGTGCTGATATTTATTGTTTTCAGATTATGTACCCTTCATAATTTGGGGTTAAAAATTAAATAATTACTAATTTTTTGCACTTAACCCTATTTTTTTAGGGGGTGTTATGCTAAAAACATTAGTTTTGTCGCAAACAACCCCCTGGAATTATGAAAAAGATTGAAGCAATCATTAGAAAATCAAAATTCGATGAGGTGCGGGATGCACTTCACGATGTGAATGTGTACTTCTTTAGTTACTGGGATGTGACTGGAGTAGGACATGAGAAAAAGGAACACCTATATAGAGGTGTCGCCTACAGCTCTTCCGACATTCAACGTCGGTTCTTAAGTATTGTCGTTAATGACGATTTCGTGGACGTGACCGTAAATGCCATTCTCAGTGCGGCAAAAACTGGAGAAGTAGGCGACGGAAAAATATTCGTGGTTCCCGTAGAGGAAGCCTATCGTATTCGCACCGGGGAAAGCGGTGGACTCACATTGAAATAACACACAACACATGGACACAACACTTACTCTTACCGTAAACAACCTTTGGATGATGATCAGCACAGCGTTGGTCTTCTTCATGCACCTTGGATTTAGCTTTTTGGAAATAGGACTTACTCGTCAGAAGAACACGATCAACATCCTCTTCAAAAACTTCTTTATCATAAGTATCGGACTTGTCCTATACGCCTTTGTTGGTTTCAACCTCATGTATCCCGCCAGTTTCTGGCACGGCATCTTGCCCGATTATTTCGTGGGCCTCTTCGGCCTAGAAAGCCCTATGGGCGAAGCTGGACTCGACCTCAGCTACAACGAAGGGTACACCTACTGGACAGATTTCTTGTTCCAAGGCATGTTCGCGGCTACTGCCGCCACCATTGTATCTGGTGCCATTGCGGAACGTGCTAAACTTGGTTCCTTCTTTACCTTCTCCATGCTGTATGTAGGCATTGTATATCCCATTATCGGTTCTTGGAAGTGGGGCGGTGGATTCCTCGACGAGTGGGGATTCTATGATTTTGCAGGTTCCACACTTGTACACTCCGTGGGCGGATGGGCGGCCTTATTATATATCGCTAAGCTCGGTGCACGTATTGGAAAATTTGACAAAGACGGCAAACCTCGCGCCATCCCGGGCCACAACATACCGTTCGCGGCTGCTGGGGTATTGATCCTCTGGTTGGGCTGGTTCGGCTTCAACGGCGGCTCTGTACTCAGCGCTGATCCGGGCCTTACTTCACTAGTATTGACCACCACTTCTTTGGCTGCGGCTGCGGGTGGATTAGCTGCAGCAGGATTCGTACACCTCTACTATAAAAACTTTGACCTCACCATGTTTATGAATGGTATTCTAGGTGGATTGGTAAGCATCACTGCAGGTGCCGATCAAATGTCTGTGATGGAAGCTATTCTCGTTGGTGGTATTGGCGGTGTGATCGTGGTTCTCGCAGTATCGCTACTGGATCGCCTCAAGCTGGATGACCCAGTGGGTGCCGTAGCAGTTCACTTAGGCACAGGAATCTGGGGGACATTAGCTGTAGGCATCTTTGGTGCGATGGCTTCTTGGGACCAATTCCTTGTGCAACTCATCGGCGTAGGACTCGTAGGTCTTATGTCTGTAGCCTGTTCGTGGATTTTCCTTACCGTGATCGAGAAAATCTGGGGGCTTCGCGTGGACCGCGCGGAAGAACTTGATGGTCTTGACCAAGCAGAGCATGGCGGTATGACGGCCTATGCTGATTTCCGCATGAATCAACACTAAAACACATCTATTCACTATAAAAAGCGAACCCTGAGTGCGGCAACACCCAGGGTTCTTAAAACAATTCCCCTGTTATGAAAATTGTTACTTCAAAAGTCTTAAAAATATGGGCACTATCGACATTGGCCCTCACTTCATTCACTGCATTCGCAGACGACGCGGACACCGTCGACGTATCGATGACCTTTCGTGGGTCTGTAGACACTTATTTCAGAACCAACCTTAGCGCTGGAAAGTTTGATGCACCGGCCTCAAGCTTCGCCAACCTCAATGGATTCGCCCTCGGCATGGTCAACATCATCGCCGAGCAAGAGACCGAGCAAGGGGGCTTTGTGGCAGACCTCGTCTTCGGCCCACGCGGCACGGATGCCGTTTTCGCCTCCCCGTATTATAGCGCGACGGGCAACATCGTGAACCAATTATATGCGTATTGGAACGCCTCAGAGAAATTGGTCCTCACCTTAGGAAACTTCAACACCTTCCTCGGGTATGAGGTCATCTCTCCGGTCGACAACTTCCATTACTCCACCTCCTACCTCTTTTCTTACGGGCCGTTCTCGCATACTGGACTGAAGGCCGATTACGCTCTGGGCAACGACCAAAGTCTTATGATCGCCATCATGAACCCGACGGATTTCACGGAGATGAACGACATCGACCTCTACACCTATGGGCTGCAATACGGCTACAAAAGCACGTATTTGAATTTCCTCTACGGCAAACAAGCAGACGGTCAGGCCGCTACCTTCCAAGCAGATTTAACGGGTGCGTACGAGCTGAGCGACGCCGTTTCACTGGGAGTCAATGCCTCGTATAACGAGACCCCGGAAATTGGCGGTTTTTATGGCGCCGCCCTCTATCCCGCTGTGGCGTTGAGCGACGCGTATCAAGTGGGGATGCGTTTGGAGTACTTCAAGGAATTGGCCACCGGTGGGCCCGTATATGGTGCGGATACCCAAAGTTTCGATGCCACACTCACGGCCTCGTATTCTTCGGGGAGCCTTCGCCTTATTAGCGAGGTCCGATTAGACCAAACCTCCACCCCTCAGTTCAACGCCATGACCGACAAAACCCTCGCCTCCTTCGTCCTCGCCGCAGTATACACCTTCTAACCTAGAGCCTAAAACCACGAACAAAACCTTGTTAAGCCGGACTTATCTCAGAAATTCTTGCTCCTGTACCCGGAACAACTAACCTAATCGCTTACACCAATGCACCCCGCCGCGCGGGGCGAGGCACAAAAAAACCCGGCGCGGCGCGCCGGGTTTTATCATTAAATCTTCTCTATTCGCTTTCTCAGAATGATTCCCTCTGAATCAATCTCTATTAAATAAATTCCACTAGGATAATCTGAAAGGTCTATATGGACCATAGTAGACCCGCGTTGAGGTGTATTCTCAACAACCTCTCTACCAACTACATCTAAAACTCGCACTCTATTTAAAGCACGCTCAGATTGAATAGTAAAAGAGGATTGCGTGGGATTCGGCCAAATCATTAATCGATTATCAGCTTCCTTCATTCCTATACTTGTATGGAACAAAACCAATGTATCACTGACTGAACATCCGGAATTTGTGACAGTAGCATAAACTTCAGCAGTACTAGTTACCGGATTACTCCATTCTACAAGAACAGTATCTAATCCATTGCTTCCGAGTATGTTACCTCCTAACGCACCCCATGATATATTGCCAGTCCCCATGCTATTTATCCAATATTCCTCTTGATTCTGATAAATGGCATTCGTTGTATCGTTACCTGAAATACCGCCTATTGTTGGAGGGCTAACAAAGGTCACAGTAACAATATCCGAAGTCGCCGAACATCCAGTATTGTTCGTTAGTACAACAAAATACACACCTGTTTGAGTAACATTAATATAATTAGCCGTAGAACCGTTACTCCAGACATATTGATTCGCAGTTGAGGCAGAAATTGTTACAGTATCTCCTATACATGCCGTAGAATCAGATAATGTTAAAATCGTTGACGGTAATGAATATACTATCGTGCTCAGAGTATCAGAGTGGGATACACATCCATTATTATCTGTTAGGACAACATAGTAATCACCTGCCGCCCCAACAGTAATACTTTGTGTTGAATCACCCGTAGACCAAGCAAAATTCCCGGAGAATTGAGCTGAAGTAAAAGAAACTGAATCGCCCTGACAAAAATCTAATGAACCACTAATTATAATCGAATCATTAGGCAATGCATTTACGATGATTGATATAGTGTCCGATTCGCTCACACAGCCGTTCCCATCCGTAATGGTCACTGCGTAATCTCCAGCCTGTTTAATCACCGTGTAATAATTAGTATCGCCATTATTCCACAGATAATCATAACCATAAGTAGCCGTAATCGTCACCGAATCCTCGTCACAGATCTCGGTACTCCCGAAAGTGAATATCGTGTCCGAAGGCAACTGCCAAACGGTAATAGCGATGGTATCGGTATTCTTAGTACATCCATTCGTATCTAACAATGTCGCGTAGTAGTTGCCCGTTTGCGTCACTACTAAATCATTTAATGTGCTTCCATTACTCCACGTCGCTGTAACATCACTAGCCAAGCTCAGTACCACCGAATCTTCATCACAGAAGCTCGTAGGGCCACTGATGGCTACACTTGTATCCGTGTATTCGTAGAAGTTCACATACGTAGAATCATATACACGTACCTGATGCGGATACTTCGCCAAGAACCAGTACCAACCCGGAGTAGTCGCTGCTAGGACTCTACTAGTATCCCCTGTGTTCCAAATAATATCCGTCAATCCAGGGCCCGCATCCAAGAAGGTCGTATCCCCGACACATTCAAACGACTGAGCATCTGCCAATGGATCAACAGGCATGTTCTCATCACAGCTACTCAAATGATATACCGGCAAGGTATCGTTCACAAACGGCACTGTATACGTTCGATCGCCACTACTTGTCACGTTTGTACACGAGGTCAGGTTATCATCATGGCCGTCAGACCATGAATTACCATTAATGTACTTAAACTCAATACCGGTATCGCCAGAAACAAGTCCAAGCGTTACTTCATAGATACCGTCACCATCAGCATCATACATCTGAGTTGAATCTGGATCCCAACCTTGGAAGTTACCCGCTAGGTGTACTCCTTTAGTTGAATCCACTATCTGCGTACGCATGTTTACACGGAAAGTAATCTGTGACGCCTCAACAGTGATCGTATCATAGCCCACACATGCATTGGTATCGGTGACCTTCACCCAGTAATCCGTCGTTACAGAAGGATATACATTGATACTTGAACCCGTGGTGGAATCACTCCACATATAAGTGGTTGCTGATGTCGAAGACAACTCCAAACCCGTACCTAAATTGTACGTCGTAAACGAACTCGAAATCTCAGGAACAGGAACAGTCGTCAGTATCTCTATCGTATCTGTACAGCCGGCGTCTGCAAGTCCTACACTCACCCAATAGCTCGTCGTAGAATCTTGGCTTACCCATATCGTACTTGTAGTATCGCCGGTACTCCATAAAATAGACTTCGATTGACCAGAAGTACTCAGTTCAGGAACACTCAACGAAACACTATCGCCAACACACACCACCATAGAACTCGCCGTAATACGCGCGTCATTCACATAGATACGTGCAGTGTCGGTACAACTTACACCAGCATAACTGGTCGTAACGTAATACATCGTATCCACCAATGGACTTACTACAATCGAAGTGCTACTGTCGCCAGTGCTCCATACCATTGGATCCCAAATATTGACTGGAATTTCAACTATAGCTCTCTTTGACCAATCAAAATGATCATTCCAAGTACCATATTGAGTTAACTCACCATAATCTTCAAAACTAGAATTATTAGGCTCACCTGACATCCAGTTTGTATAGGTTACTTGTTGACCATTTACCCACTCCCATCCACCAAGAGGTTCTGAGTAGAAGGCGGACTGCGTGTTCTGATACAAACCGATCCAAACATTAAAATTATTTAAGCCAGCATTTAAAAGTCCGGCAGATACATATTGCTGTTTTTCCCCAGAATTCAACACAACTAAATCACCACCATATTGAGATGCATAAGCTCTTTGATTATGCCAGGTGTCTACCTTTTGAATGAAGTAAATGTCGTTACCGTCGAAAGTTCCTATGTAAACAAAATCATTAGGTAAATCTATATTAACGCCCTTGGCAGAGATTGAAAGCTCACTCCCAAAACAAAGTACCGAATCGCTGTAAATCAATTCACCACCGCCTACAATTATTGAAGTGGTGTCGTAACGTACTAAACCATCAACCGTTTTTATACAAGCATAAGTAGTTGTATTAAGGGGAGACACAAAAATGGAATCTGAGGTCTCGCCGGTTGACCATAAAATGCTGCCGATCGAATTAGAGTCTATCGAGCTAGTCCACATCAACACGGAATCTCCAGGCTCACATAATCGATAGACGTTCTGCTCAATTAACCGGCTATCTCTTTCGAAAGCACCTAAATCAACAAATCCATCATTATCTGGTCTTGGATGCCCATTCATATCTTCAAATAATGGAACATCTAGTGAGCCAACATTATTTCCTGGATCCAATTCTGATAATCTATAGTCTCCATTTTGACTGTCCTTAAAAATTGGTGCACGATATTGCATACCATTGCCAACAATAAGCCATTTATTGGAATTACCAGACTGAGTCCATATCGAATCAGGTAAAATTGAATTCGAAATAAATGAGCTATCAGACCAATAGTTATCCCAGTTCGCACTTGTTTCCGAAGTCGTAATTGTCCTGTAATCATTCACAGGATTAGGATGCTCAACGATAATACTATTTCGTAAATCTAATTTCGGTATCCAATTAAAATCACCAAAAACTCTATGAGATGAGCCAAGAATAGTAGAATTGTAAACTTCGTATTCCCCACCTAAAAATGCATATTCATAGGTAGTTGCATCGATAAAACAATTGATGAAGGTATACTTGTGTTCGTGGAAGCCGACATTTGTATAAACCCCTGTATGATTTCCTAAAAATTTACTATTAATAAATATCCTTTTTCGACTGTCTCCCTTGACATAATCAGAAGCTTGAGTAGCAACACAATTCTTAAATGTTGACGACGTCACTCGAATTGTATCGGACCACCAATTCCAAATAGCTCCACCTCTGAAGCTCTCGCCCGCTGCATCAGCATAGCCGTCTCTAAAGTGTAAGTTTTCAAATTCCTGAACTCCGTCATGATTTAAGATCATTACACAACGGGTAGAATCGTTCCCTGAAATAATCGTAGAATCAATTTCAGAGCCTCGGACAATTAAGGATTTATCGACATAAAAACTGCTGTAAACTCCCGGAGAAACCTGGATTGTATCACCGGGTATAGCCTTTTCTATGGCTTTCTGAATTGACGAAACAGGAGATAAAGCTGAACCCAGATTATCATCGGATCCCATTAATTGGTCTACGTATAGTGTAGTATTTGTATTTCTTACAGGTAGTAACGAATCAACAAAGAACTGAATAGAATCCTTGTAAACACATCCATCATCATAACTCCTCTCTAGACTAATCCATTGCTCGTCACTAGGAACAACAGTGTAGTAGAAACTAGGCATATCGGTTTGTCCGTTGCCGCTCCAATATGAGTTAAATACCTGGTTAAAAATGGAAGCATCTAGGCCGTAATTGCTCTTAATTACAACCGAAGAGCCTAGACTAATTGTATCAGAAATCGAGGTTAGAAAAACTCGGTTATCGTCAGGCTGAATGAGCTCTACCTGGCCTTGCCAAGTATGATTAGATTGATCAACAACATCAATAGTGTAAGTACCACTAGTTAGGCCCAAAAAAGTTGAATCTGATGAATAATTTATTCCATCCATAGAGAAGCTATATGGTGGCACTCCTCCAAGAGCTCTTGCCACAATAGTTCCATTAGATTGACCGTAACATTGAACAGGAGACGATTCAATTACAACATCAATAACCGTTGAATCCCAGTTATAAAAGTTACTTTCAAATGCTCCATAATCCACTCGACCATTAACATCTGGTCGACTTATTCCATTAGGATCTGAGTAAAATTCGACACCTAGATTTCCAATGTTCATATGCACACTAGAGGTATCCAAACTGTAATTTCCGTTAGCACTATCCACAAAAGAAACACTATTGGAATCACAAAAAGAAACCGAGACTGTCCCTCCTTGACTGAAAGTGTATGAATTTACTAACTCAGGTAATCGATTGTTTTTAAACAACACATCACCTTCGAAATTACCCCAAAATCCTTGCGTAGTATCTGGGAAAATTTGCCAATTGTTACCTAACTCTGTTACAATGTTATTTACAAATACAAATTCATGATTTTGCCATGGACTACGGTAGAGCTGTCCTTTTAGGTTTGCAATTGTCGAGTTATAAACTCGATACGTATAACCTACCTCAAAAATGTTTTGATATCCTCTGGCATCGAACAAGCAGTTATAAAAATTGGCCGATTGTCCATTATCAACAAAAAACATCGAACCCAAATATTGTGTGCCTGCTGTGGTGTTATCTAAGAATCGACAATTGATAAACGTTGGTAATCCGCCACCTCCATAGTAATCACCACCTCCACTAGCATAACCTCCATAAAAATCACAATTTTCCACCCAAATTGAATCATACTGAGCATACAAACACGCTCCGCGGTTCCCATTATACGTTTGAGGTGCAAAGCCGTCAATCAAACTTAGATTCTGAATTTTAGCCTTTGTATTTATGATTTCAATACAACGAGTAGAATCACCACCATCTATTATTGGTTTTGTTGCACCGGTTCCAATAACCGAAACATTTTTTGTTATCACAAAGCTGGCATAAGTTCCACTTGAAACATAAATAATATCGCCTGGGGCTGCTGAATCAATAGCCGTCTGAATTGTTAAAAATGGAGACGCGCTACTGCCTGAATTCTGGTCGCTCCCAGTTGTAGATACATACCAATTTCCAGAGTAATTCGAGCTAAAAAGATTATGAATCTCAGACGGTGATAGCTGTCTATTCCATATTCCAATATCATCAATAACTCCATTTAGAAACGCTGTACTACTTGACCATTCTGAGCCAAAGTACAAAGGAGCTGGGCTGCACAAACCGTGTTCTTCATCTATAAAATCAGTAAATACCAATTGATTATCTCGGTAAACTTTTAACGTATCTGAAATGTGACTGAAGACAATATGAGACCATTGGCTAAAGTTATTGTATGTGTTTGTTGAAGTTTTCTTTTCCCATCCGGCCCCTGGAGAACAGGAATTATCGCCTTTAAAACCTACATGAAAAGTATTATCTGTTTTCAAACCGAAATAATAATCTTCATTGGTTGCATTACTATAGTTTCCTTTTTTGAAAAAACATCTTGTGCTTGAGTTGGAAGGAATATCCTTGACCCAAAAAGAGAATGTCAAAGTATTACTATCAAGATAATCTTCATATGGAATTGTTAAATATGTACTTGTAATGTCATATGCGGAATTCGCATTGCCGAATCTATCAAAAGCCCCAACTGCCCCATTAAGGTGCAAATGATTGGAACCTACACCATCTAATGAATCTGTCAACGACCAATACCCTACAAGACCGGAGGTTGGATATCCGTTAGGGACATTCTGTGCATTCAAGTTTGGACTTAACACTGAAATCAAAACTGCAACAAAAAAGTTTTTCATAATTATTTAACGATAATAAGTCTATAGGCTTCGGTTGAATTCTGAGTTTCAAAAACAGCATTATATACACCCGGCGGATAATCCGAAAGGTCAATCACAAATTCCACTTCTTCAAAATTCATTACAGTAATCAATCTGCCTTGGCCGTTGAAAATTTTTACTTGTACAGGCTCAGTATAAGTCATTTCAACCTTAAACAATCCGCTTGATGGATTAGGATAAATCAACATTGGATTAATGGGCATATCGGAAATACCAAACGTCGTAGAAATCGCCACGCCAGTACTATCCTCACAATATCCATTACTCTCAATTACTGATAATGTTCCATTACTAGCCTGAGACCACATCACTGTAACTACGTTAGTTCCCTGGCCAGATACTATGACCCCGTTTGTTATAGACCAAGTGTACGTACTTCCAGAATTCTGACTCACCACATACACGTAGTTCTGCATTGGGGTCACACCGGTTGTATCTCCAATTATTGATGAAACAATTGGTAACGGATGTAAAACACTCTGGAAATAAGATGAAGTATCTACACAACCATCCGTACTTACCAAGGTTACCCTGTACAATCCACTTTGAGTAATATCAATTGACTGGAAGTTTGAACCCGTCGACCAGAAATAATCTGCCATGCCTGAAGCAGCAGTTAGGGTAACCGTATCACCTGGACAAAGGTCTAGTGATCCAACAACTGTTATCGATGTATCAGGTAATGGATTCACGATGACATTAATGGTATCACTCTCACTAGTACACCCTTTGTTATCGGAAAGCTGCACGTGAACTTGACCTGATTGATACACAGTGAGTGCTTGACCAGACGATCCATCAGACCACTGGTAACTGTAACCGGATTGCGCTGAAACAGTCAACGAATCACGATCACAGAATTCAGGTAAGCCTGAAAGTGTTAATGAATCATTAGGCAATGCATTTACGATGATTGATATAGTGTCCGATTCGCTCACACAGCCGTTTCCATCCGTGATAGTCACTGCGTAATCTCCAGCCTGTTTAATCACCGTGTAATAATTAGTATCGCCATTATTCCACAGATAATCATAACCATAAGTAGCCGTAATCGTCACCGAATCCTCGTCACAGATCTCAGTACTCCCGAAAGTGAATATCGTGTCCGAAGGCAACTGCCAAACGGTAATAGCGATGGTATCGGTATTCTTAGTACATCCATTCGTATCTAACAATGTCGCGTAGTAGTTGCCCGTTTGCGTCACTACTAAATCATTTAATGTGCTTCCATTACTCCACGTCGCTGTAACATCACTAGCCAAGCTCAGTACCACCGAATCTTCATCACAGAAGCTCGTAGGGCCACTGATGGCTACACTTGTATCCGTGTATTCGTAGAAGTTCACATACGTAGAATCATATACACGTACCTGATGCGGATACTTCGCCAAGAACCAGTACCAACCCGGAGTAGTCGCTGCTAGGACTCTACTAGTATCCCCTGTGTTCCAAATAATATCCGTCAATCCAGGGCCCGCATCCAAGAAGGTCGTATCCCCGACACATTCAAACGACTGAGCATCTGCCAATGGATCAACAGGCATGTTCTCATCACAGCTACTCAAATGATATACCGGCAAGGTATCGTTCACAAACGGCACTGTATACGTTCGATCGCCACTACTTGTCACGTTTGTACACGAGGTCAGGTTATCATCATGGCCGTCAGACCATGAATTACCATTAATGTACTTAAACTCAATACCGGTATCGCCAGAAACAAGTCCAAGCGTTACTTCATAGATACCGTCACCATCAGCATCATACATCTGAGTTGAATCTGGATCCCAACCTTGGAAGTTACCCGCTAGGTGTACTCCTTTAGTTGAATCCACTATCTGCGTACGCATGTTTACACGGAAAGTAATCTGTGACGCCTCAACAGTGATCGTATCATAGCCCACACATGCATTGGTATCGGTGACCTTCACCCAGTAATCCGTCGTTACAGAAGGATATACATTGATACTTGAACCCGTGGTGGAATCACTCCACATATAAGTGGTTGCTGATGTCGAAGACAACTCCAAACCCGTACCTAAATTGTACGTCGTAAACGAACTCGAAATCTCAGGAACAGGAACAGTCGTCAGTATCTCTATCGTATCTGTACAGCCGGCGTCTGCAAGTCCTACACTCACCCAATAGCTCGTCGTAGAATCTTGGCTTACCCATATCGTACTTGTAGTATCGCCGGTACTCCATAAAATAGACTTCGATTGACCAGAAGTACTCAGTTCAGGAACACTCAACGAAACACTATCGCCAACACACACCACCATAGAACTCGCCGTAATACGCGCGTCATTCACATAGATACGTGCAGTGTCGGTACAACTTACACCAGCATAACTGGTCGTAACGTAATACATCGTATCCACCAATGGACTTACTACAATCGAAGTGCTACTGTCGCCAGTGCTCCAATTAACTTCGACTGCTTCGCCATCTGCCCAACCATCGACACTGATCGTCTGTGGCCCTCCATAACAAATTGCGTCTGATGGGTTCGTGAAGTGCTTATTGTTTACGATGACAGAATCGTAACATACTGAGCTCGACCAGGTGCTTGTTACTACATATTGTGTCGTTGAATCCTGAATAAGATTAAAGGCTGATACTGTGTCACCTGTACTCCAAACAAACGACTTGGACTGGATACTGTCTAAGCCGTAGGTGGTTTCGTCTTCTACCGCAAATGATACTGTACCCGATTCGCATAAGAACCTCGTTGAAACCTCAATACCTGGATCGTTCACATAAACGTTGATTGAATCAATACAGCTCTCCCCGTTTACGGTGGTATATACCTTAAACTGAGTAGTAGTGTCAAGTACCGAAGTCAGAGAGGCAGATGTATCCATTGTGCTCCAGTACACGAAACTAGAGGCTGTGCTATCCCAGCCTGCGATTGACGCCGTTATGGATTCTCCTTCACAAATGAATTGGTCTGTGACAGTTAATTCAGCAGAATTGATTGTAATGGTATCCCAACAAACCGCATCACCAAGGGTTGTTTGCACCCAGTAACTTGAAGTTTGTGTTTGATCAATCCAGATGGAGTCTGTGGTTTCTCCTGTTGACCAAAGTATGGAACTCGAAGCTTCAAGACTTCCCCCCATGGATGCAAGTTCAGCGATTTCTGAAGGTAAAAGAGCCCTATTCCATGCACCCAAATCATCTAGCTTTCCATTGAAATTGTTACCTAGCGATGCGCCTTTACCTATTCTTAACGGCTCATTGGGCATTGAATAAGTCCATCCACCCCAATTATGTCCACAAGAATTTGAAACTTCTTCACCGTCTATGTAAAATCTAAAGTTGGAGTAAGAATAGTTTCCATCTTTACCTAATACTAAAGCATAATGATGCCATTCAGAATCATGAGTCTGTGGTGCATTTGCAAAATGAGCGGGACTCTTAAATCCAAGTCCATCACCAGAGCACTGTGCTGGATTCAATTGGACCCTAATATCAGATCCACAATCGGTTCCACAATATTGACCGATAATATCTTGGGCATTACTTGAATTAGACTTAGCCCAAAAAGCAAATGTCATAGGAGTTTGACCCGTAATTAATGCACTGTCTAATTCTAGATAAGAGCTTCCATCAAACTCAGCAACATTATTATTAGAACCATTCCCATAAGCTCCCAACACTACACCAGTATTATTGAACACATTTTCATTTGGACTAATATCTTCTATGCTTCCGCTAAATGGCATCCACAGAAGCATACTATCATTCAAACTTGATGAGCTAGGAATACCAGCTGCATAAAATGATTGAGTGCCTACATTGAGAAGTACGCTATCACCTTCACATGCATAAGTAGTTGACGCTGATATACCAGGATCATTAACATAGATGGTTAACTCATTCGTACATGTTGATCCAGCATTCTCGGAATACACATAATAAGTCGAGGTCTGCAAAGGAGTAACAGTTGTTGTTATGCCTGTATCACCGGATGACCAATAAATTGGGTCATACATGTGCAATGGAACTTCTACAATAGAATACTGTTGGAATGAATTTGAAAGGTCACTCCAGACAGCTTGGCCATTCGATATGTATAATTCTCCATAATTTTCTCCTGGATTAGTGAAGGCATTATTCGGCTCCCCATTCGCCCAAGCATAGAAACTAGAATTTGTATTCACATGTCGCCATCCGCCCAAAGGTTCTTGATAATCTGATGCATTTACATCTTGGTATATACCAATCCAAACACCAGAGTTTTGAACTAACGAACTGGAAACTAGCATACTTCCTACAGATGCATTTTCTGTACTATCAGAAATATCTACTAGAGAAAATCCATTTGCCAACGCTGATGAATTTGCATCAGTCCAAGATTGCTGGACAGTATCCAAGAAGTATTGCTTATCTCCTAATTGTCCAATTTTCACGTATGTACTTGGAACTACTCTATTTCCAGAAATCCCAACTGCCTCTAGGACCACTGATGTACCAGGGCACACAATGGTATCTGAAGCAGAGATGTTCGCTGTATAAAGTTTTGTAGTATCCGAACATACAGCATCGCCAAATCGAGTTTCTACCCAATACTCAGCTGTTTGGGCTTGTTTGATCCAAATACTATCTGATATCTCACCAGTTGACCAAAGTACTTGAGTGGCAGCCTCCTGATAGGCTCCTAAGGATGCCAATTCCGAAACTTCAGTTGCGGTGAGTGAACGGTTCCAAACGCCAACGTCATCTAGCTTTCCAATAAAACTGCTTCCCAATGATGCGCCTTTTCCTATTCGAAGAGGTTCGTTAGGCATAGTGTAGGTCCAACCGCCCCAGTTGTGCCCACAAGAATTGGATACTTCCACCCCATCGATGTAGAATTTGAAGTTCGAATACGAGAAGTTATCTCCTGTACCCATAACCAGAGCATAATGATGCCATGCGGAATCGTGATTTTGCGGTGCGGCGGCAAAATGCGCAGGACTCTTAAACCCTAGGCCATCACCAGAGCATTGTGCTGGGTTTAATTGGACACGAACATCAGTACCACAATCAGTGCCACAGTATTGTCCAATTATATCTTGAGCGCTGTTCGAATTTGTTTGCGCCCAGAAAGCGAACGTCATTTGCTCCTGACCTGTTATCAGAGCATTGTCTAACTCTAGATAAGAATCCCCATCAAACACTGCCACATTTCCACTAGAGCCATTTCGTCCATTACCAATTACAACGCCATTTCCATTGTTATTAAAGTCATTCTCGTGACCACTTTCATCGGCAAAAGTTCCATTAAAAGGCATCCATAATAGCATGCTATCATTCAAGGATGAAGTAGCGCTTAGTTGGTTTGGCAAATACGTCTGGGTATTGACAGTCAATAGAGTACTATCTCCGGCACAAGCATACGTAGCTGAACTTGTTATAGTAGGAGTATTCACATATACCGTAAATGAATCTGTACACGTAATACCATCAAAGTCAGAATACAAGTAGAACGTCGTGTTTTGATTTACCGTTGCCGTAGTCGACACGCTAATAGTGCCATCACTCCAGGTAAAAATTGGATCTACTTTGCCTTGCCATCCAACTGCGGTAAGCGCAATCTCAGTACCCGGGCAAACAATGGTATCGCTGGATTGAATTTTGATTCCAGCATCAATGACCACAAAAGTATCTACATAAGCATTGCCGTTAATAGTACCTGATGCCCAATAGGTTCCCAGACCAACATCCGTAGTTCCCGCATCTCCATTGTTCCAAACAGGATTGGTGATTCCAAATGGATCAATCTCAATATCATCTCCAGGACAAGCAAACACATCAATAGGTGCTCTCCCGTTGGTTTCATAGGCGCCGTAATCAACAAATCCACCACTGTCAACACGCGTCACGCCATAAGCATCAGTATATAATGCAATGGTATCCGTTCCCTTGTCCAAGTGCCTGTCATAAATGCTCAAACGGTAATCTCCATTTGCCGAATCACGGAACAGAACGGGGAGGGTGTCGTTATTCGTCGAAATTAACTGAGCACCATTCCAATGGGTGATGGATTCAATTGATCTAGGGAAGCGGTTATTAACGTAAATATTATCACCGTCCCATCCGTTCCAAAACTGTGTAGTATCACTTGGGAATATAGATGGAGAAGTACCTGGCTTTTCAATTACAATATTGTTTACATATTTACTGTAGTGCCCTCCCCAAGCTTGTATACCCAATGATCCATGAAGGTTGACAATTGTGTTGTTGTATACTTCATGAGTGAAACCGTTTTGGAATACACTTCCAAAGCCATCTGCGTCAATGAATGAATTGTAAATTTTCATCCACATTCCATTATCCACCATGAACACTTGACCACCTGAATTTTTTTCATTTTTAAGGAATTGACAATTGATGAAGGTTACTGCGCCCCCTCCAGCGTAATAATCTCCTCCACCTGTTGCTTTTCCGTCCTTGAATTCACAATTGAAGAACGTCATAGGGCCCCATGCATAAGCAATCCCACCTCTATTCCAATTCTGAGAAACAGGTGCATATCCGTTTCTTAGTCTTAAGTGTTTTATCTCTACACCCACAATTGTAGATTCAACAACTCTCGTCGTATCATGCCCAGTGATCGTAGGGCGATTTAATGAATCTTCACCTGTTACGATGAGTTGCTTTTCTAGAATTCGGAAGTACGAGTAGTTCCCAGAAGCAATGTAAATAGTATCACCAGCATCAGCGGCATCTATAGCTTTTTGTATCGTCTTGAATCGACTTATCGCTCTACCATCATTTTGATTAGATCCAGAATTACTTACATAAATAGCATCTAGGTTGATCACCTGAACCGTATCCTTTAAAATGTCCGACCCTAGGGTATAGGTGAATATCAATTCTCCCTCATACCCGGTGAGATCTACGTGATTCGTATTGGTCTCTCCTGTACTCCAATCACCGTATTTATTACTGGACGATGCAATTCGAACCGAATCACCACCATAGTAAACCGTATCCGGCAATTCATCGAACAGTATGTTGCTCTGGTTCTGACCATAGTTGACAAAACCTAAACTACTGTTATCATACTCATCATAAATCTTAAACAAGTTCTTCGGATTAGCACCCAAAGCAATCTGGCTATTGTTGTACGTGCCCCAATAGTTGAACTTCGCATCCTGCTCACTCACCGATGAAGCTGCAACCATATTCACTACTTCATACGCACCGTTGTCGTAGATGTTGTTGTAGTTAATCTTAGCTTGAGTATAGCCATTTAATCGAATACCGCCCCATCCACCAGTCGTTGATGTGTTGCTCGGGCTCGACCAATAACCATTTCCTGTAATCGTATTGTACTGTATAGTGTCAACAGATGGGTAATTAAAATCTGAATTAATATCTATACCGAAGTAATCGTATTGCCCACATTTTGTGATTGTATTCGATTCTATCCGCCCACTTACTCTATAAAGATATATTCCTTGGTAGTACGTACTATCAATTGTGTTTGACTCAATATTAGAAGTGGAACTAAGAGATGAATAGTTATATATCCCTCTACCTGTAGCCTTTATAGTATTGTTTGATATTGTTGATTTTATCCCAGAAGATCGATTGTTGACAGAGATGTAAACACCATAACCTGAAGACGATGAAGCCCCTATTACAGTATTGCCAGTTACATCTATATTAAAATTATCTCTACTAGAAGTATTGTTATTAATACCTGATAGTTGTATTCCATAACTGCCCCTCCCTAAGTAATTATTCTTTACCTCTAGTTCAAAAGTGTCATTCCCATATAACTGTGGATAATAAACATATATACGACCCTTCGAAAACGTATTAGAATTAATCTTAGTTACTGCATTGATAGGAATATTACTAGATGCACTCTGAACACGGGAAACATCAAAGGATTGGTAGTTTACTCCCGATACAATATTGTTATGCTGATATTCTTTATATGAAGTATATGACTGATCCTGTACACCACATTCGTACAATTTATTATACGTAAAAATTACAGGCCTGTGGCTCTGAACCGTACTACTGGCTATAGCCGAACCGCCACCATAAAACTTAGTGTGACTGACACTAATAGTATCCGTGTTTCTGTATGTAGACCAGTTAGTTGATCCTTCCTTGATACGAACCCCGTTCGTGTAATGATTAATACTCGCGTAATCCATCAACACCTTACCCGTACTGCCTTTTGAAACAATACCGTACCAATCACCACTGGCCGGAACTTGGCCGTTCGACATGAACGTTACCGTATCTGACTGTGCTCCCTTTACACGAAGCACACCCTCAATAATCAACTCGATACGGTTTACATCTTCCCCGGAAGAAAGATCATCCGTCAATGGTGTGAAACGAACCTCCACGCCTGACTCAATGGTCAAGGTCACTGTGTTCGGTACTGTAATATCACCCGTCAATAGGTACGGACTGCCAGAAGTACTCCAGGTCGTGTTGCCCAATAAGCTACCGCCGTTAATCACCGTCAATCCATAGAAAGAGGTCGCCGTCTCGTTGGTCACATTGCCAAAGTCGTCCGAAGGATCGCGGTAACGCGCTACCAACTTATCGCCTCTATCTACCTGTAACTTGCCATCCGCAGATACAGAACCCGTCTCGTCAAACAACATGTACCCACTGAAGATACCCGTGTTTACACCCGTCTCAGTCAACACCAATGCCTCCTCAGTTGTCTCCTTATCGCTGCGCAATCTTACCGTCAACGTATCCGAAGCACTCGTGCTTACATTACGGTCAGCATCCTCAACCAATACATACACACTGTCGCCAGTCTCGTAACTCAAAACTCCATCGCCCAAGCGGTCCACTAAACTTACCTCGCCAGTGACGCTTTGAGAAGATGGGACTCCGTTAGGATATGCCGCGTTTAAATATCCTCCATAGTTGACAAAGCCTAGGTTACTATTATCATACTCATCATAGATCTTAAACAAGTTCTTCGGGTTGGCACCCAAAGCAATCTGGCTATTGTTGTACGTGCCCCAATAGTTGAACTTCGCATCCTGCTCACTCACCGATGAAGCTGCAACCATATTCACTACTTCATACGCACCGTTGTCGTAGATGTTGTTGTAGTTAATCTTAGCTTGAGTATAGCCATTTAATCGAATACCGCCCCATCCACCAGTCGTTGATGTGTTGCTCGGGCTCGACCAATAACCATTTCCTGTAATCGTATTGTACTGTATAGTGTCAACAGATGGGTAATTAAAATCTGAATTAATATCTATACCGAAGTAATCGTATTGCCCACATTTTGTGATTGTATTCGATTCTATCCGCCCACTTACTCTATAAAGATATATTCCTTGGTAGTACGTACTATCAATTGTGTTTGACTCAATATTAGAAGTGGAACTAAGAGATGAATAGTTATATATCCCTCTACCTGTAGCCTTTATAGTATTGTTTGATATTGTTGATTTTATCCCAGAAGATCGATTGTTGACAGAGATGTAAACACCATAACCTGAAGACGATGAAGCCCCTATTACAGTATTGCCAGTTACATCTATATTAAAATTATCTCTACTAGAAGTATTGTTATTAATACCTGATAGTTGTATTCCATAACTGCCCCTCCCTAAGTAATTATTCTTTACCTCTAGTTCAAAAGTGTCATTCCCATATAACTGTGGATAATAAACATATATACGACCCTTCGAAAACGTATTAGAATTAATCTTAGTTACTGCATTGATAGGAATATTACTAGATGCACTCTGAACACGGGAAACATCAAAGGATTGGTAGTTTACTCCCGATACAATATTGTTATGCTGATATTCTTTATATGAAGTATATGACTGATCCTGTACACCACATTCGTACAATTTATTATACGTAAAAATTACAGGCCTGTGGCTCTGAACCGTACTACTGGCTATAGCCGAACCGCCACCATAAAACTTAGTGTGACTGACACTAATAGTATCCGTGTTTCTGTATGTAGACCAGTTAGTTGATCCTTCCTTGATACGAACCCCGTTCGTGTAATGATTAATACTCGCGTAATCCATCAACACCTTACCCGTACTGCCTTTTGAAACAATACCGTACCAATCACCACTGGCCGGAACTTGGCCGTTCGACATGAACGTTACCGTATCTGACTGTGCTCCCTTTACACGAAGCACACCCTCAATAATCAACTCGATACGGTTTACATCTTCCCCGGAAGAAAGATCATCCGTCAATGGTGTGAAACGAACCTCCACGCCTGACTCAATGGTCAAGGTCACTGTGTTCGGTACTGTAATATCACCCGTCAATAGGTACGGACTGCCAGAAGTACTCCAGGTCGTGTTGCCCAATAAGCTACCGCCGTTAATCACCGTCAATCCATAGAAAGAGGTCGCCGTCTCGTTGGTCACATTGCCAAAGTCGTCCGAAGGATCGCGGTAACGCGCTACCAACTTATCGCCTCTATCTACCTGTAACTTGCCATCCGCAGATACAGAACCCGTCTCGTCAAACAACATGTACCCACTGAAGATACCCGTGTTTACACCCGTCTCAGTCAACACCAATGCCTCCTCAGTTGTCTCCTTATCGCTGCGCAATCTTACCGTCAACGTATCCGAAGCACTCGTGCTTACATTACGGTCAGCATCCTCAACCAATACATACACACTGTCGCCAGTCTCGTAACTCAAAACTCCATCGCCCAAGCGGTCCACTAAACTTACCTCGCCAGTGACGCTCTGGGCTATTAAAGAATTTGAAAACGAAAAAAATAGAGATACAGAAAGTGTAACGATGAGACGTAGTTTGCCCATGATTTCTTAGGTTTTGTTTGGATGAATAAGTTAAAACAAAACCTAAGTCTCAATCGAGACAAAATGTTGCTAATGAGACGGTTGTGAAACTACTCAAGAATTAAAGTTCATAGCTCTCGTAAAGCCAGCAGAATCAATCCAAAGCAACAACCAACACTACCCCAGCTCCACTGGTGTGCACAGAAACTTTATCCAACACGGGAAGCTGTTTCGCATGATTGCGGTGCAGGTAATACGCATAGGCATCAAAGGCCAACAAAAACGATCCTTGTAGGATCAAGCTGTTGCCATATCCCTTAAACATCTCCGCTCTGTCGCCTTGTTTTGTTGCCTCATTCCGCATCCAGATGCCTGTGGCGATGTAGCCCAAATCCAACATATCATTGACCAAGAAAATGGTTTCCGTCTTCTTCTGCTCCTTGATCATTTCCTCTAAAGTCAGCGCCTTTCCCCCTCTTTTAGCTTTTAGGTAGCCCGGTACCGCCAGTCCTAGGTTCACCGTATTCCACATCACATTCATTTCGTGGAAATGCTTGGTTGCCTGATCTTGGCTCGTGGCGTAGCCAATGCCGCCCACGACAAAATTGGTCACTGCATATGACCCCAAACCCAACATCAGGTTTTCATTCATCTTATTGAATTCGCTCTGGTATTGGGATACTTGGCCGAAAACTGTAGATGCTGAGAGTAGTAGGAAAATTATGGTGGTCCTCATGGCTGATCTTTAATATGGAACACTTTCAAAGCTAGGGCAGTTCATCTCCTGTACTACTTAGTCCCGGGATTATTGCGACTATTTGTATGCAAATAATGAAAAAAGCACCTACATCTAATGACGTAAGTGCTTCATTTTCAATGTGGAGAAGATCGGGCTCGAACCGACGACCTCTTGACTGCCAGTCAAGCGCTCTAGCCAACTGAGCTACATCCCCAACGTGGAGGGCAAATATAGTTCAAGAGTTTGTATCCCTTGCTATGGTTGCCTTACAGCTTTTTCAGATTTGTGATCTGTCTATGCTTTTCTGCAGCAAATATAGCCTTAAGAACATTCCACTTAGACTCATTTAGCAACTTATACTATAGCCTTACATCTAAGTTTAGGGATGCTAATTTCGACATGGCCGAAAACGCAAACGCGATAAATCGCCTAAAAACGCTATTTTTAAAAGGCTCGAATATGGGGTCGTATAACTGAACCCCATAGAAGATGCATTCATCAATCTAAACGCTATATCATGAAAACAGGCCTTACTCTTCTCATAAGCCTAGTCTTTACACTAGGTAATACTAATGCGCAAACCTTAAAGCCCTATTGGGGTGGCCAAATGACGGAAACAAATTTCACAGAGGCCAAATCCATAGTTCGCGAAGGTATTGAAGCACAGGGCATGGAGATTTTGGGGGAGTATCAACCCGCCCATGATGCCAATCGTTGGATCCTTGTATATACCAGCTCAGATCTGAAATCGGCAGTGAAAAGTTTAGGACCGGAGCGAGCTTATGCATTAGCCCAACGTATAGCCATCTATAAAAATGCTGGAGGTATCCATCTATCGGCTACCAATCCGAGCTATTGGTGTGCGGCCTATTTTCAAGATGATTTTGAATCGCTTCAATCCAAAGTAAAGACTACTGAAGGAAAGCTTAAAGCTGTCTTCAAATCGGCCGCTATTTCGACCCCTCAAGCTTACGGCTCCCAAGAGGGTTTAGACCTGGATGACCTTTACGAGTACCAGTACATGTTCGGAATGCCAGAATTTGATGATCAGGTAACGTTGAAAGAGTTCAAAAGCTTTGAAGAGGCTCAGACAGCTCTTAAGCAAGGCTTAGCACGAAATTCAACAGAAGCCCAATTAGTCTATTCCATCAACTTGGAAGGAGAAAAAGCGGCTCTATATGGCATCGGGCTGTTGGGAGCCGATGGAGAACAGCAGTTTTTGCCCATCATTGATATTGATAATCCCAAGCACACCTGCTTTTTACCCTACGAAATTTTAATCCTCGACAACGAAGTCTACATGCTGCATGGGCGATACCGCATTGCTTTATCGTTCCCTGACTTAACGATGCGCACATTCTCTAAGATCATGTCTACCCCTGGTGATATTGAGGACGCCATGAGCGCCTTATTGGAGTAGAAAGCTAAGGACTTTGCTACACCGCTTTTTAGGATCCTTTGGTCACGCATCTACGACCTTTTGATAGGCAATCGATCGCTCTTGCCAATTGGCTAAACCTCAAAAGTGTTCTAGCGGCTAGGACAAAACTTTCCACCCCAAAATAAAATCGGGCATATATTCTAATCGCTAGTAAATTAGCTGAAAGTCATCTTGCCCAAGCGTGAAGTACCGAATTCTCATATGTTTTAGCCTCCTGCTCAGTGTTTTTGAAATGCGGGGCCAATTGGCCATTAATGAGTTCAATTCGCAGCGTGGATTTACAGATGAGCGCGGGAAAAATGTGGACTGGGTAGAGGTGTACAACCATTCAACAGATCCCGTCAATCTAGGCGGCTACTACCTGAGCGACAACCCCAATAATTTGGACAAATGGCAATTTCCCGCCGTTGAGCTGGCGCCGCAATCCCTGATGACCATCTGTGCGTCGGGGCGCGACGAGGCGAGGTTTCCTGTGCGGTGGGAGAGCTTGGTGCGTGCGGACAATGTTTGGAAATATTGGAACGGGAGCGCCCCGCCGGCGAATTATCCGAACTGGAAGGAATTGGGTTACAATGATCAAAACTGGGCTTCAGGAACCGGGGGTATTGGTTATGGAGATAACGACGACCAAACCACCATTGCCACCACCCCTTCCATTCTCTTGCGACACGAGTTTGTGGTGCACGATGTAGAGGAGATTACCCATTTGATTTTTCACGCGGATTATGACGACGGATTCGTGGCCTATTTGAACGGCCAGGAGATCATGCGCTCGGATAATTTGAGTGCCTCCCCCGCATACCACGAGTTGACCAGTTCATTGCATGAGGCGGTGATGTATTCCGGCGGCATTCCTGATGATGTGATGATCGATGGGGAAGAGATAGCGGAGTTGCTGCAGGACGGAGCCAACATTCTCGCGATTCGTGTACACAATGCATCGGCCAATTCCTCCGACCTCACCGGAAATTTCTTCCTGTCTGCAGGACTGACTTCGGCCCAGAACCAATACCAAAACATTCCTACGTGGTTCACCCCGCCGGTGGTGTTGCCGCACGCCAGTTTTAAATTGGCCACAGGAGAAACCATAATTATCAGCGACACCAACGAGGTCATTATCGACAGCATCGTCATACCCGAGGGACTTAGCCATTCTGTTAGCCGAGGACGGACGCCGGACGGTACGGGAAATTGGTGTTTTTTCGATAGCCCTACTCCCGATGCCTCGAACAACCAGAGCACATGCTACACCAGCATTACCCCGGCGCCGATTATCGACCTACCCTCTGGCTGGTATAGTTCGAGCAATCCCGTAAGTGTGACCACGGCCGCGAATGCGACCAGCCATTATACCACTAATGGTGATGAACCGGATCAAAACGATCCGGTTGTAGGTGGACTTATTTATGTGAACCAAACTGGCGTACTCAGCGTGAAATCCTTTGGCAACAACGGCCAAGCCCTTCCCAGCCCGACCATCGACCGCACGTACATCATCGACGGGGACAATCACAACCTCCCGGTCATCTCCATCATTACCGACGAAGACCACCTGTGGGATTGGAACACGGGCATTTACGTCATGGGGCCTAATGCCAGCACCAACTTTCCGTATTTCGGAAGTAACTTTTGGCAACCATGGTCGCGTAAGTCCCGCATGGAGTATTTCGATCGAAATCAAAACAAGCAATTCGAAGCTGTTTTCGACTTAGAAATTCATGGAGGTTATTCGCGCGCCGAGCCTCAAAAATCCTTCCGCATCGACGCCAAATCCATCTACACCGGGGACGTCGAATACCCGCTCATCGAACGCAAGCCGGAGATCACGAGCTTTAATAATTTCAACCTACGCAACGGCGGGCAGCACGGCATCTTCAACCGAATTCAGGATGCCGTATTTAGTAGGCTGGCCGACGGCACCCATATCGATCGCATGGGCTACCAAGCCACCTTGGTCTATCTCAACGGGGAGTTTTGGGGCTTGTACGGCATTCGTGAGAAGTTCGACGAGCACTACGTGGAAAGCAATCATGGGGTGGATAAGGATGCAATCCAATTATTGAATCGCGACGGCGCCCTAGTCGGAGATGCAAGTCATTTCACTGAATCCCACAACATCATCACCAACCAAAGCGCGAACTCCCCAAACTTCGTCGAAGTCTTTAGTTCCAGATTCGACCTCGACAACTATTTGGACTACTTCATTTTTCAAACCTACATCCAAAACCGCGATTGGATGGGTATCGATTGGGGCATCAACAATGTCAAACTATGGCGACAAGATACCGCTGGAGGCATATGGCGTTACATGATGTACGACACTGACTTCGGATTTGCCCTCTATGGCGGGAGCATCTACCACAACTACATCAACCGCGCCCGCAACCCGGACTACCCAAACCAGCATTCACAAATTTTCAATCACGCCTTGAACAATGCGGATTTCCGTTGCCGATTCGTCAATCGCTACGACGACCTCATCAATACTGCCTTCCAAACCGACGTTTTTGATGAAGTGGTGGACGAGTTGAAAACAGAATTGGCCCCAGCAATCCCTGATCATATTGCGCAGTGGAGCAATCAGATGGGCCCCTATTCTTATACCTATTGGCTGAATTCCGTCAATGGCCTGAAAACCTACAACAGCACGCGCATTCCGACCGCGCGCCAACACATCAACCAGAGCTTCAACCTGCAAGGACAAAAGTTGGTGGAACTTGCGGCCTCCCCGACTAATTCTGGGAACATCAAGGTCAACAGCATCCTTCCGCCACTCCCTTGGGACGGTATCTACCACGGCGGCTGCCCGATCACGACTGAGGCCATCCCAAGCTTTGGGTACCTCTTCTCGCATTGGACCAGCGATGATACCAATTACCAGAACGCGCAAGATGCCACCATTCAAGTCGCCCTCTCGGACAACACCTCCCTTACCGCACATTTCCAACCGTGTGATGAGGTCATCAGCGCCACCATTGTAGAAGCCGACAACCAACTCCACCCGCAGGTTTCGGAAGAGGTAAATATCTATGCCTACGAATGGCGGTTAAACGGCGCCCTGGTCTCTGAAGATAGTGTGCTCTACAATCCCGTGGACGGCGATTACACCTTAGTCGTGCGCTTTGATTCTTGTGAAATCAGCTCCGAAGCCTTTGGAATCTCTCGCGGGGATTACGAGCTACTACTGTTCCCGAATCCAGCCGTGGATATGCTCCGGGTCCAATTCGTTTTGGGCGAAGAAGCGCCTTTAGAATTGGCCCTGTTCAACACCTTAGGAGAACTTGTTTGGAAAGAATCCCACGCAGATTTTATGGGCCAATTCAACCGCACCATCGACGTGAGCACCCTAGCCAAGGGCACCTACATCCTACGAGCCTCCACTCCATCGGTCAGTTATTCTGGGAAAGTGGTGAAGGTGGATTAGGTTTGCGTCTAAAGAAAGAAGTGTTTTGAGCTTTATTTATTTAACAATAAACTCACATCTCCTGTTATTTGCTCTTCCTTCTTCCGTTTCATTGGTATCTATCGGCTCTTCCTCTCCCTTCCCAATCGGAGTAATTAATGAGGGCTCGATCCCATTTTTAGACAAATAATCCTTGGTTGAGTTAGAGCGATTTTGACTTAATCTTTGATTGTAAATAGCACTCCCTTTGGAATCTGTATGCCCAACAATTTTTATCAACTCAAATTGTTTTAATAATGGCATGACAATATCCAATTCTTGAATTGCTGTTTCAGTAAGAGTGTAATCATCAAAATCAAAATGGATATTCTTTAACGTAAAGGATTGCTCCACTCCTTTTTTAATCTTGGTAAGTAAAACTACCCTTTCCTGCACTTCATTATCGTCTTGAGAGTTTTGTTCAATTTTCAGGGAGGCAGGTAGGTATTCAGGAGAAGTTATAGTGGCACCTAATACCCGTCCATCCAAATATGAAAGCAACAATATTTCGCCTTCTTTTATGTTTTCAGAATATAACAACTCATTAGTCTCGTAATCATAATAGTCTATTCTAAAGGGAAGGTCTTGATTTGAAACAGCATCTTTACAATCAATTTTTATTATACGATCCAAAGGCTTGGTCACTTCAAGTGATTTTCTAGTCGCACTTTCCAAACCAGCATTGGTGAACATCATACTATCAATACTGGCTTCTAACATAGATCTACGTTTTGGACCAGATACAACAAAAGTGTCCGAGTCAGAGAACAAGAAACTGCTTGGTTGAATTAAAAGCGCTTTATTCAATACTTGTAGTGCATGTACTATATCAACGTCTTTATATAGAATGCTGTGGAAATTACCTTCACCTATATTCCTAGTTAATACTATTTCTTCCGATTTCTCTCTAACAATTGGGAACAATTCCCAATCAAGAGAATCCTGAGATTCAATGACAGTAAACTGGATTGATTCCTCAAGGTTTTTCAGAATTTGATCTTGAGAATTTAATTTGATAGGAAAGCCAACTTCGTTGTCATTTCGAACATAAGCATTGAATTCAAGCCCAAACAACAGCAATATTGAATCACGTTGAAAGGCTATATCCTTTAAAGTATCAATGTGAATGATTCCTGAAAAGTACTTTTTTGAAGGCACTGGTTCTCCTCTATCAAGATAATACGCCAAGATCAAATCCGAATTGAATTTTGTATTTGAACCTCTTGAAAAGACCATAGAATCCTTTGCTAATTCTATGAAATGAAAATCATCTTCAATAGAATTAAAAGCGTCCATTGAAGAAATAGCGGAATCACCCTCAAAACTTAGAAACTTAATATCCAAATCCCCTTTTTCAGAAGGGCTGGAATAGTATAGCCCTTCATCCGTAACCGTAGGAAACAACTCATTCTTTTCAGTATTTAAAGCTCTCAAAGAAGCTGGCTTGGACCAATTATCGTTTCCTAAATATTTTGAGCTGTAAACGTCATAACCTCCAGCACTTCCAGCTCTATCTGAGGAGAAATACAGTACATCACGATCATCATCGTATGTTGGATGCTGATAATTGTAATTTTCTTCACAGAAGGGCAAAATATAAGATGTGTCTCCCTCAAATGAATGGAAGGAGATTTTAAAGTTTATTGCTCCTTTCGAATTAGGCGTTCGGTGGTTACTACTAATAAAAATACCGCTAGAATCCGCCTTCAATACTGAAGGGCCAAAATGATAATTCTGATCCTTGGCTACAATCTGTGAGCTTTCAAAAGGTTTAATCTCTTTTGTTTTTATGTCTAAATAGAATAACTGGAAAAATCGTTGGTTGTTATAATCATACTTTTTTGAAAACAACTTTGTTTCCATCGACGAAACAAACAACAAATCACCTGAATAAAGATTACCACCGAAGTCCTCAAAATCTGAGAACGTAATCTTTTCTGTAATTAATGTATCTGAAGTCAACATATTATTGTCGGTGACTTGGGCAGAACATATCCCGAAAATGAAGACGGATAAGAAGGTTGATATAACTTTTTTCATCATAAGAAATACCGTGGTGAAATAATTTTCTTAGCATCTGGTATCAGATCTACTCCTAATCCAAGAACATGGCTTTGTGTCGTAACATACACCAAGTCCGAAAGCGGATAGTTGAATTGATAGAAGAATGAATAATTATCTGATAATCGCATTTTTAAAAATGTCCCAATTTCATCTTTCGGACTGTAATTAAACCCTAATCCGAGTTCTGATTTATACTCCATAAAAGCGTGTAGATTTAAGTCTGTTGGAGCATTTTCTGTGATATTCACCAGGAATGATGGGCTTAATACATAGTTATCATCTATGATAAACTTGTATCCTCCAAAAATATGGCCAACTCTAGCAGTATAATTTGAAGTATACATTTCTTGAACGACAATATTTTTAAACGTCGAACCTAGATACCATGTTTTAGTATAGATACTTCCCCCAAGATCTACATTTTGAAAAAATGGGCCATCAATATTAAATATACTTTGATCTACTTTATCCCAATAGAATTCATCCAATATGTCTACTGCCGTTTTATTCATCGTATACCGAATCCCAGCGGATATATACAAATCCTTGGAAAGTTGTAAGTGGTAAGCAGTGCTTAGGCCAATGTTCTGAGTTTGGAGTGGGCCAACTTGATCATCAATTATTCCCAAATTAATCGCTAATCCTTTAGGACTCATATAATCAAAATACATGGAGCCCGTCCTTGGCGCCCCTTTCAATCCTATCCATTGTGCGTCATACAACGTTTGTATCTGTCCATTCTGCTGACCTGCATACGCAGGAGAAATACTCACTGGATTGAACAAATAATTATCTGTAGTCGGATTTTGTTGGGCAAATCCAGTAATCCAAAAACTAATGCAAACCGCAATTAGAATGGATCTCTTTTTATAAAGTGATATATACATAACCTGAATAAATGTCGCCTGTTTCAATAATCTTAATCACATAGTAATACGTACCCGTAGGCAGTATTCCGTTTCCAGTTGTAATAGCCGTAGAGGTATTCGGCGTGCCATTAAAGTCGTTAGAATAACCTTCTTTGTAGTAAACTAGCTCACCCCAGCGGTTAAACACTTGTACAACATTATTTGGGAAAGCAGTTATTCCTGGAATAATCCAAGTATCATTATCGCCATCACCATTCGGCGTGAATACCGCTGGTATTAGGAGCTCACACAAATCAGGGTCTAGGAAGTTTGGAATTCCATCTCCATCACAATCGTCAAACCCAACGCCATCGTTATCGTAATCAAATTCTTCTGAATCTGGCAATCCATCGCCATCGCTATCCTCATCTTCCTCATTTGGAATACCGTCGCCATCGATATCACCGTCACCGCCGCCGCCGTTTGGTGTACCTCCTTCGTCGGTATTGTAGATTCCGTCACAATCGTAATCTAAGGCATCTACTAATGCTGTATCGGAGGCCACTGCGCCATTGGTATCCGTTACAGTGATGGTGTAGATACCGTAGGATAGCCCAGAAACATAATCTGTCGTTGAGCCAAAGTCCCAAGAGTATGAATATGGCGGAACCGCTCCACTTGCTACTGCAAGAGCAATCCCTGCGGTATCGTCTGGACAAACTACGGATTGTAATGATTGCGCCACAACCACTAATTGAGTAGGCTCAGTCAAGGTGTCTATCACGTTGAACGTACAGCCGTTCGAATCTATTAAAGTGAGGTAGTATACACCCGCAGGAACACCACTCAAGTTTTGAGTACTATAGGCACCAGTGTTCCAATCAAAAGTGTACGGCGTCAAACCACCAGTAACTGTAGTTGTAATACTACCGTCACTCGCTCCATTGATACTCACATTATATCCACCCGTATAGATAGATTTAACTGTGGTAGCATACAACGAATCAGGCTGACTAATAGACACTGTGTCCGTTGAGTAACAACCATTGGTATCGGTCACTTCGTACCAATAAGAACCTAAAGACAATCCTGTAGCTTCAAACGTAGTCGCTCCTGAACTCCAATTGTAAGCATATGGAGCCACACCACCACTTACGGCTAGTTGGGCATATCCTGTGGCATCGCCGTAACACAAGACATCACCTAATGTCTCTGTAATGCTCAATACTGGTGTCGCTGGAAGGCTTACTGATAGGGTCACCAATGAACTGTCCTTATTGCCATGAATATCCTCTACCACCAACCAAGTTGTTGCCGTAGGTACATCATTACAATTAAAGAACGTATGACTTA
>Ga0255762_10000420_pt1 | contig 37865 bp, 36 predicted proteins | sample 101ome_16_FD_179962 | JGI IMG/M metagenome (GOLD analysis project Ga0255762, IMG submission 179962) | Coastal salt marsh microbial communities from the Groves Creek Marsh, Skidaway Island, Georgia - 101401AT metaG (version 2) | ecosystem: Environmental > Aquatic > Marine > Intertidal zone >...
TTCGATTCAATCGGTAAGCCATTACCAGGAAGATTGAATATAATCATCACAAAAAACACTGATCTAACAATCGAGGAGTGTGTGGTAGTAAATAATTTAGAGGCTGCGATTACAGAAGCAAAAAATTATTTTAAGACACAGAATACGGAACAAGAAGAAATTTTTATTATTGGTGGAGCTCAAATTTTTAAGCAATCGATGGAATTTGTAAATAAGATTTATATTACAGAGGTTCACGCAGAGTATGCAGGAGATGTTTTCTTCGATGAACTGAGTGATAATGATTGGATTGAGGTTGGCAGAGATTTGCATGATTCTGAAAATGATAAGATTCCATTTTCTTTTGTTATATATAAAAAAAAATAGATGTATTTATTTAGATCTATTTTTGTTGAAAGACTTTAAATTAATTTACAGCGTCACTATCTTATAATAGTGTGACCTATAATAATTCATGAGGGTGTATATTAATGTCATGGGACAACAATAATAATAATGGTCCATGGGGTAGAGGACCTAGCGGTGGTAATTTTGATAACAATGATTTAGATAAATTAATCACGAATTTAAAAAATAGCTTCGGCAGATTTTCCCCAAAATCACCCGACGGCAAAGTGAGTAAGAAAAACTGGGTACTAATCGTATTAATTGCTTTAGCAATATGGGGTGCCACAGGTGTATATAGAGTTCAGCCTGATGAACAAGGTATTGTGCTCCGTTTTGGTGAATACGTTCGTTCAACACCAGATGGACTTCATTATCATCTGCCTTTCCCAATTGAAACTGTTGTCAAACCAAAAGTTACAAGAGAGAATCAAGTAGAAGTTGGAATAAGAACTTCGAGTCAAGCTTCAATCGGCCGTGGAGCAGTTGGCAGAGATGTACCCGAAGAAAGTCTGATGCTAACAGGGGATGAAAATATTGTAGATGTTGACTTTTCGGTTCAATGGGTAATCAACGATGCAGCAGATTATCTGTTTAATATTGAAAACCAAGAATCTACTGTCAAGGCTGTTGCAGAGAGTGCAATGAGAGAAATTGTTGGTAGTTCTGATCTTGAACAAATTCTCACAGAGGGAAGAGAGAGAAATGAATCAGCTGTTCGTGATCTAATGCAAAAAACACTCGATGAATATGGCGCTGGGATTCTGGTAAGACGTGTTCAACTTCAAAAAGTAGATCCACCTGCTGCAGTTATTGATGCATTCAGAGATGTTCAAGCCGCACGTGCTGATCAGGAAAGATTAAGAAACGAAGCCGAAGCCTATTCAAACAGAATTATTCCAGCTGCAAGGGGGGAGGCTGCTCAATTAGTAGAAGCTGCTGAAGCATACAAAAATTCAGTCATAGCAGACGCAGAAGGGCAAGCTTCACGATTTGATTCAATCTATGAAGAGTACAAAAAAGCTCCCGAAGTTACAAGAGGTCGTATGTACCTTGAAACTATTGAGAGAGTTTATGGAGGAATGGATAAAATAATTATCGATCAAAGCGGTGAGAATTCAAATGTTGTACCATATTTACCTTTGGATCAATTACAAAAGAAACAAGATAATGGGGTAAATCAATGATTAAAAAAATCGGACTCACTGGACTAATTGTTCTAATAATTGCCTCTGCTGTAGTATTATTTAGTGCTGCTTTTACAGTGCATCAAACACAACAGGCATTAATCCTTAGATTTGGTGAAGCTATTAGAATTGTAACTGAACCTGGATTACACTTTAAGATGCCTATCGCAGATGATGCTGTATATATAGACAAGAGGATTTTAGATCTTGACTCTGAATCACAAGAGGTAATTGCATCTGATCAGAAAAGATTAGTTGTTGATGCATATTCAAGATATAAAATAACTGATGCGTTGAAATATTACCAATCTGTTCAGACATCAGCTAGAGCCAATGCGAGACTTTCTCAGATACTCAACTCTGCAGTTCGTAGAGTACTTGGAGAATCATCCTTCGAAGAAATCGTTAGAGACAAACGTCCTGAGCTTATGAAGAGAATTACTGAACAGGTGAATAAGGAAGCAGCGGCACTTGGTATGTCAATTGTAGATGTAAAAATAAGGCGTGCAGATTTACCTGAGGCCAACAGTCAAGCCGTTTATATGCGTATGCAAACAGCTAGAACAAAAGAAGCGAATGACATAAGGGCCAGAGGACAAGAGCAAGCCAAAATTATAACATCTAAAGCTGATAAAGAGGCCAAGATTATTATCGCTGAAGCGAACAAAATATCTGAAATTACACGTGGTGAAGGCGATGCAGGAAGAAATAAAATTTATGCTGAATCTTATGGTCAAGATCCAGAGTTTTTTAAATTTTATAGATCAATGGTCGCTTATGAAGAAAGTTTAAAATCTGGTGACACAAGATTAGTCATATCACCTGATACAGATTTCTTTAATTATTTTAAAGATCCACTTGGTTCAAATAAATAATGGATGTATTCATTCTGGCAATTGCCATTTTCTTATTGTTTGAAGGAGCGATGTACGCATTATTCCCTGAACAAACTAAGAAAATGTTATCTACAGTAATGTCTATGGACACCAATAATCTCAGAATATTCGGTTTGGTAATGGTATCTATTGGTGTTTTATTAATTTGGATAGTGTGAACATAATTTTGACAAAATTTTTTAATATTTGTTAGCTATAAAAATTTATCTGAAAGGGTTAATTCTGCCATGTATATAAAAAACAATTCATTTCTTTACATACTTATATTCACTTTTTTATTAATATTGCCAGTCGATGTAAAAGCTTATCCAGACTTCTCTGAGATAGCTAGTAAGTATGCTGATTCAGTTGTAAATATTTCAACAACACAAAAAATTGAAAATAACGAAATGTTTCAGGGATTAGATCCAAATGAAATCCCAGATGTTTTTAAGGATTGGTATGAAAAAAATAAGAACTCTCAACAACAGCAAGCACCAAGTTCTCTGGGCTCAGGCTTCGTTATTGATGAAGAAGGAATTATCCTAACAAATGCACATGTAATTTTGGATGCGGATGAAATAAATGTTATATTTTCAAATGGAATTGTATTGTCAGCAGAGTTATTAGGAAAAGATACTAAAACAGACCTTGCTGTGCTCAAAATCAACCCAGAACCAGAACAAGATTTATTGGCTCTAGAATTTGGTGACTCAGATAACTTGAAAGTAGGTGAATGGGTTATGGCTATAGGTAACCCTTTTGGATTAGGAGGAACTGTAACAGCAGGTATTGTATCAGCAAAAAATAGAGATATAAGATCCGGACCATACGATAACTTTATCCAAACAGATGCAGCCATTAACAGAGGTAATAGTGGTGGTCCATTATTTAATGCTGATGGAGAAGTTGTCGGTATAAACTCTGCAATAATATCAACCACAGGAGGGTCAGTTGGAATAGGATTTGCAATACCTTCAAAAACAGCAATCTCTGTTATTGATCAACTTATTGAATATGGTGAAACAAGACGCGGATGGTTAGGGGTTAGGATTCAAGAGGTATCAGATGATATCGCAGAAAGCCTAGGACTAAACGAAACAATGGGTGCACTAGTTGTGGCAGTAGATGACAGTGGTCCAGCCAAACCTGCAGGCATAAAATCCGGTGATGTAATTCTTAATTTTGATAATCAACCTATTACTACAATGAGAGAATTACCTAGAATTGTTGCTGAAACAAAAATTGGGAAAAAGGTAAAAGTTGAAGTTTGGAGAAATAATAAGTCAGTAACAAAATATGTCGTCATTGATAGGCTTAATGAATCCAACCTTGTTGCATCAATTGATGATGTACCAGATGTGGATTTAGACAACTCAACAAGCTTAGATCTAGGATTCTCATTGAGCACACTCACTGACGATTTATCACAAAGATATGATTTGAACGATAAGCAAAAAGGACTTGTTGTAACAGTAATTGATGAACAATCAGATGCTTTTAAACGCGGTCTTCGTGAAGGGGATCTTATAAATGTTATAAATGAGCAAGACTTATATAGTGTGGATCAATTTGTAAGAATTATAGAAAAATATCGTAGAGCTAATAGGGATCTGATGCTTATTAAAGCTGTACGAGGTCAAAATATGATCAGAGTTTTCCCTATAAAAGTAACCAATGACTAATATATAATATCGGCCTCCCTGAGGCCGATAAAGTATAATATACTGGTCAGATTTGTATGATTAATCTGTGCATTTGCTTTGTTTCTTAATATATGCTTTCCATGGTATGAAACACCTAATGCAGAATTACTAATCATTTCAACATCGTTTGCGCCATCGCCAACCGAAACTACATCATGCCTGTTTAGTTGCATCTTTTTAGTAATTTGATCTAAGATATTTTTTTTTGCATTGCCATCTATAATTGGGGGTACAACCCTTCCAGTAATTTTTTTATTCAGAATTTCAAGCTTATTAGCATAGTTTTCTTTAAACCCCAGTTTTTCTGATAATTTATCTGTAAAGTATGTAAAACCACCTGATACAAGAACTGTATAAATATTCTGCTTTGAAAGATTCTTTAGGAGTAACTCGGCTCCATTATTTAGCTCAATATTTAAGTAAACTTCATCTAGTGCGTTAATATCCATTCCCCCTAATAGACTTACTCTCTGCATGAAAGCTTCTGTGAAACTTATTTCACCATTCATTGATTTTGCTGTAATTAGACTAACCTCTTCTCGAACACCAGCATAATGAGCCAGTTCATCGATGCACTCCTGTTTAATCATTGTTGAATCCATGTCAGATAAAAAAAGTTTTTTATTTCTATTTAAATCTTCCTGAATAGCCCAATCAAATTGTTTTTGATCAAGATAGTTGGATAAGTTTTCATCTATTTTTGCTGTTGTATCGTCAAAGTAAAGATCGCACGCTAACTCCTTTTTCAGCCATGTATTTCTTGTCTTTGTGTTCATTAAGTCTTGAATTGCTTCAAAACTATTATTTGATATTATATTATCTTCATTAGATACAATGGTGAGTACTTTTTTCATTTTTTTCTTTTGTTAAGAGAACAGGGTAGATGCCAAATTATAGCTCAATTCTTATATCAGGTCCAACAGCTTCTGGTAAATCAAAACTAGCACTGGATATTGCAGAAAAAATCGGAGGAGTTGTTATTAACGCTGACTCTATGCAAATATATAACACAATTTCGTTAATTACAGCAAGACCATCAAATAAAGACATGGATACTATTCCACATTTTCTCTACGGGTATATTGATCCAAAAATTCGATATTCAGTTGGTGAATGGATTAGCGATATTGAACCTCTTATAAATTTTTTAATTAGAATAAATAAGATCCCTGTAATTGTCGGTGGAACTGGACTGTATTTTGCAGGTTTATTTGGTGAGATTTCTGAGATACCTGAGATTAGTGCTAAAACTAGATTAAAATGGGAGGAGATAAAAGAACATAAGGGCACTCAGGCATTATTTGACAAACTCAAAGAGTTAGACCCAAAGTCTGCAGCCACAATCAATTCAACAGATACCACTAGAATTATACGTGCATTAGAAGTTTTTGATGACACTGGAAAATCAATTAGAGACTGGCAATTATCACCAGGTAAACCGATCATAAATAAATCTATGTCAAAGATGATCTATTTATGTCCGCCTAGGAATGTCATTGATGACAATATAATAAAAAGGACTTCAGAAATTATAGGGAATGATCAACTTTATGAAGAAATAAAGCTATTGAGTAGTAAAAAAATATCGGACTCATATCCTATCATGAAGGCAATAGGTGTCAAAGATACAATTGCTTACTTAGAGGATGAAATTTCTATTGAAATACTCAATGACAGAATTATTACAGATACAAAAAGATATGTAAAAAGACAATTGACTTGGGCTAGAAAAAAAATGATGGATTGGGAGTGGATTGACGAACCGCAATATTTTTTTTAAGCTGCAACAAAAAAATTGATTAATTTTTTTTTTGTAATATATTAATTATGTTTAATTTGGAAAAATAATGATTTACTTAAACAATAATCTGCTGGTCGTCGTGTGTATCACCTGAGTTCACTCCGGACTCTTGATGGTGATACTTTGATAGGGGCAAACGCCCCTTTTTTATTTTTTAAGTAGTGTTTATTTGAAGATGAAGAAAATATATAACTGGGTTTTTGTACAATGGGAAAAAATATTAGTGGAGCAGAAATAGTAATTCAAGCAATTGCAGATCAAGGTGTTGATGCTGTGTTTGGTTATCCGGGTGGTGCCGTATTACCAATCTATGATGCAATATTTCAGCAGGAAGAAGTTAAGCATATTCTTGTAAGGCATGAACAAGGAGCTGCTCATGCGGCAGAGGGTTATGCCCGTTCAACAGGAAAAGTTGGAGTTCTCATAGTAACATCGGGTCCTGGAGCCACAAATGCTGTGACTGGGCTAACAGATGCTCTATTAGACTCAATTCCAATAGTTTGTATTAGTGGGCAGGTGCCGACACATCTGATTGGAAGCGATGCATTTCAGGAAGCAGATACAGTTGGTATTACCAGGGCATGTACAAAGCATAATTGGTTGGTCAAAGACATCAAGGATCTTCCGAGGATTATGCATGAAGCATTTTATGTTGCAAGATCAGGTAGACCAGGTCCAGTATTGATTGATATTCCGAAAGATATTCAGTTTGCCGAAGGTGATTACGAAAATTTATCAAAAATCACTCATAAAACTTATATCCCACCTACCACGGTAGATCATAAAGCAGTTGGTAAGGTTATAGAATTGATCCAAAGATCAAAAAGACCAATCCTGTATACTGGTGGTGGTGTGATCAATTCAGGACCAAATGCTTCAAAATTATTAAATAAATTTATTAAAACAACTAATGTTCCAATAACATCAACACTTATGGGATTAGGTGCCTATCCTGGCTCAGGAAAAAATTGGCTAGGTATGCTAGGAATGCATGGTACATATGAAGCAAACATGGCTATGCATGACTGTGACTTGATGATTTGCTTGGGTGCAAGGTTTGATGATAGAATTACCGGAAAAATAGATGAATTTTCACCAAATTCCAAGAAAGTCCATATTGATATTGACGCAACATCAGTTAATAAAAATGTTGATGTAGATCTTGCTATTCTTACAGATTGTGAAAAATTTTTAAGTGAGGCGTTAAAAATTATAAAAGACCGTAAGATTCAAAATTTCCCTACTTATGATAAGTGGTGGTCTCAAATTGATCTATGGAAGAAAGTTGATTGCCTTAAATATAAAGCAAACTCTGATGTTATAATGCCTCAATATGCAATTGAACGATTATATGAGCTCACAAAGGATAGAGATACCTATATAACAACAGAAGTAGGACAGCACCAAATGTGGGCAGCTCAATTTTATAAATTTGAGGAACCTAATAGGTGGCTAACATCTGGTGGGCTTGGAACAATGGGTTATGGTTTTCCTGCTGCAAATGGGGTACAAGTTGCTCATCCAGAATCTTTGGTAATAGATATTGCTGGGGATGCATCAATCTTGATGAATATTCAAGAACTATCAACAGCCGTTCAGTATAAGTTAAATACTAAAATTTTTATTTTAAATAATAGCTACATGGGTATGGTAAGACAATGGCAACAACTTCTTCATGGAAATAGAATTTCAGAAAGTTACTCTGACTCACTTCCTGATTTCGTAAAGCTTGCTGAGGCATATGGTGCTACGGGTATTCATGTTAAAAAACCACAAGATCTCGATGAAGCAATCATAAAAATGATAGAGACGCCAGGCCCAGTAATTATGGATTGTCAGGTTGCAAATCTAGAAAATTGTTTTCCGATGATACCATCAGGCAAAGCTCACAATGATATGTTGCTTGGTGAAAATGTCACAGATGAGCAAGTGTCAAATGCTATCGATGATGACGGAAAAATAATGGTATAAACTAAATAAAGAGTGTGAATTATGAATGAAAAAAATCCTGCCTCAACTTATGATATTGTCAAAGTCAGTGAAAATGAAGAAAGGCATACATTATCAATAATCGTTGATGATGAACCGGGTGTGCTTGCAAGGGTCATTGGCCTATTCGCAGCGCGTGGATTTAATATTGACTCACTAACGGTTTCAGAAACAGAAAGTAAGAACCAATTATCTCGTATAACACTTGTTACATCAGGATCACCAAGTGTTATAGAAAAAATTAAGGTTCAAGTTGATAGATTAGTTCCTGTTCACCGAGTTAGTGATTTGACAGCGCAATATGGGCAATACGGAGCTCTGGAGAGAGAGCTTGCTCTTATAAAGGTTAAAGGAACAGGCAATAAAAGACTTGAGGCATTGCGACTTGCAGAAGCATTTGATGCACAAACGGTAGATGCAAGCTTAGAAAGCTTTATTTTTCAAATAACAGGGAGAACTCGTGAAATCGATCGCTTCATTAATCTAATGTCAAGCGTGGGTTTAACAGAGGTTTCACGAACCGGTGTTGCTGCGCTTAAAAGAGGAGCGGATAATACTTAATTTATTTTCTTTTGGTTAAAGATGCATTATAAGTCTTTAGAATAAGAGATTAATATAGAAATTTTAATAATAAAAAAAATAGGGAAATTAATATGAGAGTTTATTACGATACTGACGCTGACTTAGGTCTAATAAAGAGTAAAAAGGTGGGTATTATTGGATTTGGTAGTCAAGGGCACGCTCATGCTCTAAACCTTAAAGACTCTGGAATAACTGAAATTGCTATCGGATTAAGAGAGGGTTCATCTTCTGCAAAAAAAGCAAAAGATAATGGTTTAAAGGTAATGTCTGTATCAAAACTTGCCGCTTGGGCAGATATGATTATGATGTGCGCGCCGGATGAAATACAACCTGACATCTATAAAGATCATATCCGTGATCATATTAAGCCAGGAACGGCTATAGCTTTCGCTCATGGTCTTACTATACATTTTGGTCTTATTGAACCATCAAAAGAATTAGATGTGATTATGGTCGCACCTAAAGGCCCTGGTCACACAGTTCGTGGAGAGTTTCAAAAAGGTGGTGGGGTACCATGTTTAATGGCAGTTCACCAAGACTCATCAGGTAATGCGCATGATATTGCATTATCATATGCAAGCGGTATTGGTGGTGGTCGATCTGGTATAATTGAGACAACTTTCAAAGAAGAATGTGAAACCGATCTATTTGGTGAACAAGCTGTGCTATGTGGTGGTCTTGTTGAACTTATAAGAGCCGGATTTGAAACACTAACCGAAGCAGGCTATGCACCTGAAATGGCTTATTTTGAGTGTTTGCACGAAGTTAAATTGATTGTAGACCTTATCTATGAAGGTGGTATTGCAAATATGAATTATTCTATTTCAAATACTGCAGAATATGGTGAATACCAATCTGGCCCGAGATTGATAACTGATGAAACTAAAGCTGAAATGAAAAGAATATTGAATGATATTCAAACTGGTAAATTTGTTACGAATTGGATGAATGAGTGTAAAGCTGGTCAGCCAACATTCAAAGCAATCCGTAAATTAAACGATGCACACCCTGTAGAAGAGGTTGGTGAAAAGTTACGTGACTTAATGCCATGGATTAAAGCTGGAAAGTTAGTTGATAAAGAAAAGAATTAATTAGCAAATGAGTGCAGACGGAAACCATATTAGAATTTTCGATACCACACTTCGTGATGGTGAGCAATCACCAGGTGCGACGATGACACTTGATGAAAAGCTTCAAGTTGCAGAATTGCTGGATGAGATGGGTGTTGATATTATTGAAGCTGGTTTTCCTATTGCATCAAATGGTGATTTTGATGCTGTATCAAAGATTGCTGAAAGATCAAAAAATTCTATCATTGCAGGTCTTGCAAGGGCTATTCCCGAAGATATTGACAGAGCTGGTGAAGCTGTGTCAAAAGCCAAAAGAGGTCGTATACATACATTTGTATCTACTTCGCCTATACATCTGCAGCATCAAATGAAGAAAAATGAAGAGGAAGTTCTTGAAATAATCCAAAAAACAGTTACTCAGGCAAGAAATCTTGTTGAAGATGTTGAATGGTCTGGAATGGATGCGACAAGAACACCAGTTGATTTCTTATGTAAATGCGTTGAAGTTGCAATCAAGAATGGTGCTACTACAATTAATATACCTGATACAGTTGGGTATGCAATTCCAAGAGAATTTAATAACCTAATAAAGACTCTAATAGAGAAGGTACCGGGTGCTGATGAAGTAATTTTCTCCACCCATTGTCATAATGATCTTGGTTTGGCTGTGGCTAATTCACTTGCTGGAGTTGAGGCTGGAGCCAGACAAATCGAGTGCACTATAAATGGCCTTGGTGAGAGAGCTGGTAATGCAGCTCTTGAAGAAGTTGTAATGGCTATCAACACAAGATCAGACGCATTACCTTATTCAACAAGTATAGATACTTCAAAGATTCTTAGAGCATCCAAATTAGTGTCTGCAATCACCTCATTTCCTGTACAGTATAATAAAGCTATTGTTGGAAAGAATGCATTTGCGCATGAATCTGGTATTCACCAAGATGGTATGCTCAAAAATAGCCAAACATATGAGATTATGAGTCCTGAAAGTATTGGTTTGAAAGAGTCTTCTCTTGTGATGGGTAAACATTCTGGAAGGCATGCGTTTAAAGAAAAGCTGGCTGATTTAGGTTATGTATTGGGAGATAATGCGTTTCAGGATGCTTTTGAACGTTTTAAAGCTCTGGCTGATAAGAAAAAAAATATTTATGATGAAGATATAATGGCTCTTGTAGATGATGAGATTTCAAGTACAAGCGACAGATTGAAGTTTAAGTCTCTTATAGTTCATGCTGGAACGCAGGGTCCACAAAGTGCAGAGCTTGAGATGGAAGTTGATGGTAAAATTATACATAATAAATCAACAGGTGATGGTCCTGTAGATGCAATCTTTAATTGTATAAAGGCCATCTTCCCACATAAAGCAACATTACCACTTTATCAAGTGCAAGCTGTTACAGAAGGTACAGATGCACAAGCTGAAGTAAGTGTTCGATTAGAAGATGGTGGTGTCTCTTCAACTGGAAGAGGAGCAGATACTGATACACTAGTCGCATCTGCACGTGCTTACATTAGCGCATTAAATCGACTCTTAATAGTAAAAGAGCGAAATAAATAGTCTAGTTCAGGGCCCGTAGCTCAGTTGGTAGAGCAGTTGACTCTTAATCAATTGGTCGTAGGTTCGAGTCCTACCGGGCCCACCACTTATTGATTTCTCATGATATGTATAATGTAGTTAATTATAAAACTACTATAATCTATTGATATTTAATCAATTTTAATATTTAATAAAGTGTTAACTATTTTAAAGGGAGAATAAAATGTTAAGAATTTTTATGTCTGTACTTGCCCTTGTTACATTCGGTTTTGGCACAGCCCAAGCTGATGAAATAAAGGTCGGTATGATTATGAGTTTCACTGGTCCCCTTGAGTCACTGGTGCCACCAATGGTGGATGGTGCTGAACTAGCTTTTAATGAAGCAAATGCATCAGGAGAGCTACTAGATGGATCAACTATTACTCTTGTAAAAGGTGATGCTACATGTATTGACTCAGCGGCGGCTGTTACAGCAGCTGAAGCAGCTGTGGCAGAGGGTGTTGTTGCTATATTTGGAGCTGACTGCTCAGGTGTTACAAAAGCTGTCACACAAAATGTTGGTATGCCAAATGGTATTCCAAATATATCACCTGCAGCGACTTCGCCATCTTTAACAACTGAACCTGACAATGGTTTATTCTACAGAACTGCCCCATCAGATGCCAGAGGTGGTGAAGTTTTAGCAGCAATTACTGCAGATAAAGGCGTGAAGAGTGTTGCTATCACTTATATTAATAATGACTATGGTGTTGGTCTTGCAGATGTTTTTGAAGCGGCAGTTGAGTCAATGGGAATTGAAGTAACAGCGAAAATTGCTCATGAAGGTGATAAAGCTGACTACAGCGCAGAGGTTGGTGTTCTATCCGCCGCTGGTGGTGATGCACTCGCAGTACTTGGCTATATAGATCAAGGTGGTAATAATATTATTCGTGGTACTTTGGACGCAGGGTCATTTGATCAGTTTGCTCTTGGTGATGGTATGATTGGAACTTCACTTGAAGAAGCTTTTGGTGATGAGCTAAATGGTTCTTGGGGCTCTACACCAGGTTCTCTTGGTGAGTCATTCCAAAAATTCCAAGCATATGCATCAGCTAATGGTGTAGACCCAAATAGCGTTTATGCTGGCGAGTCATATGATGCTGCAGCTCTTCTAATCTTAGCTATGCAAGCTGGTGATTGTGATATTAGTGGTTGTAATGGATCTACCGATGGTAGAAGTATTGCAGATAATATTCAAAAAATTGCTAACGGATCTGGACCTAAAATCTACGCAGGGGAACTTGCTAAAGGTTTAAGGTTACTAAGAGCTGGTAATTCAATTAACTATCAAGGCGCTACAGATGTTAACTTCACTGAAGTTGGTGAAGCATTTGGTCAATTCTTAGAAAAAGGTTATGTTGACGGTAAGTTCGTTAATGTAGGCGCTAGATAGCTTAAATAATATCACCCCACATTTATTATGTGGGGTGATAATTTAATTTTTAATAATCTTCTCAGGCAATAAGCCTTTTGGTCTATATCTCATAACAACCAATAAACCAAGCCCCATCATTAAATATCTAAAATAAGGGATGCTATCAATTAGATGCATTTTAAGTTGATTTGTATTATCAATCCCACTCATCAATGTATTTATCACAAATAATGCAAATGGAGCTGACTCAATCCAAATAAACCATACTACAAATGCTCCAATAATGGCTCCATAATTATTACCTGTTCCACCAAGTAAAACCATAACCCAAATTATGAAGGTGTACCTCAATGGTTGGTAACTTGCTGGTGTGAAGAGTCCATCATATGTAACCAGCATTGCACCTGAAAAACCTATGATGGCAGAGCCAATCATAAATATATGCAGATGTCTTTTTACGACATTTTTCCCCATAGCTTTTGCTGCATCTTCATTATCACGTATGGCTCTCATCATTCTACCCCATGGCGATCTGAGTGCTTTTTCTGAAAATACTAGTAGCGTAATCAATACTATAGAGAAAATTAAGCTAAAACATAATTTTACAAAAATACTTGATGAGGTCATCACTAAGTCGTTTAGTAAAATAATTTTCTCATCAAAATCTGTAACTTTTGATAATCTTCCCTTAAATAAGTATTCAATAAAATTTACAAACCAATCTGAATTTTGAAGGTCTACCTCAAATGGCGCTGGCCTCTTGAGTCCGGTTACATTTTTAACGCCCCTTGTAAGCCACTCTTCATGTTTGACGTAGGATACAATAATTCCTGAAATTAAAAGAGTAGAAATTGCAAGATAGTCTGATCTGAGGCCTAAGCAGACTTTGCCTATAACAAATGCAATTATTGCAGCAAAAAAAGCTCCAACAAACCATGAGAGAATTATTGGAAGGTCAAAACCACCTAAAAAACCACTAGTCGCAGCATCAATAGACTCGATTGCAGAAATTGATGGTCCTGCAACTAATTTCATTATTGGTATTACTGAAATTACTAAAAAGAATAATAAATAGTTTTTGTATTTCGACTGGAATTTTTGATGAACGAAAAAAATACTAGCAATTAAGATAAACAAAATGAGGCCAGATAATATAATACCGAATCCACCTGCCGACCAAGCCTCAGTGACCGGTGGCACTGAGACAATTATTGTAGCAAAGCCTCCTATAGCTAAAAAACCCATTACACCAAAATTAATTAGTCCTGAGTATCCCCATTGGATATTAACACCCATCGACATAACTGCAGAAATCAAGCAAAGATTGAGAATTGCTAAAGCAACCCCCCAAGATTGCATAAAACCAACCATGACAAGTAGTAGTGCCATACCTCCAAAAGCAAGTTTTATATCAAGATTATTTCTCAAATAACTTTCCCCTTAAATATTCCGTTTGGTCTGTATATTAATACTACTACAAGTATCGCAAACGATATCGCAAACTTGTAATCTGTTGATATATATTGAACTAATGAACTTGGCTCTAATTGCTCTGGCAATAGATACACTAAAAATTTCTTGTAGGCGTATGTTAGCCCAATCTCTGTGAATGCAATAACAAAACCTCCATAGAATGCACCGAGAGGATTTCCTATTCCTCCTACAATAGTTGCTGCAAAAATTGGTAATAAATTATTCCAATAGGATAATGGTTTAAAGCTTTTGTCTAGACCGTAAAGACTACCAGCTATCGTAGCGAGTATTGAGACAATAACCCAAGTATATATTATTATTTTTGTTGGATCTATTCCTGACAATAGGGCTAGGTCTTCATTATTTGAATATGCTCTCATTGATTTACCAGTTTTAGTTTTATTGAGAAAATAAAACAGTATTGAACATGTTACAATTGTAGTTATGAAAGTTATAACTTGAGTAGATTTTAAGGCTATCCCCTCATTTAGCCCTGTCATTTTTTTGAACTCACCAGCTTTCATGATGAATCTCGCTCCATCCATAAAAATAACATCACCAGGACCAATTATAATCCTTACTATTGCATTTAAAATAAACATAACTCCAATACTGACAACAATAAGGATTACTGGTTCACTTTTTTTATCTCGGTAATATTTGAATACTGTCTTATCAAAAAATAAGCTCAATATGATTGTAGCAAGTATCCCCACAGGTAATGCTAGTATTGCGGTAGGTAAAAGACCAAAAGTAATTCCTAATGATTGTAAATACCAAGTAGTCAATATAACAACCATTGTAGCAAAGGCCATTAAATCACCATAAGCAAAATTAGCGAACCTAAGAACACCATATATAAGCGTGACACCTATAGCTCCTAATGCAAGCTGCGAGCCATACGTCAATGCTGGTACGATTATATAATTGGTTAAAAGTACAATTGCGTTTAAAAAATCCATTTAACCACCTAAAAATGACTTTCTAATTTCATCATCGTTGAGAAGATAATCACCACTACCCTCGTAAGCATTTCTTCCGGTAACAAGGATATAACCCCTGTCTGAAATATCCAATGCTTGTCTAGCATTTTGTTCAACCATCAGCACAGCTATATTTTGTTTTTTAATATTTAATATATGTTCAAATATCTCATCCATGACAACTGGTGAAACTCCAGCAGTTGGTTCATCTAACATTAAGACCTTAGGGTTGGTCATTAGTGCTCTTGCAAGCGCAACTTGTTGACGTTGACCACCAGAGAGTTCACCTGCTAGCTGGTCTTGCTTTTCATTCATAATAGGGAATAAGTCATACATTTCTCTAATACGAGCACTGATATCACCATCAGTTAAGAATGCACCCATCTCAAGGTTTTCTTGAACAGTAAGTTCAGTAAAAATATTATTAGTTTGAGGAACAAATGAAATACCTGATTTTATACGATCTTGTGTTTTTAATTTTGTAATATTTTTTCCATCAAGAATTACTTCCCCCTCCTTCAAATCCAGAATTCCCAGCATTGCTTTCATTGCTGTAGATTTACCCGCACCATTTGGTCCAAGAATTGATACAATTTCACCCTGATTAACTTCAAAGCTACATTCTTCAATGATATTTACGCCACCATAACCACCAGTTAAATTTTTTGCAGAGAAATACATTATTTTTTTACACCTCTACCTAAATATGACTCTATAACCTCTTCATTATTCCTAATCTCATTAGATGTTCCTTTAAATAGTACTGATCCCTCTGCTAATACAATTATAGGATCGCAGAGCTTACTAATTAATTCAAAGTCATGCTCAATCATACAGAAAGTATAGCCTTTTTCTTTGTTTAATCTCTGTATTGAGTCTGCAATATCATTCAATAATGTTTTATTGACACCTGCTCCGACCTCATCAAGAAAAACTATTTTTGCATCTACCATCATTGTTCTTGCTAGTTCCAGAAGCTTTTTTTGACCACCTGATAAGTTACCTGCTAATTCGTTCTTTAGATGATCAATTTTAAGAAATTCAAGTACTTCAAAGGCTTTGTTTCTAATGATTTTGTCTTCTTCATTGATTTTTTTTCTGTTTAATAATGAGTAGAGCAAGCTTTCACCATTTTGATTACCTGGCACAACCATCAAATTTTCTACTACACTCATATTTGTGAATTCATGAGCAATTTGGAATGTTCTCAGCATTCCTAGTGAGAATAGTTCGTAAGACTCGAGACCGGTTATATCGTTATCATTATAAAAAACTGAACCTTCTTCAGGTTTCAAATGACCAGTTATTACATTAAATAAGGTACTTTTACCTGATCCATTAGGTCCAATGATACCTGTTATCGAATTTTCTTCGATATCAATATTGCAATTATTTAATGCAACAAGTCCACCAAATCTTTTGGTTAGGTTTCGAACGCTTAATATCGTTTCACTCATAATCACCCAAAAAATATTTCATATTATATTATCACAGTCTTTTTTTTATAGCTTTGATATGAAAGACATTTATACAAGTTTTTTCTTTATGAAGCGCATTATAGATAAGACCAAACCTATCATTATTAATGAGATAACTATTAAAGAAATAATCCATTTTATCATATTAGAGTAGGAGGCAAATTGTGAGTATAACGGTTGTATAGTTTCTGTTTTGAGGTAATTATTGGAAATTATGGCAATATTAAAATTTTCTATCCAATCAAACAAAACTTGAGCGAAGGGTAATAAATTAAGAGCCCTGAGTTTGTGTTGGTATGGTCTATATAAGTATGATAGCCATAGTGTATACATTGTTCCATATAAAACACCAAATAAACTATCCCATATGAGATTGAAATTGATATATGACTGAATCATTTCATTTGTTCGAGCAGATAAGTAACTAAGGATTTCTGCCTCTCCAAATCCAAAAGTTGTGCCCAGTGACTTCGGAATTTCATCGATCAAATCAAAAGAGACAGATTTAGAAACCAAGACATTAAGGAGATAGGTAACAAATATTATAGTTGATATAATAGCAAGAATGAATGAGGACTTATCATAGAAAAATTTCGATATTTTATTCATTTTGTTACTCCAAGAATGCTTTATTAAAAAGTTATCATTTTGTATATCATAAGATAATAATCAACTTTATTGAATGTCTCTAGTGTTTGAATATTGAGTGATATTAAAAACAAATAGATGAAGAAGTTAAATAACGCACTAAAATCAACTATAAAGTGTTTTAGTTTGGTTTTGTGATTATAAAAATAATAATTAATAGTGGCGAGAATCAGAATTGTAGCAATTAATGCCCAAATACATCTTAGCACACAATAAATTAGGCAAACGGATATCAATATAATAATTACATACCTGAACTGTTCGTTGTATGTGTTTATGAAAAAATTATTGATGGAATATATAAACAGATAGATAATAATTGCATCACGAATGCATGTAAAAATATGTCTTTTGCTAAAAGATGGCATCATTGATTTAGATACCCTTTCCTCATTGGCATTGCGTCAATCATAATAAATAAATTATCAATAATATCAGTACTTTGTGAGTATTTTTTAATAGATCCATCAAGCCCAATTAGATAAAGTCCATACCCATTTTTATTGATTGAAGATGCTAAATTTCCTGTAACTTTGCTATCATATATTTCTATATATTTAAGTTTTCTCTCTTCAATATCTATAGAATGTTTTTTAAAAAAATCGTTTATATATTTCTGGATTTTTTGGTGTTGGTCAGAATTATCACGATAATGAACGACAAGTCTTTTGTCCCATTTATATTTGTCAAACATGAGAAATTATAAGTTACAAATTTTGAATTTAACTGTTATAAATATATCAGAAATGAAAGGATATTAACATGATTAATGCTGTAATGATTGGACTTGGATGGTGGGGTAAACATTCAATTGATTCCATAAAAGGAAAAAGTGATAAAATGAATATTATAGGTGCATGTGCTAGAAATACAGATCAACATGCCGAATATCTAAATAAGAATGAATTAAAAAGCTACAATAATTATGATGATGTCTTGAAAGATGAAGCGGTTGATGCTGTAATACTTACAACGCCTCATTCACTTCATACTGAACAAATTCTTTCAGCCGCAAACCATAATAAACATGTGTTTGTTGAGAAACCTATGACACTAACAAAAGATGATGCAATAAAATGTGTCAATGCATTAAAAGAAAAAAATTTAAAACTTGGAGTAGGTTTTAGTAGAAGATTTCAACCAGCGTACATAGATCTCCTAAAAATGGTTAAAGCCGGGGATATTGGTGAAATACTTCACATTGAGGGTGAGCAATCAGGGCCGAGCGCCTATAAATTAAAAGAGGGTATGTGGAGAGCTCAAAAGTCGGAGAGTCCAGGTGGCGCAATGGCAGCAAGGGGCATACACGTAATGGATGCAATGATCAGCATAGCTGGAGAAGTAGACAGAATTTCATGTATTAGTGAAAGACGAGTATTGGATATTGATCTTGATGATACAACGTCAATGTTGGTTAAATTTAAAAGCGGAGTATCTGGGTATCTTGGAACTATATATGTAACAGCAGATATATGGAGATTACACGTTTATGGATCAAAAGGTTACCTGCTTATGGATGGTGAAACTAGATTGATTAAAAAATCTCTTGATAATACCGAAACAATCACAAATTATCCAAATGCTAACATTGTTGGACTCACATTAGAGGCATTTGCAGATGATATTGAAGGCAAGCAATCATTCCCTGTTACTTCGGAAGAAGCTATACAAGGAGTTGCTGCTTTTGAAGCAATGGTAAAGTCAGCGCAAAATGATTACGAGTGGATCAAACTTGATTAATTCTTGGTTTTATTAGCAATATTGAGAGTTTTCTTTGTTGAAAATAAAATATAAGCCAACAAGAAGTTCATTGTCATAAATAATACGATTGTTGGAGCTGGTGAACTATCAATATAATAGGATGTATAGACTCCGAACAACGCAGCTGTGACTGTGGATAGAGTTGCAATAATCAACATTCTTTTGAAATCCTTTGATATTAAAAAGCCTGTTGCACCGGGTATAATCAATAGTGCGATGGATAATATAATCCCAACAGCCTTTAAATTTGAGACTATTATTAGTGATAATATAATGAGTAGTCCATAATGTAGGATTGTTATGTTTAGACCAAGTGATCGTGCATGAGTTATATCAAAGCAAAAAACTAATAGATCTTTCCATTTTAATAAAAGAATTGTCAAAATAGATATAGTTATGACTGTTGAAAAGATTAGATCAATATTGTTTATGCCAAGTAAATTACCGAATAGTATGTGATCAAGATGTACATTGGTTTCAATCTTTGTATACATTACAATTCCAAGAGCAAACATTCCAGAAAATACAACACCCATTACTGTATCTTCTTTTACTCGAGAATTATTTTTCAGAAACCCCGTCGCTAGCGAACAAAATAAGCCAGCAAAAAATGCTCCAATAATGAGTGGTATATTTAAAATATATGCAATAACAATACCTGGAAGAACAGCATGAGAAATGGCGTCGCCGATTAATGACCAACCTTTTAGAACAAGAAAGCATGATAAAATTGATGCAGGAATAGAGATCAAAATCGCGATAATTAGAGCATTTAGCATAAATCCGTATTGAAATGGAGAAATTAGAAAATCAAACATTTTTATCTCCAAGTTCTTCTTTAGTAATGAATTTCCTGAGGTATCCGTACTTCGGAGATAATAGAAACGCAAGAAGAAATAATATTGTTTGTATTAGTATTATTACACCTCCAGTTGCTCCATCAACAAAGTAACTAATGTAAGTCCCAAAAGCACATGAAAATATTCCGACTATTATACTAATTATTATTAATTTCGAAAATTTATCTGTAATAAGAAATGCTGTAGCACCAGGTGTAACTACCATTGCTATTACTAAGAAAGCTCCAACAGTTTGCATGGCTGCGACTGTCGTTACGGATAATAGTATGAAGAAAACAAGCTTTAAAACTTTTACATTCAAACCAATGCTATGGGCATAATTTTCATCATAGAATAATAACATCAGATCTTTCCATTTGAGTATAAGAATTAATAGCGTTATTGCTGAAATTATTATCAATTGTAATGTGTCTAACGGTGTGATGGATAGAATATTCCCTAAGATTATAGTTTGTATATTAATAGGGGTAGGTGATACTGAGATAATAAATAGTCCTATCGCAAAGAAGGAAGTAAATATTATTCCTATAATTGCGTCTTCTTTTAGGTTTGTTTTCTCATTGAGATAAAGCATTGCACTTGCCGCTACCGCTCCAGAAATAAATGCCCCAATTGTGAATGGGAGCCCCAGCATGTATGCTCCAGCAACCCCCGGAACAATTGAATGACTTAATGCGTCACCAATCAAAGACCAACCTCTCATAATTACATAACATGATAAAAAAGCACAAATTGCTCCAACTAGTGAACTGACTATTATAGCATTCATCATATAATTGTATTTTAAAGGCTCGATTAGTAATTCAATCATTTCAACAATTAACCATTGTTCAAATTGTAGTAATTTAGATGGTTACCAAAAGTATTTACAAGATTTTCTTTAGTGAATACATCTTGAGTTAATCCTTCCACTTGGACTGTTTTATTGATCAAGATTGTTCTGTCACAGATCTCTGGGACAATATTTAAATCATGAGTTGATATTAGTATAATTTTATTATTATCTCTTTCTTGTTTTATTAGCTCTAAAATTGTCTCCTGGGTCTTTGAGTCTACGCCAGTAAATGGTTCATCAAGTAATAATATTTTACTTTCTTGTGCCAGTGCGCGAGCGATAAAAACTCTCTTCTTTTGTCCACCAGATAATTCTCCAATTTGGCGATTATTCAAATCATCCATGCCCACTTTTTTTAGAGATTCCTCAACAATTTTATAATCAACTGGATTTGGCTTTCTCATAAAGTTCATGTATGAATATCTCCCCATCATGACTACATCTTTTACAAGGATAGGGAAATCCCAATCAATATCATCATACTGAGGGACGTATGAGATAAGATTATTCTTAATAGCAATGTCAGGACTTTGACCATCAATAGTAATTTTTCCTGAATTTATTTTTAATACTCCCATAATTGAACGAAATAGGGTTGTTTTTCCTGAACCATTTACACCCAGCAAGGCAGTAATAGAGCCATCAGGGATTTGGCAGGATGCATCATGAAGAGCTTCATGCCCATTTTTGTAGAAGACATTTATATTTTGGATCTCAATTGTCATTTATATTATTGTGCGGTTAGTCCCGAGATTACAGTTGAGTATGTTGTATTAAGAAGATCTATGTATGTAGGGACAGGTCCATTTGCGTCAGTTAGTGAGTCAACATATAATACGCCACCATATCTAATCTTTGTTTCTCTTGCTATTTGCTGAGCAGGCTTTGGTGAAATAGTACTTTCGCTGAATATAACTTTTATTCCATTTTCATTAATACTATCTATTACTTTCTTTACTTGTTTTGGTGATCCTTGTTGATCAGCATTTATAGGCCATATATATAATTCATTTAATTTGAGATCTCTCGCAAGATAACTAAACGCGCCTTCACTCGTTACAAGCCATCTTTCTTGTTTATTAACATCATCTATTTTTTCTGTTAATGGAAGGAGGGTATTTTCAATTTTTGAAATATATACTTTGGCATTTTCTTCATATTCCATACGATTTGCTTCATCATAATGGGATAGTCCATCTGTAATATTTTTTACATAGGCACGAGCAGACTCAAGCGCCATCCAAGCATGTGGATTTGGTTTTCCATCATATGGTCCCGTAGATATACCTATAGGTTTTATGTTTTGTGTTGCTAGGATACTTGGTACATCTTCTAAGTTGTCATAGAATTGTTCAAACCATAATTCCAAACCCATACCATTATGTATAATGATATCTGCATCTTGAGCCTTTATAATATCCCTAGGAGTTGGTTGATAATTATGGATTTCTGCTCCAGGTTTAGTTATGGACTCAACAATTGCAAGGTCGCCAGTTATATTTTTTGTTATATCTGCAATAATAGTAAAAGTGGTAACGACCTTTAATTTTTCTGCTCTTGATACATCAGATAGAAGCACAGTTAGAGATAAAAAAACAAAAAGACTAGCTTTAATAATTTTTGTGATAGCGCGATGTAATTTCTTCATAAACACTACTATAATGAAAATGAGAATGATTTGCAACTGCAACTATTAGTTATTTAAATAATTACTGGAGATATTATTGGTGTTAATTATTAATATTGAGATATTTTATAGATTATAAGTATCAGTGGCTTGTTTATGTTTAAGATTGTGATAATCAAGTCTGGTTATTGCAAACCCAATCTCTGATATTGTCTCCAAAGGCTTCGTATCCGTTTTCACGCACAATTACTGTATCTTCAAGTTTTACAAAACCTACACCATCATATTTTAGATCTGTTTCTATTGATAATACCATGCCCGCTTCTAGAGATTTTTCTTTATATGGTGCAGGATAGGGGATAACACCTTTATCGTATAGATGAGGGGCTTCATGTTGGATCATTCCCATACCATGAGCAACAAATTTAAAATCAAGAGAACTATCGCATTTGCTCAATTCTTTATTAGCCGCTTCTAAGATATCATTTCCAGTTATGCCAGCCCTAATAACTTTACGCGGTGCATCATTTATTGCACGAACTTGGGATAGAAGATCTTTCATTAATTCAGTTGGTTCTCCCATCACCGCCATTCTGCATAGATCTCCAAGATAACCTTCAAGATTTGCGCCAGAGTCAAGGGATAAGATATCTCCTTCATTCCAGAATAATTTTTCTGAAGGTGTTCTATTATATGATGTTCCTGCTGCAATCAAACAATATTCAAAATTCATTCCGAGAGATGTTTCTTCTTCTTTTAAGGATTGTGCAATTGATTTGGTTGATGATCCTGGCTTTGCACTTTTCATCACTTTCTCCATTGAGTTTGTGATATTAGTTGATGCTGTTTTAAGCAGTTCTAATTCATGATCTGTTTTTATTACTCTTAGTTCTTGCATTAAAACTAAAACATCTACAAACTCTGCATTTGGAAGTAGTTTTTGTAACATTAAAAAAGTATCAGTAGGTGTATTACAAAATTCAATACCTATTCTTTTATTTGCATAACCAAGTTTGCTGATCAGTTTAGCTGCTTCTTCACCAGCCTGCTGCGTATTCCATTGGATGTTTTGGATGTTGTTTATCCAAAGCGGCTCTACCTCTTGTTGTTGTAGCTCGAGCATGTGCCCTATGTAGAATGCATCTTCAGGTTTGCCTTTTGGGTATCCAATTGTTGGCAAATATCTACTAATTCCAATTGAGTCCTTTTGAGCAAAGAAGAAAAATTTATAGCCACCAAGTAAATATTGAGCAGTATTTTTATCATTTATTAGTAAGAAATCTATTCCTTCATTTTCCAATAACTTATCAAGTTTATTTTGATTGAATGGTAGTTCCATGTCCTTGTTCCTATAATGTTGGGCTTTGAAAATCATTTTTTAGCCTATTTTTACCCCATTGGCTAAATTGAAAATCCTGATTGAAATGAATATGACTGGAGCATGCTTGCACGTCCATAATTGCTTTTGTTATAGGATGTCTATTGTAAATCCCATTGGCACCTGAAACTTGTTGAATGATTGATATTGCCTCTAATGTTATTTGAACAGCATATGCAGCATTTCTTTTATATTTCAGTTTATTGTCTGTTGATATTTCACCATCTTTATTCATAAGTTTTTCAACTTCAATGCAGTCATTTCTCAATAATAATCTCGCAGCATCTATTCTTGATGCAATTTCTCCTAATCGGTTATGGATTGTTGGTATATCAGACATTTTCATATTTGAAGTACTTGTTGATCTCTTCTCTATCCATTCTATGAGTAAATCAAGACAAAGTTGAGCGCCCCCAATAGCACATCCAGCAAGACCGTGTCCACCTATCGCGGGTGTTGGGATTTGGTACATTAAATTAGGATTAGTAGTAACCCCTTTAAAGGAATGACCCTTTTTATTTACCGTAAAAGATTGAAGTTTATATTCAGGAACAAAGAGTTCATTAATTCTAACAGAACAACTACCAGTTTGCTTCATTCCATATGTATCCCAATCATTCAGTACCTCATATTCACTTTTGTGAAGCACACATTGATGCCAATCTTTTTGACCATTATCATCCAATATGAATGCAAATATACACCAGTCAGATATTTGAATACCCGAGCAAAAGTTCCATAGTCCTGTTAGTATAATTCCATCATCGACTTTTTTTGCATGACCTTGTTGGTAAATATTTCCAGCAGCAATTAGTGCATCTGGATTTTCTGACCATATTTCCTCCTGAATTTCTGGACTGAAGACAGCTAACGTTCGATGGTGCGACGCCATATTTGCAACTATCCAACCCGTACTACAATCACCTCTAGATATGATCTCCGGTATATCTAACCATGATGCAAAGTTCAATTCTAATCCACCCCATTGCTTTGGTTGGACGTATCTAAACAATTTTTCTTTATGGATTAAATTTAAGATTTCGTCTGATATGTTTGTATTTGAATCATCAGTTTTTGAACGAATTTTTCTTATTTTTGGTACTAAAGATAAAGCCAAATTGTTAGCTTGATCATTTGAAATAGAATTTAATTGCTCAATATTTTTTCTTAGCATCAAATAAATTAAGATTTAACAATAATACTTGAGTTCTATCTAAAATCATCCTCAGATAAATTTAGTAACCTCAATGCATTAAGTCCACAAATCTTCTCCCTTTCTTCTTCAGAAATACTTTCTATTTGGTAGACGTGTTCTACTGGATCATGTTCTGCCATATCAGCTGGGTAATCAGTTCCTATTGCTATATGATCAGCTCCATATTTTTTAATTAGAAACTCTAACTGATCAATAGAGAACACTAGGGTATCAAAATAGAATTTTTTGAGATAGGTAGTTGGTTTTTTAAATATCTTTTGGCGGCAATCAATCCTTGCCCCATATGCATGATCCATTCTTGCAGCATAGCTCGCAGGGAACGCTCCCCCATGTGATAGATAAAATTTAATATTTGGGTATCGTTCCATTACACCGTCAAAGATTAGATAGTGAATTGCAACAGTGGTATCTAATGGGTTACCGATAACATTTAGCATATAGTGTTCACCAAATCTATCACTGTAAAATGAAGATGGATGGATGAATATTAATATGTCTAACTCTTCACATCTTTTCCAAAAGGGCTCAAGCCTTTCAGCTGATAGCTCATCTTTTCCCACTCTAGCTCCAATTTGAATGCCTCTGAATCCTAATTCATTTACGCATCTATCTAGTTCTTTGATTGCTAGATCTGTATCTTGAAGAGGAACGGTCCCAAGTCCAGTAAGTCTTTTTGGATTTGTTTTTACCGTTGAAGCAATGTTATTATTTATGATTTCAGAAGACTCCGCGCAAAGATTTTTATCTACCATATAGTAAAATTGTTGTGGAGAGCAGGATAGTGCTGAGACATCAAGTAAGGATTTATCCATTTGTTCTAATCGCACATTTATATCCGTAAATGGAACCTCTCTGTCCTCAAATTGTTTTTTATTTACTTGTTTTGTTAATTCGCTTGCAACGCCAACTGATGGATGGAAATCCTGTGGTAAATGTGGCTTCACCAAATCATCAGATGCAGGTGTTCTAACATGATTATGTAGATCAACAGTTAATGTTTTTGGTCTTTGAGATATTCCACTTACGTGATCTCTACCAGCTGTTGGACCATATGGTCTCATCTCAATATCATGTTTTGTCATGCACTTTCTCCACTTTCTAAATCATTTTTTGTTGCCCAGTCAAAATAAGTTTGACTGGGCACTCAGTTTATTATTCCCACCAATGCAAGGCATCTTTGTTTTCTCCTTGCTTGGCATTTGGTCCACTTCCGTTTGTTCTGAGGTACATTTTCTTATCGTGACCAGCTTTTATTTTTCCATTAAAAACATCTACAAGCCAATCCATGCACATCATATGACAATCATGTCGATCTTGCCCTGTACCTTTAAACATTACTGCTTGGTGATATGTATCCTCATAAACCCACAATTCTTTTGGTGCAGTAACTTTATCATAGAAGTTATAGACCAACTCAACCGGACTCCTTGAGTCATATTCTCCAACTGTAAGAAGTATTGGACATTTAATATCTTTTTCTCTTCCTTCAACAGTCATTTGTGCAACGATTTTGTCAAGCTCTTCTTCGCTTTGAGCGCCTGTAAGATAGCCAAATAATTGTTTATATCTTGGAGAAAAAGTATCCAAAATGTAATATTTATCTAGATAAGAGGCCCATGGTCCGACAACACCTTTTATTCTAGGATCACCAGAAGCGGCAACTTCAAGACCCCAATGGGAACCCATTGATACAGCAAATATACCAATTTTATCTTTATCAACTTCTGGTCTTGTTTCCAACCAATCAACAATGCTCAATACCGCTCTTTCATAATTACCATGGGTGAGCTTTTGATTACGGATATTACTCATGCCTTGGCCAGGTCCATCAATAACAAGTAGATGCATCCCTCTTGCGTGGGCTTCAACTACTTTTGGGTCAGGCCACATTTCTTTTGTCATATCACATCCAGGAATAAATATCATTGTCGGTGCGACATCTACGCCAGGGCATAAAAAGAAATTGCATTGTAGTTGCATATCTTCAAAAGGAATTTCAACTCTCTCAATCGTGTATGGTGCTAGTTCGATTACTTTTTCGAAATTGGCGATACATCTACCGTGTAGGTATCTTTTTTCATCATTTGTTTCTAAAACTGGATGCTGTGCAGCAGCAAATTTTGCAGAAGCCCTGTAATATAAATCAAAAGCAGTTGATTTATGACCTGCTGCCTCTTCTTCTTGAGCAACCTTTTCTAGTCTTTGACCTTGTCTGCCTAGATGTTTGGAAATTTGACCGTGACTTTTAACAGTGCCTGGTAATTCTCTTCCTTCTTCGTCCCAGTGAAAAACACGACCTGTTTCTTTAACAATCCAGTCATATATCCACTGATGTCCGTCTCTATTTAATCTTGGTGTACGCATCAATAAATCTCCCTTAAGTGTTAGAGTTTTAAAACTCAAAAAAATTAATTTTACTAACTATAATTTATAGGATAAAAATCAATTATTTGGAACATAAAAATAAGAAATAATCTCAGTTAAGCCGCATAATATCCAAAGTTTAAGATCAAAAATTATGAATTTATCAATCAGTTTTCCATCTTTCCAAAGTAAGGAATTTCAAAAATATACCGCAGGTAATTTTTTTGCAATGAATGGGCTATGGATTAATAGAGTGATAATTGGATGGCTTGGCTGGGAATTGACAAATCTTGCTTCTTGGGTTGGCTTTTTATCTTTTCTGCTTTTTGCGCCAACTATTTTTGCGGGTCCTATATTTGGGGTTATAGTTGATCGTGTTGACATAAAAAAATTCGCAATCTATACACAGTCTATAATTTCAGCGACAGTTCTATTTTTGTGGGTATTATATTTTTTCAATCTATTGAATATAATTAATCTATGCATGATAGCACTTGTCATTGGTATTTTTACAAGTGCAGATAGAATTACTCGCCATACTCTCGTTCCAAGAATAATTGATAAAAAAAATCTTGTTAATGCATTAGCAGTGCATGGTATTAATTTCAATACCGCTCGGCTACTTGGTCCTGCATTGGCTGGCTTATTAATTCAATTAACCACTTTTTCATTTACAATTTTTATAAATTTCTTGTGTCTATTAGCTATGCCTATTGCACTGATTACAATTAAAGTAGCTGAAAAAGACTCAGAAAAAAAAGAGAGAAAAAATATTTTCTCTGAGTTTCTTGATGGTGCAAAATTTGCTATCAGTCACAATGTTATTCTTGAAGCTTGCGCAATTACGGCACTTTTTTCTCTTTTTGCTCGTGGTGCAATCGAAATTCTTCCAGCAATAGCAGGGGGAGTTTTTAATGCTGGTCCGGAAGGTCTTGGTCAGATGATGGCCACTGCAGGTGCTGGAGCACTTGTTGCAGCCATATTTATTGCCATGAGAAGGTCAAAAGATCAGGAAAGGGGTATTCCTTTTAGAGTTTATTTCTCATCGTTCTTGGGTTTATTAGCTGTTATAATTCTTGGTATATCTTCTAACTGGTATCTTGCACTCATCGCTATATTCATAATGGGTTTCTGTATGACTATTAATGGGATAGATCTTCAAGCTGTTGTTCAGCTAGAACTCAATGATACATATAGAGGTAGGGTGATGAGCTTATGGATTCTACTTGTTATCGGTCTTGCAGCGATTAGTTCTATTTTGATGGGCGCCTTTGGTGATATTCTTGGCATTGAAAATACCCTAATATCATTTTCAATTTTAGGGATAATTTCGTTGATAACGCTATTATTGTCATTAAAGAAAAATTATTGATTGGTATACTGAAAAGTAAAGTCTAGAAGGAGATTTCTCTATGAAAGCAGCTGTAATTGGTTTGGGTTGGTGGGGTAAGGTTATTGTAAAAAACCTCGCAAATAGTAAAAAAATAAATGTTATTTGTGGTGTTGACCAAGACTTATCCAGCCTTTCTGATTTTGGGAAAGAACATAAAATTGAGCTAAGAGATTCATATGAATCTGTACTTGAAGATCAAGATATAGATGCAGTAATACTTGCAACACCTAACCGACTTCATCACATTCATATCATCCAAGCCGCAGAAGCTGGAAAACAAATTTTTTGTGAAAAGCCTCTGTCTTTGAGCTCAAAAGATGCCAAAGATGCAATAGAGGTATGTAATAAACGAGGAATTGTTCTTGGTTTGGGTCATGAGAGACGTTATGAGTCTGCAATGAAAAGTTTATTTCAACACGTAAGAAATGGTGATATCGGAAATGTGCTTCATGTTGAAACTAACTTTAGCCATGATTTGTTTAAAACACTTGATAAAGATAATTGGAGATTTAGCCCTATTGATGCACCTGGTGGAGGATTTACCGCAAGAGGAATTCATTTGACTGACTTTATGGTACATATGTTTGGAAGAGCAAAGAAGGTCTATTCAACCATGTCTAGCATTGCATATGAAAAGCCAAGGATTGATACAATGTCTGCAAATATTGAGTTTTTGAATGGAATTACTGGTATTGTTTCGGTATCTATTGCCACTCCCTTTTATGGTAGGTATACAGTATTTGGTGATAAAGGTTGGATTGAAGCGAGAGAAATTAATAATTTTGAACATGATGATCCTGGTGAACTCGTCCTCTGTAAAGAGGGGGGTGATAGAATTGTAACTTCACATGCACACACAAATACTGTACTTGAAAATTTTGAGTGTTGGCATGATGCTGTAGTTAACGGTGAAAAATATCCAATTTCAACTGATGAGATGATTGCAAATATTGAGATATTTGAAGCGATTGTAAAATCAGGTGAGATAAGAGAAGTTGTAGAAATTATTTAGAAGTTATCTTAGCTCTTTTGTTTGCTTCATCAAAGATTTTATGAGAGTGTTCAACTTTATATTCACTTTCAACCAATGTCTCTGGTTCCCATTCACTCTTGGGAGTATCAAAAAAGTCACCACCATATACATGTAAAGCACAAGTAAATTTATTTGTAGGATTAATTACAGAGTGAATAATATCACTCCCCAGCGGAACAGTATCAAATCTTTCGAGTGATTTTGCGCCTGCTGCTTCAATTTTACCGTGTTCCTTATTATCTAAGCGTCGCCAAAAAATATTATCCTCACGTCCTGAATAAACTCCAATTGCAGCCCACATGTTATGATTATGTGGCATAATTGTCATGTTAGGCGTCCAAATTACGTTTAATATTGAGAACTTATCAGATTGGTATAATTTTTGAATACCACCTTTTGTTGGCTCACCAAGTCTATTGAAAATACCACTAGGATCTTCTACTGCTTTTGAGAGTGTGTCAATAACAGCCTTGTGGTTGTTTGTTTTACCGATACGCTCATCACATTCTGTAATAAAATTTTCTAGATCAAACATATGTATATCTTGTATTTTTTTTCGTAAGTATTTACTATATCAGAAAATCAAATATTGTTAACCTTGAATATGCCCATTTAATCTAACCTTAATTTCATGACTAAAAAGCCAAGAATATTAAATAAAGTTTTTGCACTAGATGATCTAGAACATTATGCGATGAGACATTTGCCTAGGCCAGTTTTTGGTTATATTTCAGGAGGTTCTGAGAGAAATCAAACACTTGACATTAATCTTCATGACCTGCAAAAAATTAAATTTATACCAAATATCTTGAGAGATGTTTCAGAGCGATCAATCAGTACATCTTTGTTCGGTAATAAGTGGAATGCACCTTTTGGTATCTCACCGATGGGGGTAAGTGCACTAGCCGCATATAGGGGTGATATAGTTCTAGCAGAAGCTGCAAGAAATATGAATGTACCAATGATCATTAGCGGATCATCCCTTATTCCAATGGAAGAGATAATAAAATTAGCACCTGAGACGTGGTTCCAAGCTTACTTACCGGGTGAACATGATAAAGTCGAGAAGTTAGTTCTTAGGGTTAAAAATGCAGGTTTTAAGACACTTATTCTAACAGTTGATGTATCAGTTTTAGCTGGTAGAGAAAATAATCTCAGAAATGGTTTCTCAACTCCTTTAAGACCATCATTTAGACTAATGTATGATGGAATGATAAGACCCAAGTGGACCGTAAATACATTTTTAAGAACGCTTTTAATTCATGGTATGCCTCATTTTGAGAATTTTCTTGCTGATAGAGGTGAGCCAGTTTTTTCTGCCTCCATAAATCGTGATTTTGGTAAAAGGTCTAACTTGAATTGGAAGCATTTAAAACAAATTAGAGATTTATGGGATGGTAATCTTATAGTAAAGGGGATATTAAATACTGATGATGCGATTAAAGCACAAAGTATGGGTGCGGATGCTATTATAATATCAAACCATGGTGGAAGACAGCTGGACTCAGCTATATCATCAATCAAAGCTTTGGAGAATATAAGGCCAGTAATTAAAGGTGACTGTAAAGTATTTGTTGATAGTGGTTTTAGAAGAGGTACGGATGTCATTAAAGCCTTGGCTATTGGGGCAGATTTTGTCTTTATCGGGCGACCATTTTTATATGCAGCTTCTATAGCAGGCCAAGAAGGGGTTGAACACTCTATACAATTATTAATGGAAGAAATTGATAGGGATATTGCCCTATTGGGAGTTAATTCTATTGATGAATTGAATACAAATTTATTGCACAAAGACTAAATTATATCAAATAATCCCGTACTTTTTAGATCTTCTTTTAATTCTTGTTTTTTTTCATCAGATATTTCAATTACTGGTGGCCTTGTCCTTCCACCTTTCATGCCAATGAGTTCTTGCCAATATTTCATTTCACTAATAGGCATTCTTCCGCTATTCCAATATCCCATAATCCATTTTGCATGGAGTTTTCTAAGTGGTTGAATTGATTTAGCTATCTCAGTTGCTCTATTTATCTCACCATTTAATGCAGCATCTGTATAATCCTTTAACGGCAACCAACCTTTTGATTGGTATAGATGTGGGTTGTAATTTACAAGCCATTGCAGTCCAAGTTGAGTCATACTAGTTAGCCATGGAGCTTCATCTGCCACAGATATCACTATATCTTTTCCTACAGATTCTATTATTGAGTGAGTTGAAGCTGGTGACCCATCAGCTTGCTTATATCCGCAGATATTTGGAAGTTTTGATAGCCGTTTTGCTAGATTAGCATTTATGGGATGACAATTTTGAGGAACATTAAATAGTATTATACCAATGTCAACTCTTGAGCAGATATATTCATAAAATTGATAGACAGTTTCGTCATCTCTGGCCGCAACATATGGCGTGAGTATAATTACAAAATCATAACCAATTTCTTGAGCATGTTTTGCTAGTGCAACTGCTTGCTTTACTGACTGATGATGACAACCGGCAATCATAGGGATCCTATTTCGCGCTTGATCAAGCATTACTTCATGTGCGAACATTCTTTCATTATCAGGCATTGACCAGAATTCAGCAATATTACCTGAGCAATAGTGACCATCAACTTTTATGTTCTCGATTATATGATCCATATTTGATCGATTAGCAACATCATCAAAATTATCATCTTCATCCCAGCAATATGGCATGGCAGTCCATATTCCCTTCAATAACTCTCTAGCTGCTTCTTTGGCTTCTTGCTTTGAATATTTCATAATAATTTTAACTATTTTGAAGTTTTTTTACCGAAAGGTACGTCATCTATTCCTTCACGTTCCTCAAGTCCAGCCATACCTCTGAGTATTTCATAAAATGATACAGTATCCTTTTCTGCATATCCTTTTTCGTATGCGGCTTGATAGATCTGTGATAGAACAGATGTCATTAATGTGGGTGACCCAAGTATCTGTCCTTGTTCAATCATCAGTCTGTTGTCTTTAAGTGAAGTTTTTATTTGTCCTTGTTTTGAGTAGTCAGCATTTATCATTTTTGGACCTTTATCGATCATCGTCTTTGATGATGCTGCACTGTCCTTTAATACTTCCAATAAATTCTCTTGTTCAAGCCCGGCTTTGTGCCCTAAAACTAATCCTTCTGCAAGTGCTAGCCTATTTCCAGCGAGTATAAGATTGATAACCAATTTAGTTCTCGCTCCTGATCCAACAGGACCCATATAGTATGCGGCTCTACTAAAGCCCTCAAAATATCCCTTGCATACATCGAAGTCTTCTTTGTTACCGCCCGCGATTACTATTAAATCACCAGCTCTTGCCATTGTACTTGTTCCACTGACAGCTGAGTCCAAAAATTTTATACCTTTTTCAGCAAGATCTTTTGACAGAGATATAGAGTCTTCTGGTCTTGAAGTGGTTGTATCACAAATATACAGATTATCTGATGTTGCACCTTCAGCGATCCCGTTAGCCCCTATAGCGGCATCACGTGCAATTGTACTGTTTGGTAGTGACATTATTACACAATCAACATCCTTAGCTGCATCAGCTGGAGTATTAACAGGAGTTCCTCCTTGTTCTCGTAATTCATCCATTCTATTGGAGTCAACATCAAATCCTTGAATAATAAACTGTGATTTTCTCATATTTAAAATGAATGCTTGGCCCATGAGACCCATTCCTACTATACCAACTTTTTTAACCATTTCTCTCTCCGTTTCTATATTGTTATTACAATTTTACCAATTTGACTATTGCTCATCATGTATTCACGACCATGGTCTATATCATCAAAATGGAATACTTTATCAATTATCGGCTTATTATTATCTGTATCAAGGTATGGCAATATATCTCTCTTAAAACCTTCAACAGTCTGAATAATGTCATCCTTTGCTACAAAAGCATTTGATATGCCATGAATACTATATCTTTGAGCATGAACTTTTCTAATATTTATTGGGACAGTATCTATGCCATCCATGTAGCCTACATTAACAATAATTCCCTTGAATAAGAGAGCGTTCATGGCATCATTAAAAATACTGCCGCCCAAACAATTAACGACAAGATTTATTCCACCATTTGAAAGGTCTAGTAATTTTTTAGTTAGATTCTCTTCAGGTGTTATGATCCCAAAATCCATCCCATAGTCAGATAAAACTTCAAGTTTTCTTTTCGAGGTAGAGGTTCCAATAACCTTGGCGCCCAAGATTTTGGAAATGATAAGACCAGAAGCACCAATAGCCGATGAAATAGATGTAATTAGTGTAATTTGATCTTTCGACAAGTTGCCATATGTTACGATTGCATCATATGCGGCAAGGAAACTAACCGGAATTGCTGCTGCCTGTTCCCATGAGTATGAATTTGGTATCCTCATGGTTTGATATTCTTTTATCAATGCATATTCTGCAAATGATCCAGAGTCGGTGCCTAAAACTCTACCCATAATTTTGTCACCAATTTTGTAATTTTTAATATCTGAGCCTAAGCTAACTATTTCGCCTGCAGCTTCAGTTCCAGAAGGTTTATTGGGATTTCCATGCATTACCCCACCAACAATAAAACCACCTCTGTTTAGTGCTGTTGATTTAACTTTGAATAAGATTTCATCTTTTTGAGGTACTGGTATCTCAATGTCTCTAGGTAAAAGCTTACTCTGGTTATCAATCACCTCTGTAAAATATGCTTTCATTTGATTATTCCTACTAAATATTTCTCTTTTATTATATAATTAAAATATTGAATTAGATAGGTGGAATATGACTATAAAAAATATAAACGGTGTAAATATAGATTATGAAATTATTGGCGAAGGTAAGCCAATTTTGGCTCTTATGCCAGGAGCAAGGAGGGGTTCAATTGAGATGAAATCACTTGCTGAAAAGATAGCTAAAAACAATATAAGGGTATTACTTCATGATAGGAGAAACACTGGTAAATCAGGAATGTTTCTGGATGACGCTGAAACAGAAGAAATAACTTGGGCTAATGAGTTAAGAGAATTACTTAAAATACTGAATGAAAAGTATATTTTCATATCAGGTTCCTCTTCTGGGGCAAGGACTTCGCTTATGTATGCTTTACATTTTCCAGAAGATTTAATTGGTATGATTATAATGAGGGTTACTGGTGGAGAGTTTGCTGCAAATAGACTCCCTAAGAATTATTACGAAGTATTTATTGAGGCAGCTAAAAGTGGTGGTATGGAAGCTGTATGTAAAACAAACAGGTTTGCAGAATACATTAAAACTAATCCAACGATTGAGCAGCAATTATTAGATATGGATGTGAATGAATTTATAAGAATCCAAACAAATTTATTGGGTAAATTTTTAGATGGAGCAAATTATCCAGTTATGGGTATAACAGAGAGTGAATTAGACTCAATTAAAGTTCCATCTCTAGTAATCCCAGGAAATGATAACACTCATAACTCTGTTAGTGGGGTTGATGCATATAATATGTTGGGAAATAGTGAGTTACACAAACTACCAATTGATGATGTGGATGTTGATTTGATTTCATGGGAGGATTGGGAGCCGTATGAAGATGAAATAGCACTTGTAATGTCTAACTTTATAAATAAGGTAATAGATAAATAAACATTGTTACTAATCTCAGTCAACAATTCGTAGACTCAGTTCTTGATCTGCTTATAGATGATATTCAGAATTATAAGAAGTAACCTATTTTGACCATGCTGTTGGAGCTAGTGCACTAACGTCACCTTCAATCTCAACTATAGCCGGTTTCTTAGATTTTTTAGCTTCTTTAACTGCGTCTTTGATATCATTTGGGTCAGTTACAGATATACCAAATGCTCCCATATTATTTGCAAGTTCTGCGAAGCTAACCTTATTAAAATACCACATTTCGGTCCATCTATTTGATGGTTTGCCATCATAAGCGTTCATGAATATATCATGTTCTTGATTAAGAGCGTTATTGTTATTTACAATTGTTATCGTTGGAATATCGCATCTCACAGCAGTTTCTAATTCCGTGAAATGATACCAAAGCCCTCCATCTCCAGTAAGGCAATATACATCTTTATCTGGAAAAGCACACTTTGCGCCCATAGCAGCTGGGAATCCCCATCCTAATGACCCTGCACACCTAATAAAATTCCATTTCTTGTTTAACCATAAGTTTTGCACTGTCCACATAGCTGTATGTCCTGTATCTGATACAACAACAGACCCTTCAGGTATAATTTCTGATAGCTCTTTCATCATTCTTTCTGGTCTAACGGGTATATTGTTAGACTCCCTGAGAGGTTTAAGTGAATTTTTCCAATCACTGACCAAACTAATTGAATGTGATCTCCAATCATCAATATCTAGCCTTTTTAGATCCTCATTAAGAAGCATTTGAAGAGTGCTTTTGGCATCACCAAGCAAACTAATGTCATTCGGATAGTTTCTACCCAGGTCTGATGGATCTATCCCAATTTGAATAACTCTAGTATCCTTGGATGGGATTTTCCAAAAATGTGTGACTTGTCCCCCCGTACTGGATCCGATAAAGATGAATAAATCTGCATCAGAGAGAATTTTATTGGTGCATTCACGTGAATATGATCCTGGTACACCAATATAAAGTTCGTAATCTTCGGGGATGAGATTGTAAGATGCCACAGAAGTAGCTATTGGAATCCCTGTCTTTTTTGAAAAGTCTAGTGCTTCGTCACCTGCATCAGAAATTCTGGCGCCACCACCGAGGACGATTACAGGTTTTTTTGCTGTATTAATTTTGGATATAGCCTCTCTTATTTCTTCAAGTGGAGGTGTAAATCTATGAGATGGTGCCTTACCATATCTTTCTTCAACAAGAACTTCCAAATCTGCATAGTCATCTTCAATCTGACCATTATTCCCTGCTAGTTGTAGGTTTACTGGTCCAGGATTTCCTGTTGTGGCTTCTCTAAATGCCTGTCGCATTAAATCGGGTAATCTCTCTACTTGGTCAACTTGGAAATTTGCTTTTGTTAGAGCTTGAAACACAGGGAAGTCATCATTTTCTTGATAAGCACCTTTGTGCTTTTCCATCGATTTCCTGCCTCCTGATAATGCAATTACAGGACTATTACCCATCAGAGCATCTCTTAGTCCGGCAGCTAGATTGGCAGCACCTACTGCTTGAGCTGCGCATATACCAGGTTTTCCAGAGGCTCTTGCATACCCATCTGCCATATATGCAGCTGATTTTTCTGCATGGGCAAGAACTCTCTTAATTTTCATATTATCCATTTCTGCAAGTGGTCTACTGAGGATTGTAGGCACATAAAAAACTGCATCAACCCCAGATTTTTCTAGAAACTCCGCTATAAATCGTCCACCTGTCATTTTTGGCATTTCATTTCCCCTATTTTTAAGTTAATAATACTCAGTAATATTATAATATATCAACGTTTATATGCTAAATAATTTAACATTAATAAACGTGCTATCAACATATTAAGTGATGAGTAATATTTCGACAACATCTGACGCCTTAACAGGACTAAAGGTACTTGAATGTGCTACAGTCATAGCTGCGCCTCTTTGCGGACGATTGTTGGCTGATTTTGGAGCTGAGGTCCTTCACATTGAAACACCTATAAAAGGAGATCATCTAAGAAATTTTGGTTTTGAAGTTGATGGTGTCAATCCATGGTGGAAAACATATGCAAGAAACAAGAAGTTGATTACACTAAATATATCAAAGGAGCAGGGAAGAAAAATATTGTTTGATCTCCTCGATGACACCGACATTTTCATTGAAAATTTTAGACCCGGAAGACTCGAAGATTGGGGAATCAGCATAGAGGAGTTACAAAAAAAATTTCCAAGACTCATTATAGTTAGAGTTACTGGTTATGGTCAAACAGGTCCATATGCTAATCAGCCAGGCTTTGGAACTTTGATGGAAGCTATGAGTGGTTTTGCTGAAATGACAGGCGAGAAGGATGGGATGCCTACTTTACCTCAATTTGCCTTAGCAGACACATTTGCAGGATTTTATTCCGCTCTATCAGCTATGTTCGCGATATATAATAGAGATGTTCAGAATACGAATAAAGGGCAAGTAATTGATGTAAGTATCTGGGAGAGTTTGTTTTCAGTATTGGGTCCAAATGCTATGGTATTTGACTTAACGGGAGAAGCCCCAAAGCGTATGGGTAATATTGCTCCAACTAGTGCACCAAGAAATACTTATAAAACGAAAGATAATAAGTGGATTGCTCTTGCGGGAGCGACACAAACAACAGCGGAAAGATTATTT
>Ga0255762_10000435_pt1 | contig 37201 bp, 39 predicted proteins | sample 101ome_16_FD_179962 | JGI IMG/M metagenome (GOLD analysis project Ga0255762, IMG submission 179962) | Coastal salt marsh microbial communities from the Groves Creek Marsh, Skidaway Island, Georgia - 101401AT metaG (version 2) | ecosystem: Environmental > Aquatic > Marine > Intertidal zone >...
AAAATACCTATATTTCAGGCCAAAATCTGATGATTGATGGAGGTTTTACAAGTGTCTGAATTAATCCGTATCAAGTCTCACAAGGGAGAATACACGGCAGAATTTATTCGTAGCGGTATGGATCAGCTAAACTCGAAACCTGTTCAGGATGCGATTTATATTATCGATAAAAATGTTGCTGAACTTTACCATGACAGATTGGCAAATATACTTGATAACAGTCGCCTGGTCCTGATAGAGGCAACAGAGGAAAATAAGGCACTCGACAAGTTTCCCGTCTATGTTGAGCAATTGGTAGACCTTAAGGTTCGCCGGGGGCAGTCACTTGTGGCAATAGGTGGAGGGATTATTCAGGATATCACCTGTTTTCTGGCAACAACCGTGATGAGAGGGCTGCCTTGGGCGTTTTATCCCACCACGCTTTTGGCACAGTCAGATTCTTGTATTGGCTCCAAATCTTCGATTAATTCGGGAAGTGTTAAGAATATTCTCGGCACTTTTACGCCACCAGATCATATCGTTATTGACGTAGATTTTTTAAAGACCCTGGATGATAAAGATATCTATTCAGGCATAGGCGAGATGATAAAGGTTCATGCCATAGATGGCCCTATCAGTTTTGATTCCATATCAGCACAGTATGAAGCCATATTGACTGATCCGGAAACCATGGAAAATTTCATTTTTCATTCGTTGTTGATGAAAAAGAAACTGATTGAGCTCGACGAGTTTGATACAGGCCCAAGAAATGTTATGAACTATGGCCACAGTTTCGGCCACGCCATTGAAACTGCCACCAACTATGCTATACCGCATGGTATAGCTGTGACCATTGGAATGGACATGGCGAATTATGTTGCCGCTTCACTGGGTGTGTCAGGTGACGAGCATTTCGAAAGAATGCATGGTGTGCTGGATAAAAACTGCCGAACCTACCGACATGTGGATATCGATACTGCCCTGCTGCTGCAGGCTTTGCAGAAGGACAAAAAAAATACCGTAACACAGTTGAGACTGATATTGCCGGATGAAGAAGGCAGGATTTCCGTCGGGCTTTATAATAACGATAGTGAGCTTAAAAAGGCTGTCAGACGCTATTTAGAACTGTATGGTGGTAATGCATGATCATGGGGTCAGTCGCTGTAGTTTCAAGATCATTTTCCAAACATCCGGTATTGCGCGAAGAAGTGCTCAAGCGTTACCCGGATGCCAAGTTCAATGACGAGGGGCTGTCGCTGAAGGGCGATGCGCTGGCAGAATTTCTTTCAGGTTATGAGAAGGCTATTACCGCACTTGAAAAGGTTGATGATGCTCTGCTGTCAAGGTTGCCTGACCTCCGGGTGATCGGAAAATATGGTGTCGGACTGGACATGATAGACCTGGATGCCATGCAGCAGCATAACGTTCAGCTTGGCTGGACCGGCGGGGTCAACAAGCGTTCGGTATCCGAATTGGTGATCTCGTTTGCCATAGCCCTTTTGCACAGAACCGTTTTTGCCAACATGGAGGTTCGGGAAGGTAAATGGTACCAGGTTAAGGGACGGCAGCTTTCCGACTGCACCGTGGGCATTGTCGGCTGTGGTCATATCGGCAAGGATCTTGTTCAGTTGTTAAAACCCTTTGGCTGCCGAATTCTGGCTCACGATATTCTCGATTTTCCGGAATTTTATCAAAGTCATGGAGTTACACCAGTAGGGTTGAAAGCGCTTCTAGAACAGTCTGATGTGGTGACACTGCATTTGCCACTTGATGATTCGACCAAAAACATTATCAGCAGGGAGCAGCTTGATCTTCTCAGTGATAATGCCGTACTGATCAATCTTGCCCGGGGCGGGCTTATTGATGAAAGCGCTTTACAACAGGTGTTGGAAGATGGGCGCCTGGCTGGTGTGGCGCTTGATGTTTTCGAGCAGGAACCTCCAGTAGATAATGCATTGATTGGTATGGAGAATGTCCTGGTAACACCGCATATCGGTGGCAGTACTGAAGAAGCCATCATGGCCATGGGCATGGCAGCGATTGAAGGCTTAGACAATGCAAAAGATGCAACTTACTTTAAAACGTCAAAATGAAAACAGTTAATGGAACAGATTAAATTTGGTATTGCTGGGTTTGGAAAGATGGGACGCATAAGAGAACGTTCTATCATTGATTCACCTCACGGAAAACTTGTTTCAATATATGAAATCACCGAGCATAATTATCATGATGGGAGCATATTATTATGCGACTCATTTGACGAATTGCTCGCATCTGATATTGATGCAGTAATTGTGTCTGCTTATGTAAAAGTAGCTGCAGACTATACAATTCGTGCTCTGAAAGCGGGTAAACATGTATTTTGTGAAAAACCGCCATCCATGAATTCAGAGGAAATGAAACAGGTAATTGAAATAGAAAAACAGACTGGAAAAGTTCTTAAATATGGGTTTAATCATCGGTTCCATTTTTCAGTTACTGAGGCAAAAAAAATTATCGAATCTGGTTCGCTGGGGAAACTCTTATGGATGAGGGGTGTTTATGGGAAAGCTGGAAGTATAGACTTTCATGATAACTGGAGAAATTACCGTCATTTTTCTGGTGGAGGCATTTTACTCGATCAAGGTATACACATGCTCGACCTGTTCCGCTTTTTTTCGAATAGTGAGTTCAAATGTCTGAGTAGTGTAATTAAAACAAGCTACTGGGATATTGAATGTGAAGACAATGCTTTTCTTACATTAGAGTCTGAACAGGGGCAGATTGCGACACTGCATTCATCAGCAACACAGTGGAAACACAAGTTTTTACTCGAGATGACATTTGAAGATGGTTACGTCAACCTCGATGGCATTTTATCTTCTACTCGCAGTTATGCGCCTGAGACCATGATTATAGGCAAAAGGGAATTTGAGGATATTACCTTTGCTATGGGAAAACCGCAGGAAACAACCACCTATTTTGAAAGCGACAAGTCATGGGATTATGAATTGGCTGAATTTATTGAAGCTATTAATGGTCAAGGTTCTATAAAAAATGGAACTAGCAATGACGCCTTTGAAATCATGAAGCTGGTTGATGAGATTTATAAGAATGCATGAGTCTGACATCTGGCAAGAAAGGTTTTTCAATGAAAGTGATCGATTTTATTAAACAACAATTAGTTAAATATAGATATTCTTCTTATCGTTTATTAAGAAGCAGAGGGTTTGTATCTTTGGATACTTGTGAAATAGTAAAGTTATGTAGCATGCATTTCAGCGAATTCGTAATTGATTCAATGATGTTTAGACATGGTACTGTTTTGTTTGCTAGAAAGTAAATTATTTATAGGTGATAATTATGAAAATCGTTGGAATGATTCCAGTCAGACTGGGAAGTACTAGGGTAAAAAATAAAAACCTGAGATTAATCGACGGGAAGCCTTTAGTTCAATACATTGTTGACGCAGCAAAAAGATCTAAAAAATTAGATGATTTATATATTAATTCAGAGTCGAGTGTTTTTGAAGGGATTGCCGAGCAATCGGGTATAAAGTTCTACAAACGACCCGAGCATCTCTCTACAAATGAAGCCACTAATGACGACTTTGCGATGGACTTCATTAATAATGTTGAATGCGACATATTAGTTCAGCTATTGGCAACTTCACCTTTTATAAGTACAGGTGATATTGATAGCTTTATTGACGCAATGATTGATGGCGATTATGAAACAATGGTTTCTGTTTCTAATGTTCAAATCGAATGTCTCTTTAAAGAAAAGGCATTGAATTTTTCTCAGCTTGAACAAACGCCCCCATCTCAGGATTTAACCCCGATTCAGGCTTATGCTTGTTCTTTGATGGGTTGGGAAACAAAGCGTTTCAGAAAAAATATTGAGAAATTTGGAGCTGCATACCACGGAGGTGATGGAAGAGTCGGGCAATATGTTCTAAAAGGATATTCGACTATCGATATTGATAATGAAGAAGATTTCCTTCTCGCAGAAGCGGTTGCTCTATCAAGAAATATAGGTCCTAAGGAGCCTCAGTATTATGGGAAATCCACTCAAAGATTTGAATCGGATGTGCCTTCTATATTAAAAAAAGACGGAGTTGAAATTAACGATTTATTTGATGTAAATCGTGAGGTTGTCCCGGTAAAGGCTATTCTAAATTCAATGCCATTGGATAAGTCTTGGAGTAAAAGAGTTATTGACACTGAAAGTAACTCCATGACTATTATATCTCAAATGCCTGGTGAAGGTAATCGTAAACACCATCATCCTGATTGGAATGAATGGTGGTATATACTAGAGGGTGAATGGGATTGGGATATTGAAGGTGAAATAAAAAAAGTGGTAAAGGGTGATATCGTTTTTATGAAAAAAGGTCGCAAGCATAAAATTACTGCTGCGGGTGACTCAAGAGCAATTCGCATGGCGGTAAGCAGGGCGGATGTTGATCATGTATACGATATTAACGATGAAATAAAGTAAAAGGTACGAGATGAGGACTGTTTTTGATATTAAGATAGACTTCAAAAAAAGTCAGGGTTCATTTCTATTCGATAAAATAACGAATAAGCGGTACCTAGATTTATTTTCGATGTTTTCATCTTTGCCGCTTGGCTACAATCATCCGGTGTTTGATTCTTCTTTCGACGAAGAGATTAGGCATCCTTCTCATCTGAGAATGTCCAACAATCTTTATATATCTGAAGAGTTTTTAGAATTTGAAAAAAAATTTTCTGAAATTAGTATACATAAAAACCTTCACTTTTGCAGTACCGGCGCTTTAGCTGTTGAGAGCGCTATAAAGTGTGCGTATGAGTATTCAAAAAAACCAAAGTCTATAGTGGTTAGTGCTAAAAATGCTTATCATGGAATCAACTCATGGGGTTTTGCAACTGACCGTGAGCTCTCATCCGTAAAATCTAGAATGGAATTTTTCCCAGAAAATAACTGGGTTTCATTGGGTATAAACGAAATACCCGAATATATTTCTAAAAACCACCGTAATATTTCAGCAGTGATAATTGAGCCTATACAATGCACTGCGGGGGACATTTACCTATCCGAGGAAATTTTGCTTGAAATTCAGTCGCAATGCCATATTTACGATGTCTGCTTTATTGTTGACGAAATACAAACTGGTTTTGGCTCTACGGGTGAGGTATGGTACTCAAATGCATTGAATCTTTCTCCTGATATTATAGTTTTTGGGAAAAAAGCACAGATCTGTGGGCTCATGGCGAGTGAAAAATATTCTGCTGCCATTCACTCGAGCGTAAGAAAGCTTCAGGTTACGTTTGACGGTGATTTGATTGATGCAATCAGATGTAAATATGTTATAAAAGCATTCGAGGAATATTCAATCTTCGATAACGTAAATAGAAAATCTATCTTGCTTGAGCAAATGCTCAATAAAAATGTTTTAAACTATCGTCAAAAAGGCTTTCTCATAGCGTTCGATTTTCTAGACAGGAAACAAAGAGATTTATTTGTAAAAGAATCTTTTGATCGTGGTATTCTTCTAAATCCTACTGGTGAGCGATCTGTGCGCGTGCGGCCAAATTTGGCATTTTCTGATGATGACCTTGACTTTCTAGACCATGAGATTTCAAAAATATTTTCTAGAGTTTTATAGTTTAGTTTTTGGTGGCTTGATTTCCCTTGTGACGATTCTGAAATATTCAAGATGGGGATGATGATCCAATAATTGCGATACGCTCGAATTCAGTTTCATTAGTTCAATGTCAGTATGCATAAATTTTGTTTGTTGAACAGTTTACATAAAATGCGCGAGCATCTTCTGTATTGTTGAGAAAAAATCCTTGTTAACTCCGTTATTGATATGGGGCTACCCAGAGGAAACCAAAAATGCAAAATACTTTTAAAAGCACCCAAACAGTTGGGGCGCTATATCTAGAAAATCTTAGTTTCTGGAATTTCATTTTAAGTTTTTTTCTAATCGGTAGTCTTCGTTTAGCAATAAAGCAAAAATGGCCAATTTATTACATCAAGGATACATATTTGAGTGTCAAGTTAATCCGCCCGTTTTGTCAAATTTTTGGTATAAATATCGCTCGCGTAAATTTCAAAATGACAGATATAAAGGATGGAAATGGTGAATTATTACGTATTAGAATTCCTCGCCAAGATCTTTTAGCTTTTGTTGGATGGGCTGTTAAAACCAGTTAAATAAATCTTCCTTATGAATGTAGTACAGAAGCAATCTTTAGGTCATGTCCTTTATATCGAAAACCTTTCAGTCTGGGATTTGATGCTGGCTTTCTTGACGGTTCACAAATTCAGAAAGGCTGCCAGAAACTTTCGGGAAGTTTTCTACATCAACCATACCGTTACTGGAAAAAAATTGGGTTCACTGCTTGGGAGAATGTTTGGGATTCCTTTCAGGCGTTTGAATTTCAGAATGATGGATATCCGGGATAAGAAGGGTGAATTGATCAGGATCAGGATTACCCGGAAAGACTTGTTCGAGTTTCATGAGAAGATACTGCAGTCTGAACTTTTCTCACAGTTACAACATCCAAGCTGGGATAAAGCGTTGATCAGAAGTTTTATTGAAAAAGGCCTGATCGACGGTGGAATTATGGACAAAAGCTCAGCAAGTCATATGCTGTTTATCATATATGTCGTCCACTGGCACTTGGAAACACAGCAAGATAATGTCGGGGGGACATTTTTGGTAAGCAGGCGCCCATGGCAGAAGGAATTCTTTACTGTTTGCCTGCCTCTAGGTATTGATCTTCTGGGTCTGGCTTCTAACCCGTTCAAGAAAATAAACCGGGGTGTGCTGAAAAATATTCTCGAACATTTTCCTTTCCTGTTCGTTCTGCTGAAAAGTTTCAAGTACCATGGCAGCGACATATCTTCCGACAATAAAATACCAAAGCTGTTTCTTGACGGGAGGGGAGATGTTCATCTGAAAAATGATGGCCATCATTCCGATTTTTTCTGGTTGTTAAACTCGGATTTCAAACCCGAAAATCTTTTGTACCAGTATCATTCCGCTGAAGAAAAACAGGTACTTGAGAGTTACCATATCAATGTAAGTAGTGGCAAGATACGGCCACAATTTCTGCCAGCTTACTTTGAAAAGCCAGGCTCGGTAAAACTGACTCCCGGGCCTGAGAACAGCTTGATCCGTTCAATGCTCAGATCTTATGTGAGCACCTGGTCTTACTGGCGCAGTTTCTTTCTTCAGCACCAGGTAAAAATATACCTGTTTTGGCACCGCTTCGATAATCACCATATTGCCGTATCAGATGCAGTGCATGCTGCTGGCGGTATTTCCGTTTACTGGCCTGTATCCTTTGATGGGTTCACGGCACTAGAATGTGCATCCATTACCGATGTCGTTTTCAGCTATTCACATTTCAGTGCAGAACTGGAACAAAAGAATGGCTCAAAATACACATATAACATCATTACCGGTTATCCCAAGGATTATGCAGGAAAATTGTTAAAAGACGAGGCCGCTCGACTTCGTGCAAAGCTCAAGGAAAATGGAGCTGAAAAAATAATTTTTGCTATTGATGAAAACTCCCTTGACGATGACCGGTGGCATACTGGCCATGGGTTACAACGTGAAAACTATTCATATATTCTTAATAAACTGCTTGAATTTCCTTGGTTGGGAGCAATTTTTAAACCTAAAGCTGGTGCAAACTTAAGGAGTAGACTGGGGCCTATTAATAATTTACTGGTCGAAGCTGAGGCAACGGGCCGTTGTTTTATTTATGAAGACTGTAATCGTCATACAACAAGCGCACCTCCGTTGCTTGCAGGACTGAGTGCAGATGTTTGTATACATGGTCACCTTTCTTCGGGCACTGCGGCTTTGGAATGTGCTCTGGCTGGATTGCCAACATTACTCATTGATCGAGAAGGAACGCCATTAAGTAAATTGCATGATCTGCCTAAAGGTAGAGTTGTTTTCGATGATTGGCCTGCTGCAATCGATGCAACAATGAGACATTTTGCCTTGCCTGAGGGTACGCCCGGTTTTGGTGACTGGTCTTCGATTTTAGATGAACTAGACCCTTTCAGAGATGGTTTAGGTGCCAAACGTATGGGAACTTATCTTAAATGGCTCGTAGAAGGTTTTGAGCAGGGAAAAGAAAGGGAGGAAGTCATGCGTAATGCAGCAAGAAAGTATGCCGAAGCATGGGGAGAAGATAAAGTTATAATCGGGTAAGATAGATTATCTTCCGGGCCCTTTTAGTCATTCATTTCTGAATTATTTTTTCTACATAATGTAACATGCCCCAATGCGTTGGACATATTTAAACCATATTCTTTCATCGAATTCACCCCTATATAAGGAAGACGGAAGGATTCAAATTCGATCTGTTCGTGCTATAAAAAATGGTGATTCATCAAATAACTCTGAAATAAGTTTTCCTGCGCACTCAGGTACTCATATCGATGCTCCTTTTCATTTTGATGATCATGGTCTTAAGTTAGACGAATATCCGGCAGATTATTGGATAGCGTCACAGGTTAGTCTGCTTGATTTTCCCTGTAGGCCAGGACATATTCTTGGGCTAGCTGAGATTAAGGATCAGCTCGCTAGTGTGAATCCAGAAACGGATTTTTTAATGATTCGTACTGGTGCAGAGCTATGGCGGGCGAAAAACTCTCAAGAATTCAGTTTTCATGGGGTTGGGATAGCATTCGATTTAGCTCAGTGGTTGCGGCTCAATCTTAATTTAAAGTTTCTTGGTACAGATGCAATTTCTGTTTCCAGCCCCGCAAACAGTGCAGAGGGCAGAAAAGCACACTCTGCGCTGCTTGCTGAAAATGATAGCGGTAAGCCTCCTGTTCTTCTGATAGAGGATATGGCTTTGTCGCATTTGTCAATTAATCCGGTTGAAGTTGTAATAGCCCCGCTTCTTTTTGAGGGCGCTGATGGCTCACCTGTAACTGTGCTAGCTCGTATTTCATAATGTATTCTGAAATATTTACATGCATATGGATAATTAATTTTAATCTGAGATATTTATGCCTAAAGCCCTAATCACTACTGTACCTTTCGCTGATAAAAGTCGCGATCCTATTAATATGCTTGAAAGCGCTGGTATAGACTATTTGATCAATCCATTAAATAAAAAGTTAACCGAAGATCAGCTTGTTGAAATGGTTGCAGACTTTGACGTTATCATTGCTGGAACAGAGCCTATTACCAAGAAGGTTTTCAAGAATGCGACCAATCTAAAAATGATATCTCGTGTTGGCATTGGTTTAGATAGTGTTGACTTGTTGGCCGCTGAGGATCATGGAATTAAAGTTTCATACACTCCTGATGCACCTGCGCCGGCCGTTGCTGAATTAACTCTTGGAATGATTTTGACATTACTGAGGTCCGTTCATGTTTCTAATGCCCAAATGCATAATGGTGAGTGGGAGAGAATTTTTGGTCGTAGATTGTCTAAAAGTACGCTCGGTATTGTAGGTTTGGGTAGGATTGGAAGTGGTTTGCTTCATTTATTGAAGGGTTTTGATCTGCCAAAGATACTTGTTAATGATATCAAGCCAGAACATTCCTTTGAGTTAGGTGGGCAAGTTGACTTTGTTTCTAAGGAGCAAATCTTCAAGGAGGCGGATGTGATAAGTCTCCATGTTCCTTTAACGCGTTCGACAAAGAATATGATTTGCAGAGAGCAACTTTTTTCTATGAAAGAGGATGCTATTGTTATTAATACCTCGCGTGGCGGCATTATCAATGAAAAAGACCTTTATGATGTAATGATGGAGGGTCGTTTGGCTGGCGCCGCGATTGACGTTTTTGATAATGAACCTTACAGCGGTAATTTATCTGAAATTGAGCGTTGTTTGCTGACTTCTCACATGGGTTCTATGTCGATCGATTGTCGAACAAGAATGGAAATTGAAGCCACAGAGGAAGCGTTGCGTTTTTTGATTGAGAGTCGGCAAGAAAGTGCGGTTCCACTGGAAGAATATGACGTCCAGCGTGAAGGTCTATAACAAATATGAAGATAACAGATAAACAACTAACCGCCACAGTGTTTGGTGGTTCGGGCTTTTTGGGTTCTCATGTTGCAGATCAATTAACTAGCCAAGGCTTTCAAGTACGGCTGTTCGATTGCAACCCCTCTACATGGGTGCAAAGCCAGCAAGAGATGATTCTGGGTGACATTCTGGATGTTGAATCTGTAAATGATGCTGTGAAAGGATCTGATTTTGTTTATAACTTTGCCGCTGTTGCAGATCTTAATGATGCTATTGATCAGCCCTTAAAAACATTAAAGGTTAATGCTCTCGGAAATGCAAACATCCTTGAGGCATGCAAAAAATTCTTAGTAAAAAGGTTTCTTTACGCCAGCACTGTTTATGTTAACAGCAGGGAAGGGAGTTTTTATCGAATCAGTAAGCAGACATCAGAGCAAATGGTGGAAGAGTATCGTGCCAGGTATGGGCTTGATTATACGATTATTCGCTATGGCTCTATCTATGGCCCTCGTTCCGATGACCATAATGGCCTTTATCGCATTGTTAGAGACGCATTAAGAAATGGAGTTGTGCGGTATGAAGGGAATCCAGAATCTTTAAGGGAATATATTCATGTTGATGATGTTGCACGAGCAAGTGTTGCTGCTTTGGGGGAAGACTTTAAAAATCAGCATGTTGTATTAACTGGGCACGAAAGTATGCGGGTTTTAGATATGTTAAAGATGCTTTCTGAAATTCTGGATTTTGGGAATGAAGTTGAATTTGTAGAGGCTTCTTATAAAGGACATTATGTGCGCACACCCTATGCATACCAACCTAGCCTTGGAAGGAAATATATACCCCCAATGCATGTGGATCTTGGGCAGGGGTTAGTTCAATTGATTGAAGAAGTGAGTCAAAGTTTGTAAGTACTATGAGGTTTGTTCGTTTTTTGATAAATAATGAGCCCCAATATGGATTGCTAGAGGGTGGCGTTATTCATTTATGGACTAATGCCCCTTGGTTAGGAGGTGCCAATCTCGATATTCGTTATAAACTTGATGATGTGAAACTCCTAGCTCCGTGTCAGCCTGGGAAAATCATTGCTACGGCAATTAATTTTCCCGGTGCCACCGGTTTATCAGAAAAAAACAACGAACCTCTGGTTTTTATCAAGCCGTCTACTTCTGTCATTGGTGACGGTGATACCATCATTTCACCCTTTACAGATACCGATGTCTGGGGTGAATGTGAACTGGGTGTTGTTATTGGAAAAACCCTGAAGAATGCCGGAGCAGAAGAAGCCAGGGCATCTATTTTTGGTTATACGGTTGGTAATGATGTTTCCTGTGAAAACATTCTTGGCTGGGATCATCACTTGGCCCGTTCGAAAGGTGCGGATACTTTCTGTGTACTGGGTCCCTGGATAGATACTGACTTCGATCCACAGGGTAAATACATCTCGGGTCATCATAACGATATTCTGATGCGTGAAGGCTATTGCCACGAGCGCCTTTGGGCTGAGCCTGAATTACTGGTGTGGCTCTCCTCATGGATGACTCTGGAACCTGGTGATGTCATATTAACTGGGGCGCCAAGCCGTGTGCGTCCCAGGGCCTACCTAAAAACAGGTGATCAATTTAGGTGTTATATAGAAGGGCTTGGCGAAATCAGCAACCCATTCAAAATAAGGCTTGACTGAAACCATGAAAACCATAGTTTTTGATTTTGATGGTGTGGTTTGTGAAAGCACTGATGAATGCATGGTCTCGTCATGGAATGCCTGGGAAAATTGGCAGTCACGCGATGCTTTCAGAAAAAACCTGGACGATTTTTCTGCTGATGAACAACAGGCTTTCAGAAAAGTCCGTCCGCGGGTAAGAGGGGCAGGAGAGTACTATATTCTCAGGCGGGCTTTCGACGAGAACATCCCGATTGAAAATCAGCAGGCCTATAACGACCTTGTATTACAGTGGGCTGAACATCTTGATGATTTCAAGGCCGTTTTTTTCAATATGAGAAACCGGCTCAGAAAAGAAAACCTTGATGACTGGATAGATCTTCACCCTGTCTATGAAAATGTCATCGATGTGATGAAAACACTTAACGACGAAAACCGGTTATTTGTAGCTACCCTGAAGGACGCTGAATCAGTACGTCTTATTCTCAATAAACAGGGTGTGCATATTGCGGATGATCATTTACTGGATCAGTCGCAGATTAAAACCAAGTTGCAGGCGCTGGATCATTTTCGAAAGCAGATTAACTGTGAAAAACAGGGTCTAATTTTTATTGATGATAACGTAACGCATCTGCTTGAGCCGCATGCTGCAGGCTACCCGGTTTACCTGACAACCTGGGGTAGCGAGATGGACGAATATCTGCAAATTGCCAAAGATAACCGGATTCCGTTACTGGATGACGTCAGGCAGCTTATGCGCATCATTTAATATTTTTAACTACGGAGATATGTATTATGTACGATTTTTATTTTGGTACAAAAAAAGAAATTTCAGAAGATGAGGAAAAATATCTTATCTCTATTAAAAGAATGTTACCAAAATGGATGAACAGTATTCCTGATTCGGAATTTTTAGCATTACATAGGGTCGCAGAAACAGGCGAAAGACAATCACCTGTATTTGCTGAGACCGGTCTTGGTGCAAGTACTATTGTATTATTGTTTAATGCTATTAAAAAAGGTGGCGTTCTATATAGTTGGGATACTAATTCAGAAAAAGCTTCACAGATAAGAACTGTTTGCACGGAGACAATATGTAAATATTTTGAATGTGATATTAATAAGCATTGGAAGGTTGTGAATTATTTTAGTACATCACCTTATGCTGGTTTGTCCGTCTTATCAGAGCTTAACTTGAAAATTGATCTTTTTTTTCATGATAGTGAGCATGTATTGGATGTTATTCTTGATGAGCTTGATGTTGTTTCAACAGTTATGGCAAGTGATGGGATAATTTGTATGGATGATGCTAATTATAGCTTTAAGCATACCAATACAGCTTATATTAACATTGTGAGGAAAAAGCTAGGACTCTCTGCCATTGAAGAATTACAGGGAAACTCTTCGGATGATTTTTATATTGAAGTTGAAAAATATTTACGTGAAAAATTCAGTTCTGTTGTAAAAATTGATGATACTTATAAATCAGAATATCAAAATGATATTTTTTTTAAATATTTCAACAATGAATTTCAGATTAAAGCAGATTTGAAAATGGAAAATTCAGAGAGTCTTCAGCATCGTTTTGATGCCTGGAGAGTTTCATGAGTCATATACTAATTACTGGCGGGGCAGGGTTTATTGGCTCACATCTGGCAAGATTTTATTTGAATGCCGGAGACAAGGTAACTGTTGTTGATAATCTAAGTACAGGCTCGCTTGAAAACCTTCCAAAAGGTGTGAACTTTATTGAGCAGGATATAACATCTGAAAGCTGGACCGCACTGCTACCCAATGATGTTTCTTATGTTTTTCATTTTGCTGCCCAGTCTTCAGGTGAGATTTCTTATGAAAATCCAGTATATGATGTAAAAGTAAATACCGTTGCTACATTAGAACTTCTCAAATGGTCAGTCACAAATAATATAAAGAAATTTGTATTTGCAAGTTCAATGAATGTATATGGCACTGTTGAAGATGAACCAATAACTGAGACTCATTTAGCTAGTCCTGAATCATTTTATGCTGTGGGTAAAATGTCTTCTGAAAGCTATATGAAGATCTATTCAGAACTGGGTCTGTCAACTGCGATTTTGCGTTTATTTAACGTGTATGGCCCTGGCCAAAATATGGCCAATATGAAACAGGGTATGGTTAGTATTTACTGTGCTTTTGTTGCAAATAAGGAACCAGTATTGGTCAAAGGTAGTGAGAATAGGTTCAGGGACTTTGTATATATTGCTGATGTGATATCTGTATGTGATCTTGCTTTGAGGCATAAAAAAGATTACGAAATTTTCAACGTGTGTTCTGGCGTCAAAACTACAGTCAAAACACTCTTATCAAAAATCTTTAGTGCATTTGAGATGGAAGATTATCCATATCAGGTCGTTGATGGTACTCCTAGGGATCAATTTGGAATATACGGATCTTTTGAAAAATGTGAGCAGGAATTAGGCTGGAAACCAGCCTTTACATTAGAAAAAGGCCTGAATGAAATGGTTTCCTGGATCAAAAAAACAAAGTAATTAAGGTTAATTTCTGGTTATTCTATGGCTTATGAAAATATAACTTGCCCTTTATGTGGTGATAGAGAAGATAAGGGTCTTTTTCACGATACTGTTTGGGGAGGCGATCCTGAAGATGTCTTTCTTCACTGTTCTCAGTGCGACATAGTTTTTTTATATCCATTTCCCAGTGATGACGCTCTTAACTCTTTTTATAAAAATGAATTCGGTTCCTACATGATTGAGCGATCTATGGAGATGGACTGGGGGAATCTAGAAAAACAATATAATAATCTATCGCAAAGAGAACTGCCCTTGAGAAAACCTTTTTTTGAGAACTATCTGACCAACGGTACAGTTGTCGAAATTGGCTCTTCGACTGGTTTTTTGCTGGATTATTTAAGAAATAATGGTATTGAAGCTCATGGTGTTGAGCCATCAAGAATGCATGCTGAATTTTCTGAGTCAAAAGGAAATGTGATTTTTGAAAGTATTCAATCCCTCGAGAAGTCTTATGACTTGGGCCTGCATTATTACGTGCTGGAGCATGTTCCGAATCCTGCAGTTTTTTTGGAATCCTGTATTTCAAAGATAAAATCAGGTGGACATTTGATCTTCGAGGTTCCACATCGTAATGATGCATTGCTTGCGTATTACAATCTTAGTTCCTATAAAAATTTTATTTTGCAAAAAATGCATCTTTTTTATTATTCCATTTCTTCTTTAGAATTTTTACTTGATTCATTGGGCCTTGATTATGAATTCGTACCAGGTCAACGTTATGGCTTAAAAAACCATCTTCACTGGTTACGTTTTGGCAAGCCTGGAGTTAGCTTTCCTATTATAAATGAGAGCACAGAAAAGGCTTATAAGACTGACTTGATTAATGCATCTTATTTTGATTATTTTGTTGTAATTGTGAAGGTAAAATGAAAATTATTGTTGGAATACCTGTCCGCATGGGTTCAACCCGTTTCCCGGGAAAGCCGCTCTGCGATATTTTGAGCAAGCCAATGATCGAGCATTGTTACAAACGTTGCTCATTAAGCAAGTATGCCACGGATTTGTTTGTGGCGGCCTGCGATGACGAAATTAAACAGGTAGTCCAGGGTTTTGGTGGAACTGTAATTATGACAGACCCTAGTATTCAGCGACCTGGGCTGCGTGTTGCGGCTGCTGCTGAAACATTGGATCTGGATGATGACGACATTGTGGTTGTAGTGCAGGGAGATGAGCCACTGGTTCATCCAGACATGATCGATCTTGCTATTCAGCCGTTGCTCGAAGAAGAAGATGTTTTTGTTTCAAATCTGACGGCAGAATTGACTGAAGAAGAATGGAATGATCCTGGTGAAATCAAGGTAGTTTGTGATTTGCAGATGAATGCCATGTATATGTCGAGGGCGCCAATGCCTTCAGTTGCTCATGAAGAGCAAAGGACCACATGGTTCAAGCAGGTTTGTATCATGCCTTTCAGATGGCATTTTATGAAAAAATTTAATCATGAACTACCTCCAACGCCACTTGAGCTTCAGGAGTCAATAGAAATGATTCGTGCTTTACAGCATGGCTATAAAGTCAGAATGGTTCCTTCTCCCTATATATCCAAGTCTGTTGATACCGATGATGATAGAAAAGCGGTAATCGAACTCATGAAAAATGACCCGGTCTATAAAGAATATGAATAAACCCAATACATTAAAAAACAAACTGCGTACCGGAAATCAAAATGTTATTGGCACATGGAGCAGCCTGTCATCTCCCAATGTCGTAAACGTTCTGGGAACGACAGAGCTGGATTTTGTTGTAATCGATATGGAACATGGCTCCATGTCTTATGAAACCGTGGAAAACATGGTGCGTGCAGCCGAGGCTACGGATATCTCTCCCATTGTCAGGGTTGGCGATGATCATGAACAAACATTGCTGCGTGCCTTGGAAACCGGTACCCGTTCGGTTATGGTGCCGCATGTCAGTACGCCCGAAAATGCCGAAAGAATTGCAAAGTGTTGCAAATATTTTCCTGAAGGTAACCGTGGTCTGTCTCCTTATACAAGAGTACATGATTTTACCCATGAGAATATCCAGGACAGCCTTCAAAATGAAAACCGTGAAACACTGGTAGGTATCCTTGTCGAAGGGCAGGCCGGGTTGTCCAACCTCGAGGAAATTGTCAAAGTCGATGGTATTGACCTTATCTACCTGGGATTGTTTGACATCTGCCAGTCTGTGGGTCTGCCTGGACAATTGAATCATCCAAAGGTATTGGAAGAAATCAAAAGATGTGGCGAGTTGATTCAGTCACATGGCAAAGCCGCGGGGTCCATGTCAACCAGTGTTGATTACATCAGAATGCTGATGGAGCTGGATTATAAATTTATTGCCTACCTCAATGATGCGGCGGCCATTAAATTTCATTTTGATGACATATTTCGTGACCTAAAAAAGTGATGAACAAAACCCTGGATCTTTGCTTTGGTGGTGAGTTGGATCCAGGTGTGTCTGAGACTTTCAATATTCTATCGATGAACCTCAGGGCGGATTTCAATGCACTGGTCACCGACATTTCCCGGCCTTTTGTAAACACTTTGGATTGGTGGCTACAGGGGCCGGCGAGCAGAAATACCTTTGCCAGTTCTTTTTTTCATTATTTCTGTTCATTCCACCTAGTTAGGCAAATGCTTGATGATGGCCTGAACTACGACAAAATTCTTGTCGATTCACCGCATTTTTCCCGAATACTCACTGAGTTGTTAGAAGACGCCGGGCACGAGGGCTGTGTCATCGGTGTAAAACCACCGTCTTTAACTTTCAGGGTCAAGGAAAATCTCAAACTGCCCATGCTGTTAATAAAGAAAATCATGCAGCACTTTATTACCAGGCTGAGTGGGAAAAAACACCAGTTCACCATAAATAACAAACCACTGAATCTGATCGATACCTTCATGATAAGCGGGTATGAAAATAACGATCGCTGGTACGGAAAGCTATGGGATCAGTTACCGTTGTCAGTTCGGCATCAGACTTACTTCGTTCCAACAATTGTTTCCACGCCGCTTTCAAAAATATTTTCCACTATTCGTCAACTGCGTGATAATTCAAGAAACTTTCTTATTAAGGAAGATTACCTCGGCTTATCCGATTACCTGTACGCGGCTAGCTATAAAAAAAGGGTACGGTCCTTGTTAGTCGCTGAAGTGTGTGTGGCAGGTTATGACTTTAAACCCATAATTGAGGATGAGTTACTACATGGCCGTGATGTTCTGACAATTCTGGAGTCATACCTGTTGTACCGGTTTGTCGGGCGTATTAGGGAAAGCGGTATCAATGTCAGGCTGGCAATTGATTGGTTCGAAGGGCAGGTGATAGATCGTTCATGGAACTTTAGTTTCAATACATTTTATCCAAACACATTTACCGTTGGTTATCGTGCATTTGAGAGTTACCCTTTTTATCTTTGTTCCTATCCGATAATGATAGAACAGGAAGCTAATGTTCTACCTCGCGAGATGGCCGTCCAGGGAAGGGGAACTATTGAAACTGTTCGTGAATTTTTACCGGAACTCGATGCCATCGTCATCCCGTCATTTAAATCAGATCACGTCTGGAGTTATGCTGATGAAAATACTAGAAGTGAAAGCTTTCGAGTCTTGGTTGGATCTCCGATCTCTCTGGCATCATTAAAAAGAATACTTCAAAAAATACTAAGCTTATATCATAAAATTAAAAAAAATTGTCCAGAATTAGAGTTTATAATCAAACCTCATCCTACGCACTCAATTGAAAGTATTAACGGCATTTTAACTGAGATGACTGAGATGCCCGAATCCTTTAGAATTACATCTGAAAAATCATTACCGATATTGCTCCATAAAAGTCATCTCTTGATCACTGAAGCTTCAAGTGTATGTCTCGAAGCCTTGGCCTGTGGGCTCCCTGTCATTATTATTGAAAATAGTGTTGGACTGACCTTTGATCCGGTACCTCAGGGAATTCCCGAGTCAATTGTCAGGCGAAGCCGAACCGAGGAACAACTGGCAGATGCGTTATTGCATTTTGTTTCGGCTTCAGTTGAAAAAAAGAAAATGTTTAGCCAAATGGGTAAGAAAATCAGGGCCGATTATTTCGAGCCGATTACCCCAGAAGGGATAAATAAATTTTTTAAGTTGGAAACTAAGCAGTAGAGGAGTGATCGATGGCTAAAATATATATGGCAGGTGTGGGAGGCATGCTTGGAGAGGCATTTTACGAGCAATTCAGAAATGACTATGAATTGAAGTGTACCGATATCGATGTCAATGAAGATTGGCTTTCTTACCTAGATTTTCGCGACGAGAAGGCATACCGCAAGGATGTAGAGGCGTTCAAACCGGATTATCTTTTTCATATCGGGGCCTATACAGACTTGGAATATTGCGAACTACACGAAGAAGATACCTACGATACCAATACCAAGTCTGTTGAATATGCGGTCAGCATTGCCAATGATTTAGGGATTCCTTTGTTATACATCAGTACGGCAGGAATTTTTGGTGGCGAAAAAGAGTTTTATGACGAAACTGACCGGCCTGAACCCCTTGGCCATTATGGACGCTCAAAATATCTTGGCGAAGTATACGTACAACAGCATTCGAATAATTTTATTATCTGTCGGGCTGGCTGGATGATGGGAGCTGGCGAGAAAAAAGATAAAAAGTTCATTCAGAAAATCATCAGCCAGATAAAGGCCGGGAAAAAAGAACTGTTTATTGTAAATGACAAACTGGGTACACCAACCTATACCCATGATTTTGCCTTGAATGTAAAACTGCTTGTCGAAAAAGAACAGCAGGGTCTATTTAACATGGTTTGTGGTGGGATGACTGGTAGATTTGAAGTTGCAGTTGAGCTCGTTGATTTGCTCGGTCTCGGTAAAGAGATAAAAATCACAGAGGTTGCTTCAGATTATTTTGCCAAGGAATATTTTGCTGAACGACCAGCTTGTGAACGACTAGTGAATAAAAGACTTAATGATCTTGGCTTGAATATCATGAGGGATTGGCGCGAATCGCTACAGGATTATATAGATAGCTACTATCAGCAAATGAAAGCCTGATTGTTTCCAGTGTTTCTCTGATGCAAACGTTACGTGATATTTTCAGCCAGGAAGATTTCCAACGGTTTACGGATTACATTTCATTCGGACGTAAGCTTGAGAAACTATTTTTGGATCGTCAAGTCAGTGCTGGGAGCTCAATAAGAGTCGCTTATTTATCCAGTGGTACATCAAACGGCGTCAGTGAAACACTGGTCAGCTTGTGTAGTCATCAGGATGTTTTTCCAGAGATTTATGTTGGCCCTTATGGTCAATATGCCCAGGAAGTACTGGATATTCAAAGTGGGCTCTATGCATTTGACCCTGAGCTGGTCTTTATTCACGTTGACCTGCAATCACTTGCCGGGAATTACTACTTTGATCCTTATCAAATTTCCACCGATGAAAGATGCCGCTGGAGTCAGGAAACACTTTCACTGCTTTTGAGCATGGTTAACAAGTTGAATCAGAAACTTGTTAATGCAAAGGTTGTGATTTCAAATCTTGAAATTCCAGTCTATTCTCCACTGGGTATTGTTGAAGACAAACAGTCCTATGGTTTTATAGAGTCTGTTGAGGATATTAATCGTTCTTTACGAGAAATTGCCAAGGAAAAAAAACAGGTTTATGTTTATGACTTCAATGGCTTCTGTTCTCGTTTGGGGAAAAGGCATATTGTAGATTCAAAAATGTATTACATGGGGGATATAAAGTTAAGCCCTCATCTTTTACCGGAACTATGTAGAGATTATTCGAAATATATACTTGCGGCTTCATCGAAAACTAAAAAATGCCTTGTTCTTGATCTTGATAATACACTGTGGGGTGGAATTGTCGGAGAAAGTGGACTCATGGGAATTGGTCTTGGACCAACATCGGATGGCAGGTCGTTCCTTGAATTTCAGAAATACCTACTCGCCCTGCACAACAGGGGAGTCATTCTGGCTGTAAATAGCAAGAATAACTTCGACGATGCCATGGATGTTATTCAGAATCATCCGCACATGGTATTAAAAAAAGAGCATTTTGCCGCCATCCGAATCAACTGGAATGATAAGGTATCCAACCTTAAATCCATAGCGGATGAAATCAATATTGGTTTGGATAGCTTGGTTTTTTTAGATGATGATCCGGTTAACAGGGATATGGTCAGGGAATTACTGCCTGAAGTCGAGGTGGTTGATCTTCCTAAAGACTTTTCTCATTATGTCCGGACATTACAAGACATCACTTATTTCGAAACCCTAATCCTCACATCAGAGGACAGAGACAAGGGGAAAATGTACCAGGCGGACAGACTGCGCCGTGAACTTGCAACATCGTCAAGCGATATAGCGGATTATCTGCGCCTTTTGAACATGCAGGTAAGTATTGCCCAGTCTGCTGAAGATACGATACCGCGCATCGCTCAACTGACACAAAAAACAAATCAGTTCAATCTCACCACCAGGCGATATACAGAAGAAAAGATAACTGAATTTCATTTGAGTGATAACTACGAAGTTTATTCAATCAGTGTAACGGATAAGTACGGCGATAATGGCTTGACCGGTGTTGCAATTATTGAAAAAAGAACTGTTGGGAATAGTTGGCATATCGACAGCTTTTTACTGAGTTGCCGGGTTCTGGGAAGGTGTATCGAGGATGTTCTAATGACTCATATCAAAACTGCAGCCAGAGATTCCGGCGCCAGTTTTGTAACCGGAGAATTTATACCGACCAAAAAAAATATGCCCGCAGGTAATTTATTCAAAGAGGCCGGTTATTCAAAAATATCCGACAAAGATGGAATAGAAAACTGGCAGTATGATCTGGATAATGAATTTCATTTTCCGGACTTTATCGAATATATAATAGTGCGAAAGAACTCTAATGTCTGAAAATAATCAAAGGCTAATGGCGCTGATAGCGCGTGTTTTGAATGTGGATGTTGCTATCTTGAAAGATGATACAACGCCCGATGATATTGATTCCTGGGATTCATTTAACGGATTGATGATGGTCTCAGAGCTTGAATCAGAATTCAGCATCAGTTTCAGTATTGAAGAAGTTTACGCTGTTCAATGTGTCGGTGATATTAGGGAAGCCCTGACCAGGCATAATGTCGATTTTTCGTGAACTTTCCCATGAATGAAGTTGCTTCCCAGCTGGAATACGAGGAGATCAAGGTAGGTTCCAGTTACTCTTTTTCCAGAACCATCTCAGAAAGTGACGTTGCAGATTTTGCCCGATTAAGTGGTGATTTTAATCCTTTGCATGTTAACGAGGATTTTGCCAGTAATACCCAGTTTGGTAGACCAGTTGTTCATGGCATGATGACAGCAAGCCTACTGTCGACATTGGTGGGTATGTATTGCCCTGGAGAGAAAGGCCTTTATCTCAGTCAGACACTCCAGTTTAAAGCACCACTTTATTATGGTGACTCAGTTATTGTTATCGGGACTGTCATGAATAAAGTTGATGCGCTCAGGCTTGTTAAAATAAAAACTGAAATCTATCGTGATGAAGACTTAATAGTTACTGGAGAAGCTCAGGTAAGAATGATTGAAAAGGAAGTAGGTAATGAATAAAAAAGTTGCTTTGGTCATTGGCGGAAATGGTGGAATTGGTTCTGCCTCAGTAGTTCAACTGCTTCGTGATGGTTTTAAGGTCTACGCTACTTTTTTCAACAACCGGTCTCATCTTGACAAAATAATTAATAGTAACGAACTTCATCTCGTTCATTGCGATGTTACAAGCGAGCACGCAATACAGGATGTAGTAAGTTTAATCTTAGGAAAAGAAAATAGTGTTGATGTAGTCGTTTTCACTGTTACAGCACCATTGAAAAATGCACGAGCTTTAGACCTTGAATGGTCAGAATTTGATTTGAATATCAATCTGCAGATAAAGCCTTTGTTGTATGTGGTTCATGCTCTTGAAGATCAAATTCGTTCAGGTTTCACGATCAAGTTTATTGTCGTACTTACTGAATATTGCATTGCTAATCCACCCAAAGGACTTTCTCATTATGTCACGGCTAAATATGCTGCAATGGGTTTTAGCAAGACGCTTGCTATGGAATTGTCGGAATATAAATGTACTGTAAACATGATATCTCCAGGCATGGTTGAAACATCATTGCTGAATAGTTTGCCTCCAAAGCTGATTGAGATCACCGCCTATAGCAACCCACTTAAACGAAACGCAATGCCCGATGATATCGCAGGTGCAATTTCATTTCTTGCATCTGAAAAATCAGATTTTATCAATGGTGCAAATATTGTTATTAATGGAGGTGGTGTTCTGGCTTAAAAAGAACCTTAATTATATATGAGCATGAGACTAAAAAAATTGATGGCACTTTTTAAAACAAAGGGGCTTTCTGGCTTGGTGAGGACTGTTTTTGTTTTCCTTAATTATCACCTTCGGGATAAATGGCGTTTTACTTATTTTGAATTAGGCTTGTCTGAAAAACCTTTTTCATTACCAGACCCTGGCGACTCCATGACTATTCGCTTGTTGATGCCTGAAGATATCGATAGGTTCAAAGCTGACGTCTACCCTTTCATGACGGATAAACAGGAGTACGATAAACGGTTTATTAAAGATTTATCTGACGGTAACTGTTTTTTCTTTATTGCTGAGCAAAGCGGTCGAATTGTGCATTATTTCGTTGGGTTTAAGAATGCACTTAATTCCCCCTTAATGGATACTCCTTTTAAAAAACATCTTGTTCGACCTGATGATGCGTACCTGGGTAATGCTTTTACTGTGCCTTATGCACGAGGCCACTGGATTGTTCCTCATGTTGTTTTAAAAATATTTGACTACTTGAAAAACGAATCTACAGCCAACAGGGCCTTGTTATTGATCCACGAGGATACACCAGGCGCTGCGGGTTTCTTTAAGCGGTTGGGTTTTAATGAAATTGCCAACAATTATTAATAAACGTCACATTTTTTTTAAACATCAATGGGTAAGCGTATGAATAGGAAACTAACCGTATTAACATGTGTTTATAACGGTCTGCCTTATTTAAGAGATGCGATTGAGAGTACCTTAAATCAAACGTACAAAGATTTCGAATATCTGATTATTGATGATTGTAGTCCTGACAAAAATGTAATTAAAGTTATTGAGTCTTATGATGACCCTAGGATTCGATTAATAAAAAATGAAGAGAATCTCGGCGTTTCCAATACTATAAATAAAGCTCTGTCGTTAATATACACACCTTATGTGATTAGGTTAGATCAGGATGATGTCAGCTTACCAAATCGATTGGAAAGTCAGTTGGCTTTTATGGAAAAGCATCCTGATATTGACGTGTCTTGTACTTGGGAGCATACAATTGATTCTAGTGGTAATAAGCAACGTGATTGGAAAAGAATATTAGGTAATTATGGAGAATTTCTTGGGTATGTTTTAACTGGCATCTGCCCAATATGGCATCCCTCCTTAGCATTTAAAAAAGATGCATTAGTGAATGTTGGCGGGTTTAAGAAAGAATATACACGAGCTGAAGATTTTGAGGTTACAACAAGGCTTGCGCTAAAAAGATTCAATGCGGCTGTTGTTCCTGAGTTTTTATTACTGCAGCGCCAGCATGAGGCAAGTCAATCTAAAAAGTTTGAAAAACTTCAATATGAGGCTACTCAAAGAATCCATGTTGAGGCATTGAAATACTTTTCTAATCATAAGGCCATTGATCTTCTTGCAGTTTATTTAAGGCTGGAAGAGTGGCCTATCGGTCATGGATTCAATAAGGAAAATTTTCATCTTATTTGCGAGGCGCTTGATGATTTATATTTGCGGATATCAGAAAAACAAAATCTTTCAAAAGATGAAATGAAATCTTTAAAAAATAGGATAAATAAACGTGTCGGCTATGCTATTAATTATCATCGAATAATAATAAAACTACCCTCGATTTTATTTAAATTAGCATATTACTTTTTATCTCCGTATCAACTTAAAAGCTTTAGATCATTTGTTGCTAAGGTCTATCACAAAACCTTTTCTCTTAAGTATATCTTTAGAAATAGTTAATTCAGAATATTTATTATCAGGAGTATTGATGTCATGAAAACGCTACCTATTATTCTCGGTGGAGGGCTTTCTGGTTTGAGTGCCTGTTACCATGGTAATGGAATAATCTATGAAAAATGTGATTCTGCCGGAGGCCAGGCTCGCTCGCATTTTAATGAAGGATATGTTTTTGATGAAGGAATTCATGTAATGCATACTCAAAATGAGTATGTGCTTGAACTCATGGATAAACTTGAAGTGAATATGGATATCAGAGAACGTAGTGCATGGATCCAATCTCATGGAGCTATGACTCGTTACCCTTTTCAGGCCAACACTTACGGATTGCCTGTTGGCATCGTGAAAGATTGTTTATTAGGGTTTATTCAAAATGATTTTATTGATGTCGACAATATAAATAACTACCAAGACTGGCTCTATTATATGTTTGGCAAGGGGATTGCTGAGCATTTTATGATTCCATATAGCCAGAAGTTTTGGGGAGTCGATGCCGTTGATCTAACAACTGAATGGGTAAATGTTAGACATCCTAAGCCATCTATGGAAGAGGTCGTTAATGGGGCTCTACAGGATCAGGCCAAGGGTTTTGGAGTTAATGCTGTGTATCGTTACCCTAAGAAAGGTGGGTACGGATTTATTGGCAAGCGTTTGATTGAGAAGTGCGAAGGCAGGATTCACACCGGGATGGAAGCTACACGTATTGATTTATCGGCTAAAAAAATTGAATTCAATGGAAAAGAAGAGCTTCCTTATGAAAAGATTTTAAGTAGCCTGCCTCTGCCTGAACTAATCCGAATTATCCCTGATGCACCTGATGATGTGCGTCAGGCAGTCAAAAAATTACGTACTAATTCCATGTTTGTTGTCAATTTGGGTATAAACAAATCCAACCTTACTGATAAAAACTGGATCTATTACCTTGAAAAAGAGTATTCCTTCATTCGAGTAAGTTTTCCGTCAAATCAGTCAGATTATGTTGCTCCACCCGGGGTTAGTACGATCATGGCAGAGGTTGCATACGGGAATGATAATTCTCTTCCCGAGCCGCGTGAAAAAATGATTGATCGCGTGATTATCGACCTGCAAAAAGCAGGTGTCATCGAAAGTAATGACGAAATTGTCTACAAAGACGCTGTCGATATAAAGTACGCTTATGTTCTTTTTGATAAAGATCGTAAGTCATCCATAAAAACCATCCATGAGTATTTAAAAGCACACGATATTATTCCGTTTGGGCGTTATGGATTGTGGGCATACCTTTGGAGCGATGAGGCGATACTAAGTGGTAAAAAAGCCGCAGAAAAAGCATCGAAAAGCTAGAGTCTTCTTATTTTTAATTAACCTGAAAGATAATGCGTCTCATACATAATATCATTAGGTATACCTATCCTTTTTTTTGGACATTTAAGGCAATTGGAGAAAATCTTGGGGTCATAAACAAAAATCACTTAAGGGTGCTGATATATCATGATATTCCAGAAAGTGAAGAATCGGCTTTCAGACAGCAGCTCGAAGTGCTTGCAAAGCGCTGGAACATTATTTCACCGGAAATATTTGAAGCAATGGTTACTGGTGATGAGCTGGTCGAAGGTAGAAATCTTCTGATTTCTTTCGATGACGGGCTATACAGTAACAGGACGGTCGCAGAAAATGTCCTCCAACCCATGGGGATTCAGGCTATCTTTTTTGTTATTTCAGATTTTGTCGGGATTATTGATCCTGAAGAATCAAAACGCTACATTTCCGATCACTTGATACCCGGTTCTTCTCCCGAGAATATTCCCTCAGAGTGGCGAAACATGCAATGGAAAGACCTCGAGTACCTCGTCCATCATGGCCACACCATTGGCTGTCACACCCGAACGCATCGTCGCCTCAGTGACTGTCATGATGATTCTGTGCTTAGAGATGAACTGGTTCATAGTGCTGATGTAATAGCGCGACGCTTGTCAGTGTCAGTTAAACATTTTGCATTTACTTTTGGTGATATCAATAGTTTGAGTCAAGAGTCTCTTGGTATTGCCATGCAGCGTTACGAATATATTCATTCCGGTATTCGGGGTGATAACAAATCCGATGTTTCACCTTTTGCTATTCGTCGTGATGCAGCTGCTTACCAGTTGCCAAATAATGATTATCGATTGTTTGATAATCGATTAATTGGAGCTTTTCTCGAAGGGTTTATAGATTTTCGTTATAAAGCTGCCGGTAGGTTGCTTGATAGTTGGCTAAAACGTAAAGCCTAGGTGCTGGAATTGACTCAAATTACACAGGCACCACTACCAGACTTTTTAAATTTATTTAAGGGGTTGTTCTCAGCTTTACCTGGAGCAGATGAATTGGCTAGCCCATGGAAAAAGGGTTATGAAAGCGCATTCTGGTTTTCGCGCTCAGCTTGGAGTCTCTACTCTATAGCTATTTTTAGAATGAAAGTGCTGAATAAAAAAAGAATCGTTATCTGGATTCCAGATTTTTTCTGTAATGAGTCACTTTTACTCTTAAGACAGCTTTCTATTCATATTCGTTTTTATCCCATTGATTCAATCACCACTCCCAACATGATTGAATGCCGTCGTTTATTAAAAGATGACAAACCTGATTTAATTCTTTATGCCCATTTTTTTGGAGAAGTATTTGACGCATCTGAACTCAAAGAAATAGCTAGGGAGTCGAAAGCTTGGCTTGTTGAAGATTGTGCGCATTGTTTAATGCCAATTGAGGGGGTCGGCTCAAGTGGTGATTTTATACTTTACAGTCAACATAAACTTATCGCGATACCCGATGGTGCTTTGCTGCTAATTAGATATAAAAATCTATCTAATGAACTAGATTCGCTATTTTTAAAAAGGCAATTCCATTCGACATACATTTCTTTAGTGAAGGGATTCAAGAATAACGAATCAATTTGCCTTAAATGGTTATTGAAAAGGGTATTGCAAAAAACTGGAATAAGAAGAAAACTCACATCAGTTGAATCACATAAATCAATTCAAGGTCAGTCAATTGATAAATTACCAGCGCCGATAATGTCGAATTTTTCCATGAAAATGCTCTCCTTCATAAAGGATAAGTTGATACTTGAAGGAGTTAAACGTAAACAAAATGCTATTCAATGGTCTCGGGTTCTTATGGAATCATCTTTGAAGGGAAAAGGAGAGTGTTCTTTTGATGGATCTTATGTGCCTTATTTATTGAGTTGTGAGCTTTTCAGTCCTGAATGTGTTATCGAAATAATTAATGAATTTAGAAAAAATGATATACCCGTGTCTACCTGGCCAGATTTGCCACCAGAAGTAGAGTCAAAATTGCATAATGCATTGAAGGCAAGAGAGATGAGGTACAAGAGAATTTACTTTCCTGTCCATAGTTCTATAGAAGCTAACAGTATTAAGAAGGCCCTTCAATGTATCAAGTAATAGAAGTACAGTTTGACGAATGGGAATATTTATATTCTCAGACACTCAATAGTCCTCTGCTCCAGTCTTGGCAATATGGACAAGCAAAACAGAATACAAGTAAATGGAAAGTAAAACGTTTTAAAGTTGTTGATCAGAAAGGAGAACCCGTTGCTCTTGCTCAGTTCTTAGTTTTTGAATTTGCATTTTTTGGTGGTGTAGCAAGATTAAATCGAGGACCAATAATGATTTACGAATCAGGGCGAAGTGGACATAACTTTTCTCTAATCGTTAAATCATTAATGCACTATGCGCAAAAAAGACGATGGTGGATGGTGCAAATAGCACCAGAGATAAAACAGTCAGAAGAAAATGAGGAAATGCTTTTCTCCTTATCCTTAAGAAAATTAAGTTCCCCGCCAGCAGGATCCGCATTGCTATACCTTAAGAATAATGAAGAGGATTTGTTAAAAGGATTAAAAAAGAAATGGAGGTATAGCTTACGAAAAGCTCAAGAAAAAAATCTTACTATCACTAGGGCAGACTGTATTGGAAATGATTTCTCTAAACTTCAGGAGCGTTATAAAGCTATGAAGGATATGAGAGAGTTTTCTGGTCTTTCAAGTTCTTTGCTTGATTCTCTTGCAGAGCAGAGAAGCAGGCTTTGGAGCATGGATTTGTTTTATGCAAATGAACATAACAAAACCGGTGCTGAAAACAGTTTAGGGATGCTAATAAGTGTTAGACATGGGGATACTGCCACCTACCTTGTGGGAGTAACTGAAGATGCGGGAAGACAATTACAAGTCAATTACTTATTACTTTGGAAAGCAATCCTTGCAGCTAAATTTAGCGGTTGTAAGTGGTTTGATCTAGGAGGGTTAGATGCCACGACTCCAGAGGGTATAGCGCATTTCAAACGAGGGATAAATGCTGTTCCATATAGTTTGATTGGAGAATGGCGGTGTTACCTTCATCCGTGGAGAAGATGGTAAAGTGAGTAAAAAGTACGCAAACTTTTAACAGCGCTACGAAAATAATTTGTCTTACTACATAGGTTATGCGAGATACCTCATTTATAACTAAACTTTTTTCGTGGTCAATAATTTTTGAGTCACTACTAATTTTTATCTTTTCAGTGCCGGGTAGTGAGGGTAATGTAGTTCACTTAGGACGCTTATTACAGTTACTTGTTTTATTTCTGCTTTTGGCCAATCCAGGTATAAAGAAAATCCGTCTGCAGACTAGCCAACCTTTAAACTCTTTTATAAAATTTTATTCTTTATATTTGGTTTATACAGCATTAATTAGTGTAATTGGAATTTTGGTTGGTAGTTATAATTCAGAATACGGCTCTTATTCTATTTACATAAGACCTGCTGTGGAATACGCTATCTTGATACACTATTTCATTTATTTTTCTATACTGCCGACTTACTTTTTCAGGAGTATGGTTGATTTGAATTATTTCCTTGATAAGTTCATCGTTATATTTTGGCTGGTTATCCTCATTGGTCTCATTGATTTATTATTTGTAACTTTAGGGTTCGAGGGGCTTTACAGGCATTTTTACGACAAGCGTTCGATAGGTTTCCGTTTTCATAGTATCTTGGGTGAGCCAAGGGATGCGTTTGCTTATCTACTTTTGGTAATTCCAGTTATATACTTTAGGGATTTAATTAATGGCATAACAAAATCTCGTAAACTCGTCACTATTTTAATTATAACTTGCTTGTTTCTAACTCAATCATTCTCTGGGGTATTGGGGGTTTTTTTCTCCATAACATTAATTACGTTATATATATTATCTTTTGGGAGTAATCAGAAAAAAATCATTTTTCTTACAATTATTTCAATATCTACTTTGGTAGCCTATGAAATTACCATGTCTTCAAGTAGGCTAGTGTTATATTATGATAAATTTTTGGATGTGTTTATAGATTTAGAAGATTATTCTGAAGTAAGATCAGTTTATAGTGTGGCCATAAATAACATTTATCCATTATGGGACTTATGGTTAAGAGTAAAGGAATATAATATCTTGCCACTTTTTTTTGGGAATGGGATTGGAAGTGCATCTTTTATTAACAATCAGTTTATGGGAGAAGAAAATGTTGTTAACCCCAATGCATCATTAATTAGATCAATTTATGAAACAGGTCTTGTAGGTACCTTTATTTTGCTGTATTTCTTTCTCAAACCAATTAAGTATATAAGCTGTGTTAACCGAGAAAGAATGATGATTTTCTCCTCATTGCTAATTGGAAGTTTTTTTCTTCATAGATCCGTGACTATATTCATTTTCATCGGTATTGTATTAGTTGTTAATAACTTAGTGACTTCGAGAATGTATGATTGACCGAAAAAAATATGATTTAATAGTCAACGCCCCTAATGTTAAGACTGGTGGTGGCTTTGTTCTTCTTGAGTCATTGTTAAGTGAGTTACAAAATTCTAATTATCGATGTCTTCTTTTGCTAAATGAAAAATTATCCGAATCTATATCTCCAACCCAAAATACTCAAATTAAATTTATTTCTGATGGACTTTTAGGTCGTATTGAGAATGAATATTTTCTAAGTCTTGTTGCTGGCAATTATTCTGTTGTCTTAATGTTTGGAAATCTTCCACCTGTTTTTAAATTAAAAACTAATACGGTGTTGTTTCTTCAAAATGCATATATTATTAATAAATCACCTTTGACTGGTTTTAGACTTAGCCAAAAAATCAGGATTTCTATCGAACGTTTTTGGTTCTCAACCTTTAAAAAAAATGTACACAGATATATAGTTCAGACCATCACGATGAAGCATTTATTACTACAAGTACTCACTGCTCATATTAGTATAATGCCTTTTATAGAATTCAATGATAATTTTGACTCTAGTGATAATAATCATGAAATTCAGTTTCTGTATCCTTCAAGCGGTGAGCCGCATAAAAATCATAAAAATCTTATATCCGCGTGGATTCTATTGGCTCAAGCGGGGCGTTTTCCTACGCTACATCTGACTTTAGATGAGCTGCTTTTTCCTGAGTTGACGAGCTGGATAAGGCTACAAATTGATAGGTACGATCTTAGAATAATTAATCTAGGATATATCAACGATCACGGAGAAATGCTTTATTTTTTGAAAAAATCAAAATGCTTAATTTTCCCTTCAACTATAGAGTCATTTGGTATGCCCTTATTAGAGGCAGAACATTTTAAGGTCCCAATTCTTGCTCCAGAATTAGACTATGTTCGCGATTTGGTGGTGCCTAATGAGGTTTTTGATCCACAATCACCTCTTTCAATTAGTAGGGCAGTTCAACGTTTTCTAGGTTATCACTACTTTAGTGAGCAACTTACTCCAAAAGCTTTTATAGCTAATCTTTTTCGCTAATTACATGCGTGTCTTAATCGTATCTCAATATTTTTATCCGGAGAATTTTCGAATAAATGATCTCTCCCTAGCATTACGGGAGCGTGGTTATGAGGTGACGATTCTTACCGGTATGCCCAATTATCCCAGTGGCAAGCTTTTCGATAATTATAGTTGGTGGCGTAATCGTCATGATGAAATGGAAGGGGTGCCGATTGTTCGTGTTCCTCTTTTTTTGAGAAGAGAGAGCCGTGGATGGCAGCTTGCATTGAATTTCTTCTCATTTGCGTTCTCAGCTTCTCTTATAGGTGGTTGGCTTTTGAGAGGTAAGAGTTTCGATCTTATTTTTGTATACGCTCCCTCACCATTTACTGTCGGTCTCCCGGGCATGCTTATGCGAAAACTGAAGCGTGCTCCTTTTTTTTTATGGGTGCAGGATCTATGGCCTGAGAGCCTCTCTGCTACAGGAGCTGTCAATTCACCTTCAGTGATCTCGTTAGTCGGTAGTATGGTAAAGATGATATACAGAAGCTGTGATTTGGTTCTGGTTCAGTCAAGGGGGTTCTTAGAGCCTGCTGTGGCCGCAGGAGCAATGAAGGATAAGTTGAAGTATTTTCCAAACTGGGCAGAGCCTCTTTATCATCCCTTGAGCCTTGAATCCAATGCGCAGGAGAGAAAGGAGGTCCCTGCAGACGGTTTCGTGGCAATGTTTGCAGGCAATCTAGGTGCGGCGCAATCACTTGACACTATCTTAGATGCGGCGGAAATATTGAAAGATGAGCCAATTAACTGGGTATTCCTGGGGGATGGTCGGCGCAGGTCTTGGGTGAAGGAGCAGATTGATTTGCGAGGGCTGGTTAGGGTACAGCTGCTTGGTAGTAGGCCTGTGGAGACTATGCCGGCATATTTCTCGCTTGCTGATGTGATGGTTGTAACACTGCGCTCTGATCCTATTATGACGAAAACCATTCCAGGTAAGATTCAGTCTTATCTGGCATGTGGTTGTCCGGTGATCGGAGCTCTTGATGGTGAGGGCGCCAATTTGATCCTGGAGAGTGGGGCAGGGTTCGCAGTTAATTCATGCGATGCAAGAGGCTTGGCGGATTCTGTAATGCGTATGAGCAAGTTAGATGCTGCAGAACGAAAACGAATGGGAAATGCGGCTATTGCTTATTATCGCAAACATTTTGATCGAGAGGTGCTCATTGATCGTTTGGAGGAGTTGATGAAGGATTCGTGCGGTAAGTGATGAAGATTCTGATATTGGGTGGCAACGGCATGTTGGGTCACCGTTTCCTTTGTTCCTGGAGAGATCGCCATGATGTGAAGGTGACACTGCGCACTTCTATCGGCGCGTATGGCAAAACATCAATATTTACAACGGATAATAGCTATGAAGATGTCGATGTTCGTAACAGTGAACGACTGGAAGCGATAATTCGAGGCTTCAGGCCGGATGCGGTGGTTAATGCTGTCGGTATCACAAAGCAGCTTACGGATGGTTCTACCATCATTCCTACCATCGAAGTCAATGCGTTGTTTCCCCATCGTCTGGCCGAGCTCTGCGACATGTATGGTGTACGCATGGTGCATATGAGCACGGATTGTATCTTTTCAGGGCGCAGTGGGCTCTATGATGAACAGGCAATTTCCGATGCCGAAGACCTCTATGGTCGAAGCAAGTTTTTAGGTGAGGTGAATCAATCGCATGTCATCACATTGAGGAAATCGACGATTGGGCTAGAGCTAGCCGGTGCGCACGGTCTAGTGGAGTGGTTTTTGACACAGCGGGGGAAGGTTCAAGGATTTCGTAAGGCAATTTACTCTGGGCTTACCTCCAGTGAATTGGCAAGAGTAATTGAGGATATTCTTCTTAATCATCAGTCGCTTTCGGGCATATGGAATATTGCCAGTGACCCGATTAACAAGTATGATTTGCTGATGCAGTTAACCGCGAAACTTGGCAGAGATGATGTTGAAATTGAACCCAGTGACAGTTTTGTCTGTGACCGCAGCCTAGAAGGCGCAGCATTTTGTCGGCAAACTGGATATGCTTCACCACCTTGGAATGCCATGCTTGATGAGCTGGCTGATCAGATCAGAGATAGAGAAGGTACCCATGTTTGATAACAAGATTCTAATGATTACTGGCGGTACGGGTTCATTCGGAAAAACCGTGCTCAAACGCTTTCTGGCTACCAACGTGGCTGAAATCCGTATTTTCAGTCGTGATGAGAAGAAGCAAGAGGATATGCGGATTGCGTTAAATCATCCCAAGCTAAAGTTTTATATCGGTGATGTGCGCGATTATGACAGCCTCCTTCAGGCAATGCGCGGCGTTGACTATATCTTTCATGCAGCTGCGTTGAAACAGGTGCCTTCATGCGAGTTTCACCCTATTGAAGCATTGCGAACTAATGTCATTGGCACAGAGAATTTACTCAATGCGGCTACGGTTAGTGGTGTTAAGCGCGTAATAGTGCTGAGTACGGATAAAGCAGTTTATCCAATAAACGCCATGGGTATGTCCAAGGCAATGGCTGAGAAAGTCTTGGTTGCTAAGTCACGTATGCAAAGCAGTATCGATACGGTGTTTTGTGCTACTAGATATGGCAATGTGATGGCTTCCCGTGGTTCGGTTATTCCGCTTTTTGTCTCCCAGCTAAAGGAGGGAAAGCCGCTTACTGTTACTGATCCTAGTATGACTCGTTTTCTGATGTCTCTGGAAGATTCAGTTGACCTGGTTCTCTATGCTTTTGAACATGGTCGGCAAGGCGATCTGTTTGTTCAGAAGGCGCCTGCTTCAACCGTTGCTGATCTAGCTCAAGCTCTAAAAGAATTATTTCGAAAAGATAATCCTGTACAAGTCATTGGAACTCGGCATGGGGAAAAGTTGTATGAGTCTCTGATCTCACGTGAGGAGATGGTCAAGGCTGAAGATTGTGGAGATTATTACCGTATTCCTGCTGACAATCGCGATTTGAACTACGCTCAGTATTTCAGTGTGGGTGAAGAAAGGATTTCGCAGCAAGAAGACTATACATCTCATAATACAGAGCGATTAAACGTTGAGCAGGTGAAGAAGCTGCTTTTGAAACTCGATTACATTAGAGGAGAGCTAGATGCTTAAAGTAATGACTGTTGTGGGCACGCGCCCCGAGTTAATTAAATTATCTCGCGTAATAGCTGAAATGGACCGATGCTTTGATCATGTTCTTGTACATACAGGCCAGAATTATGATGAAGAGCTTAATCGTATATTTTTCGATGATTTAGAAATTCGTCAACCTGATTACTATTTGCAGGCAGCCGGATCCAATGCCGTGGAGACCATTTCGCAGGTGTTGTCAAAAGTCGATCCGGTTATGGCAGATGAGCGGCCCGATGCGGTACTTCTTTATGGCGACACCAATAGCTGCATGGCGGCGATTGTGGCTAAACGACGTAAGATTCCTGTTTTTCATATGGAAGCTGGTAATAGATCTTTCGATGAGAGAGTTCCGGAAGAGATTAATCGTCGTATTGTTGACCACATTAGTGATATCAATATGCCGCTGACTGAGCATGCCAGACGCTACCTAATTGCCGAGGGAATTAAGGCCGAGAATGTGATCAAGACGGGCTCTTGCATGCAGGAGGTTCTTGAATATTATGCTCCCAAGATTGAAAAGTCCGATGCACTCGAACGTTTAGGGCTTGAGCGGCGTGAATATTTTCTCATCAGTGCTCATAGGGAAGAGAATATTGATACGCCACAGCGACTAACTGGATTATTGGAGTCGTTAAATGCCCTTGCTAAGACGTATGATGTGCCGGTGATCTTCTCGGTGCATCCTCGAACGCGCAAACGACTTGATGATCTTGCGCATAGTGAAATCGATGCTCGTGTAAAGTTTATGAAAGCGATGGGGTTTCTTGATTATATCCAGCTTCAGAAAAAGGCACTTTGCGTTATTTCAGATAGTGGTACCATCGCTGAGGAGTGCTCTTTACTGAATCTGCCTGCGGTTACTCTGCGCCAGGCCCACGAACGTCCAGAGGGTATGGATGAAGGCACGGTGATTATGTCTGATTTGGTCCCTAAAAGTGTCCTCAATTCTGTTGCCATAGCTTTGGCACATTATGAGGAGGACGTCCCGTCCATTCGCCAAGTTGCAGATTATAATGGTGGTCGTGTATCGCTAAAGGTTGTTCGTATCATTCAGAGCTATACGGACTATATTAGGCGTACCGTCTGGCGAGAAAATGCTTAAGAAATGGCTACACTCGTAACAGGTGCTAATGGATTTATCGGTTCTGCTCTTTGCAAAAGACTTACAAAGAATGGATCTTCTGTGCGTTGTTCTGTCAAATCAACCAATTTCATTCTATAAAGACCCTGAGCTTCGCAAGAAAATGGGACACGCTGGCAGATCGCTTTCGGAAGAAGCGTTTGCGATTGATAAAATCGTGGAACAGCACATGGTTATTTATCGTGAGCTTCTTGAACTATGACAGCACAAGCCAATATTTTACTGACAGGTGCGACGGGGTTTGTGGGGCAGGCGGTGCTGGAGCAGTTGTTTGAGCATGAATCGCACAAGGTAACTGTGGTATTGCGGGCTGCCAGGGATTTTGATCGCTGCGCAGCACATGTAGTGAGCGACATAACGATGGCCACCGACTGGTCAATCGCTTTAACTGGCCAAGAAGTCGTCATCCACGCCGCCGCCCGTGCCCATATCATGAAAGACGAGGTGGCCGATCCACTAGCGGAATATCGCCGTGTTAATGTGGAGGGTGCGCTCAACGCTTGCTAGGTTCTTTGCAGGTTGATATCAGTAAGGTGCGTGAATTGCTGGGCTGGACGCCACCTATCTCGGTTGAAGAAGGGCTTCGGCGTTGTTTTGAATCACCCACTGAAAAGGATACTCATCAGTGATTCGCTTTTTAGATATTCTTTTTTCTGCTTTGGGATTGGTTTTTGCCTTCCCTGTTCTTGTGATCCTCACGCTAATCGGGCTTTTCGATACGGGCTCTCCGGTATTTCGTCAAGAACGTGTTGGGCGGAACAAGAAGGCATTTACACTCGTAAAATTTAGAACGATGTCTAAAGATACTGCTTCTATAGCAAGTCATCTTGCCAGTAGCGCGTCTATAACTCCTTTCGGCGGCTTTTTGCGCAAGACGAAGTTGGATGAGTTGCCCCAGCTTTGGAATGTACTCATGGGAGAGATGAGTTTAGTTGGACCTCGGCCAAATCTTTTCAATCAAGACGAGCTTATTAGTGCGCGTGATGCATTGAATGTTTATTGCGTGCGTCCAGGCATCACCGGTCTTGCACAAATTAAAGATATCGATATGTCCACGCCTGAGCTGTTAGCCAAAACTGATGCCGAAATGATTTCTAATATGTCAGTTGCTAAGTATTTCAAATATATTTTTCTTACAGTCGCCGGGAAAGGCCAGGGTGGTAGAGTTCGTCGTTAATAGTTTTCTCCAACAAGTAGCCAATCGCTATCGTCCCAGTTCCTCAAGTATCTCAATGCAGTGTTCTCAGACTTCCATCCACCGCGTAGCATGATCCTTTCAAGCGGCACGCCTTTATCAAGAAGATCTACTGCAGCACCGACACGAAATGAGTGTCCCGATAGCTCGCCTATATCTTTCATTTTCGCTTTGCGTTGGAGCGCCTTCAGTATCTTATTCAAAGCAGCAGGGTCTAAACTTTTTCTAACGCTTAAGTCGCGTTTAAAGCTTCTTAAGACGTTTCGAGCGGGTTAATCAGCGCCTAGGCTCTGAGATTGAGCAGCGGGTAAAGCGGCTGGCCTCCTTAGCGAGATACCAGCAAAAGTCATTAGCGCAGCTGGCTAAATTGATCCGCAAAGACTAAAAATCACAAAACGAACCCATTTAGGTCTGATAACTGCTCTTATCGGAATGATTTGACTAAGCAATCATCTCCGACTGAATCTTCACCCGCTGTTGATGCCTTAAGAAATTTATCAGAACAATTGCTGACTTGTCCTTGTCATACTTCTCAAATATCGCATTGAAATCCTTAAAGGGTCCTGATTTGATTAAGACCTCTTCTCCTTTTTGAAGACGATTGACTTGATCCATTCGATCATTCATCATATCGACTACTTTTTTCAGATCATCAATCGTCTCATCGCTTACATTGGCGAAAGCCATGTCAAAGCGAACAAAATTACTCACCCCCCTTGTATATC
>Ga0255762_10000438_pt1 | contig 36991 bp, 27 predicted proteins | sample 101ome_16_FD_179962 | JGI IMG/M metagenome (GOLD analysis project Ga0255762, IMG submission 179962) | Coastal salt marsh microbial communities from the Groves Creek Marsh, Skidaway Island, Georgia - 101401AT metaG (version 2) | ecosystem: Environmental > Aquatic > Marine > Intertidal zone >...
GAAGCTAACACCAAACTCACGAGGTCTGGCAACAACCCCCTGGTTAACACCACCCAGGAAAGCGCCAAAACCACCTTGCTGATACCATTCATTGGTCAGGTTTCGACCCCAGATTGAATAGTTCCAGTCTGCAAGTGCAGGTCGATAGGTTAGTCTTCCACTTAGGAGGCCATATGCCGGCTGTGTTGCTTGCAGGCGAATATCCTGAATGGTGACATAATCATTGGTCCAACCATAATCTATACGGTAAGACACGGTCGAACCATTTTCCTGGTTCCAATCATACTGCGCACCAAAACTTGACTGGAAAGTTGGCGCAAAAGCAAAATCAGAGTTTAGACCGATAGTGGTCGCCTGACCAATATTTGTGTAGGCCGTATCCAACCAGCCAGCGGCCAGGTTCAATGTAAAGTTATTGGTAACAGCCCATAGAGCATCAAACTCAAAGCCTTCAATTTCGGCTTCACCAGCATTTTGCTGAGTAATTTGACCAGGCACAATAGCTTCACCCACCTGAATGTCATCCCAGGTTCCAGTAAAGTAAGAAACATTCAGACGCAGCGAGTTATCAAATAGCGTGGATCTGACACCAACCTCAATCTGATTCAAGCGTTCTCCAGTATATGACGTAAATACATTGGCTCCTCCAGGGCCTATGGGAAGCGGATTAGTATTTACACCACCACCGTTAAATCCCTCGGAATATGAAGCATAAGCCATAATGTCATCATTGAATTGATAATCCAGAGAGAAGCGTGGAGTGAAAGCATAAAATTTTGCCTCACTGTCCGAAGACTGTGCACCTTTTGTGAAGCTAAATGAAGTGTTAGGCCATGTTGGCAATGGATCTGCAGCATTCCATGCTCCACCTGTGAACTCTTCTTCCGAATATCGGCCTCCAGCAGTTAAGGTCAGTTGATCGTTGACACTCCATTCCACTTCAAAAAAGACGGAAGTATCTTCACGATTATTTTCAGTAATCTGATTACGCTGTCTGAAAGGTTTACCAGCCAATGGACCACCCGGATAAACCAGCGGCACCAAAGTACCAGTCGCATCAAGAACCGGCATAAACTGCCAGTCAAAACGGCGGTTTGTTAATTCAACATCATTGGCGTAGAAGCCGACTACCCAATCCAGTGAGTCGCCGTCTACGTAAAACTGAATTTCCTGACTGGCTTCGTTGGCTTGAACGCCGGTAAAAATTTCAAAGAACTGGTATTCGGTTGCATCAAGGTCAGCCAATGCATAACTGTCATATTCCCTGATACCAGTGATAGATCTCATAGAAACCGTATCAGTGATATTCCAGTTAATGGTCATGTTGTATGACATGGCGTCGAAGTCCCAACCCGGACCAGAGAATGTCGAAGTATTTCGATATTGTTCGACACCTGGCCTACCAAAAGCCTGTGTTTCATCGGTAAAATTGACGCCAGGGATTGCCTGCATCTGTCGTGCAAATGCCTGATTGTCATTCACATCGTAAAGTACGTCAGCATTAGGGTGGTTGGGGTTTCTTACCGTGTCGGTAAAATCAAACCTGACATCCAGATCTGGATTTACATGCCAGAGGGCATCAAAGCGAATCACCTCATCATTTTCATCACCATGCTGTATTTGGGCGTTTCCACTTTGCACATAACCGTCTTTCCTATTGGAGAAATACGAAATCTTGGTTAAAAAATTTGGCGAAAGCGGCACATCAATGTTCGCTCTAACTTGCCTCTGGTTAAAATTACCAATTGACAGGTTCAGACGTGCGCCCATCTCTTCAGCCGGCGGTCGGGAGATATAGGAAATAGCACCGCCCATGGCATTTTTACCAAACAAAGTACCTTGCGGACCTTTCAAAACCTCAATACGCTCAAGCTCGACCACATTTGCGAGAGACCCCTGGGTACCGGTTTGAGCAACACCATCCAGGTAACGCGCAACCCCCGGTATTCCGCGCATGGTAAACTCACCATTGGTAGGACCAGTAGTACCACCGCCGCGAATCATCACATTAGGTAGCAAAAGATCCAGCTGATCAATAGTTTCAACATTACGGTCTGTCAGGTCTTCAGCATTGAATGAAGTGATTGTAATTGGGACTTCCTGAAGTTGTTGTTCTCTTCGCTGGGCTGTAATTACAACCTCTTCGATACTGCCCTGTGCAAAAACAGACGAACTCAGCAACCCAGGTACTAATGAAACAGCAGCAGCGATTGGCCACGTTAATTTCGATAATTTTCCAGGATGTTTAGTAAATTTTTTCATTTCTTCCCCTATTTGGATTTTTTCTATTTTTATTTAATAAATAAATACTAGCATGTCACACCAGAACTATAACTACTTTATTAGTGTTTTTCTAGCGTAACTTACATTGCTTGTACACATTTTTTGCATGATTTATTCATATTGCAAGTAGCCTAAGACACATATCAAAGTTTCTTAATTTATTGATTTTATGGTTTTTTTAAATTTAGAGAGCCTGATGAACAAACATTAAATACATCTATAATGAGCTTAAGTTTGCATGAATAGCAGTCCAACCACCTTAAGTAAGTCTGCTAATTTAGCTACTTTTGCCTTCTGAAGGCTAATGACAGAAATCATGATAGAAATTTTAATCAAATCAGTATTTAAACGTTTACGTGTTACCCAGACTTGGTATATAAAAGGTTATCTCTATAAAAATACAGCCATAAAACTGGAAAACAGTCTATGTTAAAAAAATATGCCTTATTTTTCTGCCTGACATCATTTCATCTGATGTCTGCTCATGCTCAGGATAAACCTGATGTCCTCTTTATAGCGATTGATGACCTCAATGACTGGGTAGGCGTACTAGGTGGTCATCCTCAAGCCAAAACTCCTAATATTGATGCGCTAGCTGAACGTGGCATGCTTTTTACCAATGCTCATACCCCGGCGGCGGCTTGTCTGCCAGCAAGAACTGCTATTTTATTTGGCATGAGCCCCTTTAGCAGTGGTGTATACACTCAGTTAGGCGACTGGCGAACTAATCCAACCTTTGATGATAAAATATCCCTTCCTCGTTATTTCAGAGAGAATGATTATTTAACCTTAGGTGGCGGCAAGTTGTTTCATTCCCATACTTATGCCGTCAGTGCTTTTGGCGGCCAGCAGGATGTCAATGCCTGGGATGCCTACTTCCCTTCGCTTGATCGGCAAATGCCTGATGAAATTTTTCCTCCTGTAAACCCCAATCAACAAGGTGCTGCCGGAGGGGGAATTTCCACTGGTCATTTTGATTTTGGTCCCACCATCACAACCCCTGAGGCGATGGCTGATGGCCAAATAGCAACCTGGATAAGCCAACAGCTGTTAGCAGCTCGAACCAGCCCCCGTTTCCTTTCTGCCGGCATTTTTCGCCCCCATCTCCCCTGGTATGCTCCCAAAGAGTATTTTGATATGTACCCTGTTGAAGACATTATCCTGCCTGACTATCTGGAAACAGACTTAAATGATGTGCCAGCTGTATACGCTGATCTGGCTGGTGCCGAGCCCGATTTGGATGAAAGTACCATGGACTGGATAAAAGAACGTGGCACCCGTAAATGGCAGGAAGCCGTACAGGGCTACCTGGCAAGTGTCAGTTTTTCCGACGCCATGGTGGGTAAACTCATAGATGCTCTGGACGAAAGTGGCCAGGCTGATAACACGATTATCGTATTGTGGGCTGATCATGGTTTTCACCTTGGAGAAAAGGACAGTTGGGGAAAAATGACCCTGTGGGATGAAACCACGCGTGTCCCCTTCATCATTGTGGCACCCGGAATCACCACACCTGGTTCCCGCTCCGATGAAGTTGTTTCCACACAAAGCATTTATGCAACTTTAATGGAATTAACTGGCTTGGAGCGCCCTGATTGGGTTGATGGAAACAGCTTGGTTCCTTTATTGGAAAACCCTGATATGGAATGGAACGATGTTGCAATCACTACTTATGGCGATTACGGCAATTTTACCGTCCGGGACGATAAACATCGCTACATTATTTATTCCAATGGCGAAGAAGAGCTTTATGATATTGCCATCGATCCCAATGAATATATTAATCTGGCTGATGATCCGCGTTATGCTGAGATCAAGGCCAGGCTGGCAGCCAGGATTCCACCAGCTGAAACCCATATGACTCCAGTGGGTGGAATTGATGAGTTGCAACAAATCAACAACAATTAGGTTTTCCCAGACAAATAAAAAAGGCGGCTCTTAGCCGCCTTTTTTATTTGTATATCTCAGTGTTTTATTTTTCAAATGTATAATTAACTTTAATTAATTAATATAACTATATGATATAAATATACTTTATAGGATTAAATAGAACGTATATTCATCACTAGCCTTTCCAGGACTCCAATGATGGCGCGCTCTTCTTCAGACTCACCATCCGATAAAAGATCAACGTTCTCATAGGGGTCAGCTTCAAGATCATAAAGCTCTTGATGGTCATACCAGCGAATCAGTTTGTACCTGTCATCACGAACAGTAAAGGCGCCTTCTTCAATGCCGCTGCCAGCATAAAAAGCATCGGCAAACACAAAATCCCTGACTGAATTGACTGAAGGATTTACAAAATATGGTGCAAGCGAGACCGAATCATGCACCAGACCCTCAGGTAATTCATTGCCTGATAGCTCTACCAGGGTTGCAAATATATCCGTTGTATTAACCAGAGCCGTCGATTGCACACCTGCAGGAATTCCCGGCCCCGTAATGATTAACGGTACACGAATACCACCTTCGTAGAGGGTAAACTTACCCCGCTCTGGATGAAAAGGCGGATCATTTGCCTCGCCCGTCGTACCATTGTCGCCGACTAACAGCACTACCGTATTCTCCAGCTCTTCCGCTCCGATAGCCACCAGCAAGCGCCCTATTTCCTGATCCATTCTGGAGGTCATGACATCCAGAGCGCTCCTGTGATCAGCTGGGTCGAGGCCGTTTGTATCAAGCCCTTCCACTTCCGGAATATGATGAGGGTAGTGCGGTAGATTAAAGGCCAGCCAGAGCAACCAGGGTTTATCATCCTGTTTATGCTCATCAACCCAGCTTATTGCATCTTCAACTTTCTGTTCCGGTGCGTAGCCAGTGCGCTGCTCCAGCTCACCATTCACATTCTCATACCAGGCGTAAAATGACTCCGGTTGATTCAGCATATTGACAGAAAAATAATCAAAGCCAGCATTGCCAGGGTGTTGTAACCAGCCATTTCTATAATCACCAAGATGCCATTTCCCTATTACACCCGTTGCATATTCCGCCTCCGAGCTTCGTAAGATTTCAGGTAATGTATATTCGTTTATGGGCAGCCCGTAACCACTCGGGAACGGGCCGTCTGCAGGGTCATCGTCATTGGCAAAATAGGTGTTGAAAACCTCAAACACCGGGCCAAGGTCTTCATAGACTTCCAATGGCTTATCAGCAAGGTTGCCGAAGCCTGACAAATCAGGCCCACCATTTGCTGCTCTTGCCATCTCAGGATACTCACCATGAACTTTCCCTGGTGTAGCAGTTCCCACGCCTGTACGAAATCCATATCGGCCCGTGAGTAATGTTGCCCGTGTCGGTGAACAAATAGGTTGCGACCAAACATTTACAAAACTCATGCCTGCACGAGCTAGTTGGTCCAGATTGGGTGTTTCGGCCGGCTGGGTGCCGATACCAAAGGATGTCAGTTGCTCGACACCAAGGTCATCGGCAATTATCAGCAGAATATTTGGCGGCTCATTCCCTCTGTCAGCTTCTGATTCGCTCAGCTCCAAGACGGGTTCAGGGTCAGATACAAGCAGTGCACCCTCTTCCTGCCTGCTACAGCTACACAGCAGAATCAGCAATAAGCCCAGGCTTAACGTTTTGATTCGCATCACAATAAATGCGGCCTTTGGTTTGCCTGCCTATGCCTAAGGCATCGGTAGCAAGGGTTCACCCCGCTCAGGTGGTACATGTTGATCCACTGCGTTAAGCAGCATGGCGGTCATCGTATAATCACCCATGATCATGGTGATTTCGATAGTCCCCTGGCGTCCAAACAAGTCCACCATTTTGGCAAATAGTTCGGAAGGCACCTGATGATCACCACGCAGCATCGCACGGCCAAATTCAATAACTGTTGCTTCCCTTTCTGGCAAACCTTCCACTGAACGGTCATATTTTATGACATCAATTATTCGCTGATCGACACCAGCTTCACGGGCTCCAAGCTCATGTGCAGTCCACTCATACTGTTGATTGAATTCGCGTGCCGGCACGAGGGTGCTGATTTCAAAAAACTGTCGGCCGAGGATGGTCCTGCGTAAGCGCTGGTTTAAGACATCAAAAGGCTCAGCCGGTGCAATGCTGTACATTGAGCTGTTTGGTGGCCCCAGGCGAGGCATATTCGTATCCGGACCGTTAATAGTTTCAAACATGATTTGCTCTTCTTCACTAAAAGAGTCTTTATAAATGATCGGCAGACGTGAATAGGATTCATGATCAATATCCGGCGGCAAGTCCTCAGGCATCTGCGCATTTACTGTCAGTGGTACTGCTATGATAAATAGTAATGCTGTTATTATTGGTCTTTTCATGGCTTAAATACTCATTATTTAGAAGAACAGAATCTGGAAGTTACCTGCTCATAGTTGAGAATTCAAGCTATGAACCCAGCATTCTCAAATCATACTTACTCCAGGGGTATTACTTTGTTCACACTGAATATTTGAGGATAAATTCGCGAATAATTGTGGCGACCTCTTGGGGTTTCTCTACTGGCGCCATATGCCCGGCGCCTTGTATTACGGACAACTCAGCATTCGTAATATGCTCCAACATTGCCTCGTGCTGCTCAACCGGACTCCATCTGTCTTCATCTGCACTTACCAACAAAGTGGGAATATCAATACTTGGTAACAGGCTTTCTACTTCCGGGCGTTGCAGTAAAGCCTGAATCTGGGCATGGAACTGTTCGCTGGAATACTGGGTAATCATTTTGTACAAAGCTTGTATTAAATGCTGATCCTGTAATGACGCATTTGCCATCATCGGTGGCAACCAAGCATCAGCTGCCGCAGCCATACCTTCAGTATCTGCGATATCCAACAACTTTTGCCGTCCTGCCGCTTCACCCTCTTTAGGAGCATGTACACCCGTATTAAACAGTCCCAGCATGTTTATTTTTTCAGGGCATTGCCGGTAAACCTCCAGAGCAACGCGTCCACCCATGGAATGGCCAACCAGAATAAAACTGTCAGGCGCTTTGGACACTACTGACTGCGCCATATCGGTAAGAGAGCTAAAGCCTGCAAATGAAAATATGCTGCAATCAAAGTCATCGTGCAATTGACTGGCAGCGCTTTGCCATACCGCCTTGTCGCACAATAAGCCACAAAGGAAAATGATATGCTGGCGTGCTTGTGAGCTCATAAATATTCAGCAGGTGTAATTTAATTTTGTATGACCGGCCACTGACTCTGACAGACCGTGTAATGGTTAAATTCGTATTCTATCTTAATTTATGATGACATCTTCAGCCGAAAGTTCACGTTGCTCCTGCAGGTCTTGCTGCTGCTGTTTTTCCTCCTCATGCGTACTGTCCCCGCCAACCAGCTTATCCATCACCATGCAGGCAACCATATTTGCTATTTGAAGATTTTCAGGCTGGGATTCAAAGCCGAGCGCAGAAGTGAAATGTTATTTAATGGATTTCAGGCGGCTACCAATTCAAGCACTGCATTCAACAAAACATTGCAGCCCTTTTCGACATCGTGCCAGTGGCTCCACTCATCAGGAGCATGACTGATACCCCCGACACTGGGAATAAATAATAAACCGGTTGGTGTAATATCTGTAAAGAACTGCGCATCATGCCCGGCGCCGCTCGGCATAAGCAGGGTTTTATATTTTAATTTTTTTGAATGTCTTGCCAGTAAATCCATCATGTTTTTATTACAGGGTTTTGGCTCCAGCCAGCTCATCTGCTCATACTCAAACATTAGTTTATGGCGTCTGGCAATCGATGAAAGGACCTTACGGCAGGAGTCTGCCAGTTTTTCCATCACCTCATTCGACATATCCCTGCCAACAAGCGTAAATTCAGCCTGCCCCGGCACCGTATGGGCAAAGCCAGGCTTTAATTCAACACTCCCAATGGTAAGTCGGCTTTTATCCGTACCTTCCTCGTCAATGATACGGGCAATTTCATGTGCAAAATCAGCAACTCCCATGAAAGCATCACTGCGTAAATCCATAGGTGCAGTACCTGCATGGTCAGCTTTGCCGATAAACTTGATTAGCCATTTAAAGACACCAGATATTCCTTCAACGACACCGATAGCCTGTTTTTTTTGCTCCAGAACCGGACCCTGCTCAATATGCAATTCCAGAAAGCCAATTATTTTTTCCGGATCCCGAGCAGCGTCCATCGCATAATAATAAGGTAGCTGGTGTCGCGCCATGGCATCACGCAGTAATTCACCAGAATGATCCCTTGCCGATTCCAGCCAGTTAAGCGTCAGATTCCCTGTTAATGCCTGTGCACCCAGCATGCCTCCGAAACGCCCTTCTTCTTCACTCGTCGCTATTACTTCAATGGCATGCTTTAGCGGAATATTGTTTTCCTGGATAACCCGAATACATTCAATCCCGGCAACCACACCCAGTACACCATCGAACATACCACCGGCAGGCACAGAATCCAGATGCGAGCCAATCAGCAAGGCTTTATGATCTGTTTCGCCATATCTGCCAATCACATTGGCAGCTCCATCCATGCTGGTTGTCAGGTTTATACCCTGCATTTGTTTCTGTAACCAGTATCTGGCCTTCATATCTTCATCTGAAAAACCCTGACGATAAACTCCCTGATCGTCAGCGTTGTAGCCGAAGCGTCCAATGCTGTAGATATCTTTTTTAACCCGTTCAATATTTATGCTGTATTGATCCATTTTCTCGCCTTTATACCACCCAGCCTAGTTCCTGAGCACGTTGTTCAGCCAAGGCTGGAACATCGGTATCTATAAAATGTTCATGTAATATCTGCACGCCAAGTAAATGATTGATAATCGCATCCATCTGCACTCTTTCCGCTACATCGATTTCCGGATTTTCATGCTTTGCAAAAAAATCAGTGACGCCTTTAAAAGATAAAAGACCTGCTGCTTCTATACGTTCCTTGCTGAGATATTTATCTGCAAGTTGTTTCATTTGCTCCCATTTAACTTTATCCGTATGTGCGGGTGGCGCCATGAAAGCAAACTTTTCCCGCTTATATAAAACTTCCGGCAAGATTCCCTTCATCGCCTCACGCAATACCCATTTTTCAGTTCTACCTTTGATTCGATATTCAGGTGGTAGCTGTACCGCCATTTCAGCCAGATGGTGATCCAGAAATGCTGGCCGGGCCTCCATGGAGTTTGCCATATCAACCCGGTCTCCTCCCCAGGTTAATATCTGCCCTTCCAGCATGGTTTTACACCAGACATACTGTGCTTTATCAAGAGCATGCCTGCCGCTTAGCTGACTTTCATCAAGTGTTTCTGCAATAGCAGCACCAGCACGATAATCTGCCAGTTCTTCTGCAATATCCTCATTAAGTAGCGAAGGAACATAATCAGCACAAGCTAACCAAGGCTGTAGACAGCTGGGAGTAAAACCAACTTTAAAATGCAGGTCAGGATCATCAATCTGGTCTTTAGATAACATGGCGCCAGTGAACAGCGCATTGCTTTCATTCAGTAAGGAATGCCAATGTGCTTTTTCTTCCTTATCAAGGCTATCAAGCCCATGTAAAAACATGTCGCGTCGGAAAGCCGGATAACCGCCAAACAATTCATCGGAACCCTCTCCGGTCATAACAACCTTGTACTTACTTTTATTAACATGCTGGCTCATTAAATACTTGGCCACACCTAAAGTGTTATATATGGTTCTTTCTGTATGCCAAAGCGTTTTTTCAAAATATCCATATAACTCATTGCCGGATAAACGCATAATGTCCTGTTCCGCATTACAGGACTCGGCCATTTCCGTTGCTATAGCACTTTCATCATAGTCCTTGTCATCAAAACCAATGGTAAATGCTTTTACTTCGCCCTGACTGCATGCTGAAGCCAATCCAATGATTGCACAGGAATCAATTCCTCCTGAGAGGTAACTGCCAACCGGCACATCAGCTTCCATTCTCAGATTAACGGCATCAAGCAATCCCTGTCTTACTTTTTGGATTGCATCTTCTTCAGTAATTGCTTCTCGCTCATGTTCTTTTGGAAAGTTTAAATCCCAATATTTACTTTCTGTGATTTCCAGTTTACCGGAAACTCTCTTGACGCTGACAACATAACCAGGCTTGACCTGATGAATGCCTTTGAATGCAGTTGTCCCAGGCACCATTGTTTGGATCAGCTGATGGTAAAGCCCCTCCGAAGAAAACTCAGCTTTAACTTCAGGGTGCGAAAACAACACTTTTAATTCCGAACCAAAAATGACTTTGCCGTCTACTTCTGTCCAGTACAAAGGTTTTATTCCGAACCGGTCTCGAACCAAAAACAGGGTTTCATCTGATTTATCATACAAACCAAATGCAAACTCTCCACGTAACTCCTTCAGCATCCCTTCAATACCCAGGCGCGGGTATAAATGCAGGATAATTTCTGAATCACTTTTGGATGCAAACTTGTCACCCTGTGCAGTCAAGTTAGCTCTTATACGCTGGTAATCATAAAACTCACCATTATGGGTAAGTAACAATCTGCCATCATGACTGGCAAAAGGCTGCTTTCCTCTTTCTTCATTTAAATCAATTATCGATAAGCGGGCATGAGAAAATCCCACAGCTTGATCCTGAATTATCTTGTAACCGAAACCATCAGGACCACGATGGTGCTGTATTGCAGCCATATTGACTAAAGTTTGGGGATTAATTGATTGTTTTTTATTGGCGTGTATAACACCAGCTATTCCACACATAACTACCTATTCATTACTTTTAAACGTATAAAAAATATCAGATGACATCAAGAACGCGACCTTTACGGTGCACCAGACAAGTCAGCAATGCCATACGGACAAAAACTGCTCCTCTGGCTTGAGAGAAGTACCAATTATGAGAGGTATTATCCAGCTCAGTCGCAAGCTCTTCTCCTCGAGCGAGGGGATGAAGAATAATTGCACCTTCTTTGAATTCAGTTTTAAGATCAAGCTTATATTCCGAACCATAGGTTTCAAAACCATCACCTACCCAGGCTATCGCATTGATATACACCACATCCAATTCGGCAACTTTTTCCTTGAATGCGCCCTTGGTACGAAAAACATTCAGTCCTTTTTCACGAGCTTCCTCAATCGGAGAATCATCTGCATAGTCATCATTACTGAAAATCTGAACCTCAGAAAAAATTTGCGGAAAAATAGAAAATATTTTTAACAGGCTTCTTACTGTACGCATTTTTTCCGGAACACCAATGATGCCGACTTTTATTTTTTCATTTTGTGTGACATTTTTTTTAATCAGATTGGGACGCCATTTAAAAATGGTATATAAATCTGCCATCGCCTGTGTAGGATGTTCATCTATGCCATTACCCGCATTAATGATAGGAATACGCAAGGCACTCTTCATTTCATTGAGCGATTCTTCTTTGGTATCACGCAATACGACACAATCAGCGTAGTTATTAAACATTTCCCCGACATCCGTCAGGGATTCTCCCTTGGCGATACCGGTAGTGGAACGGTCAGTAATTGACATGATGTCGCCACCAAGACGATGCCAGGCACTTTCAAAAGAAAGCCTTGTGCGGGTACTTGGTTCATAAAAAGCACTGATCAATATTTTTCCCTGCAGTGGCGTGCTAAAGCGCTCAGGGTTGCTTTCATACTTTGCAGCAAGCCTGAATAGCTGCAATAAAGTCTGCTGGTCGAACTGGTCGGCTGATAGGATATGCTGATTTTCAAGCGGCTGAAGATGCTCGCCATCTTCAACAATAATTCTCAATAGCTCTTTCGGATGCGAGTCGCCATAGACTTCTGGTCTTGCCCTGTTAACTTCTATACTTTCCAAGTCAGCCACACTTTCATGTTCTCGTGAAGTTACCATAGGACACCTCTTTTAAAATCCCGAATTAACAGCGCAATCAAAAACACTACTGAAAATACGCTCACCCCTACTGCCAACCAAACAAGAACACTTAAAGCACTAAGTGAAATCATCAAGTTACTCCCTTATCCACTGCAATGTTTTCAAATTTAAATTCAGCTTTTTGCAGCAAACTGATACTAACCATCAGTAAGAGTGAAACTGCGCAGGAAACCAAAGCTGCAACATAAAAACCAATATTGAAATACGCAAACAGTCCAGAAACAGTGCCACCAAGCATGGCTGCTACAGCCCCTGGCCCAGTAGCCCAACGAAAATAAAGTCCAAATACAATTGGCCAGATTGCGCTTGCTACAAATGCTCCCGTGAAATAAAGCAAGGAAGCCAGCGTAGTCAGACGTGGCAGACATAAAAGCCAGGTCGCCAAACCAAGCGCAACAATAATGTACTTGCCAAATCTATAGCAGCGTTCATCGCTTGCTGACTTGTTAATATGCCCTCTGTAGATATCCTGTGTAATCAGATCCGATGTTGCCGCAAGCAACGAATCAAGGCTTGATGCTAAGGCTGAAAATATAACTATAAACACTATCACTGCTCCGCTTGTTCCCAATATCTTGCCGGCAACCATTGGACCAACCATGTCAGCTGAAGGCACCATTAAACCGAGCGATGGAGCAGATAAAGCAATAAATCCCGCAACGATCGGAATCGGCAACCAGAGTAAGCCGCTGATATAAAAAGCTTTCGTCCCAATATTTTTTCTGAATGCAAAAGCACGAGACCACCAGACATTGGAATGAAATATTTCACCTACACCAAAAAGCAAATTGTTAAATAAAAACATAATTGCTGCCGGAAATAATAAGCTCAACAGCATGGGGTTACTTTCCTGAACAGAAGTATGCAGCGTTTCAAACCCGATATTATTGATAACCAGTACAGCAATAATAATAACGCCCATTAATATGATGAGAGTTTGTACAAAATCAGTTGCAATAACCGCCCGTAAACCACCCAGTAAAGTATAGGAAGTACAAACCAGCAAAATAACACTCATACCAAGGTGATAACTTAGACCACTTAGGGCATTGACTAAAATGCCGCCAGCCATCCCCAGACTGATCAGCCAGCCAAAGGCATAAAATAAAGAAATGATCAGGAATACACGCCAGGCCAAAACACCGTAACGCTCACGAATAAAATCTCCAGAGGTGAAGCCATGCGGGAGAATTTTCTTGATCCTGCCTGCAAGTGGGGCAAACAGCAGTAAACCAACGGCGCCCAGAGAATATCCCATCATGCCCCAGACACCCAGCTGATAAGTTAACTGTGGTGCTGTCATGGTGGTGTTACTGGTAACCCAGGTAGCCATGGCCGTTGCGGAAGCAAAAGCCAGCCCGACATTACGTCCCGCCAGCATATGATCATCCAGCGTTTTATTTTTTCGTCCCAGATAATAACCGGCAGTAATCCATAGCATGCCAAAAACCAGCAGAATAAAAAGTGCGACACCAGGACTAACCACAGCATTAATCATTCTGCAAACCAACCCTGCTATGACCAATAAAAATGGCCGTTAGCAAAATGAAAAAAAGTAGCAAACCCAGAAAGAAAAAAGAAAATGCCCGCGACAATGCGTGATGGGAAACCAGCACTTCAACAGTGTTACTTATTTCAACATCAGAACTGATACGAAAAAAATAATTCCCGTCTACAAAACCCGTTAGGGTAATACTTCCTTCTGCTGGAAGAATATAGGTTTTTATGTCGTTAAAAGTTTCTGTTTGTGACTGCTCAAGTGTTAATGGTCTACCGGCATCAGACTGCCAGCTTAAGACAAAATAACCTTCAGGAGATATATCAGAATCTGAACTTAAACGGATTTCAGCAATGCAGGAGGAACTAACGGTTAATAGAAATACCAACCAGGAAACGGTACATACTCTAGTCTGCAACTGCTGCAGAACGTAGATAAAAGCCCCCTATCAGACTAAAAATGACAGGCGAACTATACTATAACGAGCCTAAACAATAAACCGGAGTCACATTGTCTGATTAGAATGAAATTTAAGATAGAAACATGAAAGAGATACAGGGACCTAACGGGAGATTAAGAGGATTTACTAGACTGATTGGTAGTGAAGGAGCGATCCGAAACCACGAGGACCCGAGTGGGAGAAACTAATAAATATGGCGGTGAGAGAGGGATTCGAACCCTCGATACGTTTCCGTATACACACTTTCCAGGCGTGCTCCTTCAGCCACTCGGACACCTCACCGTAAACTGCAATTTAAACTACTGTACTACTTTATATATCTTTCGCCTGTGAGGCATGCCTTTTTCTGCAACCACTCGGACACCTCACCGTAAACTGAAATTTAAACTACCGTACTACTTTATATATCTTTCGCCTATGAGGCCTGCCTCTTTACTTACAACCATTCGGACACCTCACCTTTCAGGCACTACTAAAAACAAGCCGCGCACTTTAAAGTAAGCGCTCTGTAAATACAAGTTAAGGCCAGTTTTCAAAATGATCTGCAATATTTACCTCTGGAATCGGCAGGTTCTCATAGCTGGAAGATCCCAAATAAAGCAAACCAACAATCTCATCGTTTACTTTTAAACCCAAGGCCAGTTTTACCGCATCACTGAATGCTACAGCACCGGTTCGCCAGATCGAGGCATATCCCAGCGCATGGGCAGCCAGGGACATATTCTGTACAGCCGCTGCTGTAGAGGATATCTGTTCCACTGCCGGAACTTTGGGATGTTCAGTAATTGTGCTGACAGCAACGATAATCATTGGGGCTCTTAAAGGTGCCTTGAGCAATTTGTTTTTTTGCTCTTCTGTTTCAGGCTGCATTGCTTCTACAAACAGTTCACCTAGTTTATTCCGTGCTTCCCCCTTAACCACTAGAAAACGCCAGGGTCTTAACATGGCATGGTCCGGTGCCCTTAAGGCGGCTTTATATATTTTTACCAGCTCATCATCAGAAGGCGCTGGCTCAATCAGTCTTGGTGAGGCCTTGCGGGTATGAAGTGCAGTTAAAGCATCCATTATTGCCACCTTAAATATCTTGCTAAATTAGCCTTCAGGCTATTGTCTAATAAACCGGGGTAAGGTTTTTATAGTCTTACTATGCGAGCTGCGAACCGGGTTAATATCCAGCCCCCCTCTTCTTAAAAAGTTTGCCTGCACAGTCAATTCATCAGGCTGACATTTTTCCTGTATATCAACAAATATTTTTTCCACACAATTTTCATGATAGTCATTGTGCTGACGATAGGAAACCAGATAGGCCAGTAAACTTTCATGTGAAATAGCTGCACCCTTATAGCTGATACTCATGCTGGCCCAGTCAGGCTGATTCGTTATTGGGCAATTTGATCTGAACAGATTGGTATAGACCTGTTCTTCAATTTGCTTGTTCTTTGTCACCAGTAAATTCTCATCGGGATGATATTGTGTTATTTCGACTGCTAATGCATCCAGGCAGATGCCTTGAGGCTGAGTGATATATTGCTGTGCGCTATCCACATCAAATAATACAACCTTTACATCAGCGCCGGACTTGCCAGACAAATCCCTTGTTAACAACTCTCTAATAGTCTCACTGCTTTCGTATTTTTCCTGGTTAAGCGAATTTAGATAGAGCTTGAATGATTTGGATTCAATCAGCGAAGGACTCTCACAGGGAAAACTGAATTTAGCGATGGCGACTTGCGGTAGGCCCTGCGAATTTAACCAGGAAAGCTCATAAGCATGCCAGATATCTTCACCATGGAAAGGCAGCGCATCTGCTATACCCAACAAGTTACGATTAGTTGTACGCGGCAAAGCCAGCAAGATTTCAGGATCATACTGCTGCGGATAATAGGTAGCTTTTCCCAGCATATTCTCAGTCATATTTGCGACCCTGATCAGCTCCTTAAGCCTTTACCTTTATGTAATAAAAACAGGGCAAAGACAAAAAGCCCGACGACAAAAACGAACAGTATCAACAGAGCATAAATAATGTTCACATCAGATATACCCAGAATGCCATAGCGAAAAGCATCAACCATGTAAAACATCGGGTTTACATGAGACACGGCTCGCCAGAAATCCGGCAGCAGATCAATGGAATAAAACACACCACCCAGGTAAATCAAAGGGGTTAAAACAAATGTAGGAATTATCGTAATGTCATCGAATTTATTGGCATAAATCGCATTAATAAATCCGCCCAATGAAAAAACCACCGATGACAGCAAGACCACTGCAACAGCAATAAAGATATTGTGCATGTAGAAGCCGCTGAAAAACATGGCAACAACGCTGGCAATCAGACCAATGGCCAGTCCACGGGCAGAACCACCGACAACAAAACCGATTAAAATAACGTAATTGGGTACCGGCGACACCAGCAGTTCTTCAATGTTACGCTGAAATTTCTGGCTGAAAAAAGAAGACACCACATTAGCATAAGCATTATTGATGACCGACATTAAAATTAGCCCGGGCACAATAAACTCCATATAGGAATAGCCACCCATTTGACCGATACGGCTGCCGATCAAACTGCCAAAAATGACAAAATAAAGCGAGATGGTGATGACTGGTGGCACCAGCGTCTGCACCCAGATGCGAACAAAACGGCGTACTTCTTTTCTGACAATGGTGCTAAAAGCAATCCATTTATAATTTGCTGCTACGCCTGCCATTTATCCGGCCTCCGCTACTGCTTTCGCATCCTGGGGCTGGCGTGTTTTGGATTGCTGCACTAAGGACACAAACAATTGCTCTAGCCTGTTGGTTTTGTTACGCATACTTTTAATATTTATGCCTTGTTCATCCAGTAGCTTGAAAACTTCATTAATATCCTGGCTTTTATCCAGGGTCACTTCCAGTGTATTGGCATCCTGTTGTTGAACAGCAAAACCATTTAACTGGGGTGTGCTTGCCAAATCTTCACGGCAGTCAAAAATAAAAGTTTCCGTATCCAGTTTTTTCAGCAAGGCGCGCATGCTGGTATTTTCAACAATTTCACCCTGATCAATAATCGCGATATTGCGACACAGATTTTCAGCTTCTTCCAGATAATGTGTCGTCAGGATAATGGTGGTTCCTGATTTATTGATATCCTGTAAAAACTTCCAGGTGGAACGACGGAGTTCTATATCAACACCGGCAGTGGGTTCATCCAGAATTAACAGTCTGGGTTCATGAATCAAGGCACGAGCAATCAGCAATCGTCTTTTCATCCCGCCGGAAAGATTCCTGCTCTGCTGATCTTTTTTATCCCAAAGTCCCAACTGTTTTAGATATTTTTCGGAACGTTCTTCAGCAACTTTTCTGGGCAAGCCATAATAACCACCCTGAGTGACACAGATATCAAAGACTTTTTCAAAATGATTGAAGTTAACTTCCTGTGGAACGATGCCCAGATCCAGTTTGGTTTCATAGGTATTACTGTCGACATTTTTGCCGAAGACTTCAACACTGCCGGCAGTTTTACGAACCAGCGTGGCAATGATGCCAATCGTTGTTGATTTGCCGGCTCCATTGGCACCCAGCAAGGCAAAAAAATCGCCTTCAGCAACTTCCAGGTTGATTCCTTTTAAGGCCTTATGACCATTATCGTAAGTTTTGTGCAGGTCTTTAATGGATATAGCGGTCGACATAATGCAGCAGGTTGAATAAATTTAAATACAAAAAAATAAGCCGCTTATTCTACCTCAAAAGCAAAAGAAAAGGTGGCCTGTAGCCACCTCTTCCCCGCTTCTGCTTTCAGCATCGCTGTTTCACACTTCCCTGTGCCTATTCAAGTTAGTAGCAGCACTATGCCCACGCAAATTTATTTATGAGAGATTTGCTGCAGACAGGCCTCGATTTCCTCCTGTGTAGGTTCATCATCCTGACGCACCATGATGATCAAGGCCACCGCATCAATTTCATCCTCAGCCCGAGGCGCAGTAAACAGCTTGCCTGTCCCTTCGACATAAGCCAATGCAGTACCCAGTCCTGACTGCATAATACTGCAGACAACATCCTTCCATAGCACGCCCTTCAGTTTGACCTGATAACGGTTCTGATGCGCCCCATGATATGTAAACATATCTTCCATGACCTGTTCTGTTCCCGGCGCAACCATGGAGCGTACAACCAGCTCCGGATAAGCCCGTACCGGGCGTATTACGGTGTTGGCAGCCAGTCTGATAAAACGTTTACGATTTTCATCATCCACACACTCAGCAACGACATAAGCCTTTAAAGGAATGCTGTTCAAATGTTCAAGAATATCAATGGTCTGGCTATCCGGATTTATGGAGTTGGCATTATGCGAAATGACAAAAATATATTTCGCTTCCGACGCATTAACAGCCATCAGGTTTGCGGAATTGGTTGGTGTACCTGAGTAATGCACAACTCCCATTGCCTGTAATTCCGGTGGCAAGCCTTCCGGATATACCGGCGTCAAAATCTGTATGGGAATTTCACTTAATTCCGGCGTCGACGAAATCTGATCAATCAAACGCTGCAAATACAGATCCCCATCATGCATCGGGGTATTCAAAATCAATATATGGTCTTTCATGTTCCACCTCCAAAAACCTTGCAACATTCGTTCACGACGGGTAATTCTGTAATCTACATACTCGCCTAAAAACTGACCGAGTAATGCAATACCAGGGATATAAAGAAAAACAACGGTTGCGATCTCTCCATAAAAAGTACGTGCTGATAAATCGCCATAGCCAACCGTCGTAATCGTTGTCAGAGTCAGCCAGAAACCCTGCCAGAAACTCATTCCTTCAAACAGCATCATCGCTGCCGAATGCAATAGGATTAAAACAATCAGTATGAGCAGCAGTGAAAACAGACGCGTACGGGCAGCTCCATGGGTTTGTTTCCCATACCAGGCTTTTTTATGTTTACGATAAATATGTGAACCTGTGTGCAGCATGACTACTCTGAAATGTTCAATATGCCAGCGATGTTACCTGATCTGGTTTTTCTGGCATAATCTACTTCACACTATTTTGACGAAAATCAGCACATTCAAGGCATTTTTTACTGAGCATGAAAGACCGACGCAGCAAAACCCAACAAGATCCTGAAAAAATTCCGGAAGCCTTAGCGAAAAAAGCTAAAACTCAATTGGAACAGGAAATAGCCACCATAGAAAGCTGGCTAGCAGATTTGAATGAAACCCGCGACGATAATTCCGAATCAATCATCGCTAAAAAGTCTTATACAGAAATGCTGCAATACCGTCAGGAATTATTAAATGCAATTACCGAGCTTTAGAATTAAAAATTTAACTAACACGGACTGATTTTATGCTGACCCAAACCCAGGCTGAAGTAATGCTTACCTTACAGGCTAATATGAATGCCAAAGTTAATCCTGACTGGGTTAACGCCGCATACCCCTATCTGAGAGCCATCGTTGTAGAAGGTGCTGAAGCGATGGAACATCATGGCTGGAAATGGTGGAAAAAACAGGACTGCGATCTGGGACAGTTACAGATGGAACTGGTTGATATCTGGCACTTTACCCTCTCTCACATTCTGCTTGAAGTAAAAGGCGATCATGAACTTGCAACCAAATCACTGCTTTCAGAATTCAATGAAGGACAGGCAGTAAAATTTGACAATAAAACATATATAATCAATGAGTTAGACTTGATATCTAAGATTGAGCTTGAGATAGGTTTGGCTGCCGCCGGACGCATTAGCGTTCCACTTTTCGCTGCCCTGTTAAGCGATTGCCAGATGGACTGGAAAGAGCTTTATTGCCAGTATGTCGGTAAAAATGTACTTAACTTTTTCCGCCAGGATAATGGCTACAAGGAAGGGACTTATGACAAACACTGGAACGGCAGAGAAGACAATGAACATCTGGTAGAAGTCATGACCGGGATAGATAGCGAGCACCCTGAGTTCCAGCATATCCTTTATGAGAGCCTGAAAGACCGTTACAGTAAAAGGTAATTAAGGCGAGTTCGTCAGGGCTTCTAGAAACGCGGCAGTCTCGAGGGAAACATTCCCGCCGCCACCACTGAAACTTCCTCCTCTACCCAGAGCATGATCCAGTGCTGTTGTGCCAAAATTATCTTCTATTGCAGGATCCGCTCCGTGTTCAATGAGCAAGGCAACCATATCTGTCCAACCTATCTGGGCAGCCCCCATTAAAGCTGTACTACCCAGACTGTCCTGATGGTTAACATCAATATCCTGGTGTGCCAGTAAAGCCTGTGCGGCCAAAAGCGCCTGCGCTTCAGTCCTGAAACGGCCCCGTGTATCTGCAGGTCTGACACTATAACCTGATGCAGCTATTAATGCCGTTACGCCATTATCATTGGGCAGATTGATCAGTGCGCCATATTCAAGCAGCAGTTCAATGGCATCCACATCTGCGCCTCGGGCAGCTCTTATCAGCGAGGTAGCTCCGGCAGAAAGCAATAAACGTTCACCGAAACCGGTCCGGTCGCTTTCCAGATTGCGATAAGGGGGTACAACCTTAAGCTGGAGGTTAGGATTTGCCCCAGCTTCCAGCAATAGCTCAAGAAATTCCAGACTAGTCGTCAAATCATTGGATAACTTATCTGGCCTGCCACCATGTGGAATCGTGTTGTAATCAACCGTGGCATAGAGCGGTGAGCGTCCGTAAATATCCCATTTATTCACATAAGCGCCAGCCTCCAGCAATAAGCGCGCTGAATCCCAGTTCGCATTCAGGCAAGCCATAATCAGAGGACTGATATTTTCAGGGTCAGTCAGCTGAATGTCTGCACCTGCTGCAATAAGGTGTTCTATGCAGGTAGCACAACCTTCCCTGGCTGCAAATAACAGTGGTGTCAGCCCACCAACTGGCATAAATTTCATACGTGGTTCTGCTGTCACTTGCCGTTGCCAGTTATTCAGGTTTGAGCGTGCATTGGGGTCCGCTCCGTGTTCCAGCAAAAGTTTCAGCATTTCAGGCTGTTTCTGCCCTGCTGCCCACATCAGGGCAGTCTGTCCACGGAAAGACTCGACGGCATTTACATCAGCCCCTTTATTTAAAAGCACTGTGGCCGCAGCGAGATTATTGGTACGAGCCAGGACCATAATAGCATTCTGATCATCACTAAAACGTTCATCAGGATCAACGCCGGCATTAAGTAGTGCTTCGATAATGTCTGGGTTACCGGTAATCGCTGCCTGGAACAGAGGGCTTGCGCCATAATTGTTCTGTAATCTTGCGTCAGCGCCTAAAGCAAGCAAGCGGTTTACCAGCGCCGGATCATTGTAATAAACCGCCCAATGTAAAAGGCTTGTACCATCGGCCTGGACGGCGTCAACCGGGCTTTGTGAATCCAGCATGGCTAGCACAGCCTGGGTTTCACCCTGACTGGCGAGTAACAGCAGATCTTCCTGAGCATAGGAAACCAGCACATGAAACAGCAGAAGCATTGAGAGGCTGAATTTTCTCATGAACTTATACCTATACCTTATACCTCGGCAAAGCGCCCGGTACTGTCACCAAAACTTTCCATTTCCACATCAATCCGATCCATCAGAGTCAGCATTAAATTGGATACCGGTGTGTAATTCGGATAAACCAGGTGTTGACCACCTTTGATCCTGCCCCCACCAGTACCAACAATTGCTGAAGGTAAGGGAAAATGATTATGCGCATTGCTGTCACTCATGTTACTGCCATAAAGCAGAATGGCGTTATCCAGCATGCTGCCGTCAATATCCGGCGTATCTGCCAGTTTCTGGACAAAACGTGCGAACACTCTTGAATGATATTCCTGTACCTTAAGCAGTCGGGCTATTTTGGCGGGATTATTCTGATGGTGTGACAGTGGATGAAAGGCATCTGAGACGCCGATATGGTTATAGCTTTTGTTACTGACTTCGGCTGCAAACATCATGGAAGCCACACGTGTCATATTGGCCTGCCAGGCCATCGCAATCAAATCCATCTGCAAATTAATATGCTCATCAAAATCAACCGGAATTCCCAGCGGGGCATCCGGCAACTCTATGCCTGACATGTCATGCTCGGCAGTTTTCTGGATCCTGCGTTCTATCTCACGGACACTTTCAAGGTAATCACTTAATACTGTTCTGTCTGCAGCCCCCAGCTGATTTTGCAACTCTCGGCTTTCCTCCATGATTTGATCCAGCACTGAACGGGTTTGCGAAGAAATGGCAGCACGCTCCTCTTCACTGTCCCCCACCCCAAACAAGGTCTGAAACAGTTTTCTGGGGTTATTTTCCATGGGCAAGGGCGTACTGGGAGTTCTGAAAGAAATCGTAGAGCCATAGGAACAGCCATAATCACGGTCACAGGCTGCTGAACCGGTGGCTTCTGTGGTGACTTCAATTGATGGCAAGGGCGTATCCTGGCTGATTTTCCGGGCAGCAATCTGGTCAATGGTAATACCCCCATAGGGATCATGACTGACTCGTGGCGCCTCTCCTGTGAGCCAGGTTCCCGGTGTAATGGCATGTACCGGGCCATTGGCACGCTTGTTTTCCAGACCACTGACGATAGTCAGCTTGTCTTTAAAAGGATTCAGTGGTGCCAGAATGGATTTTAATTCAAAATCACTCCCGCTCTGGTCCGGTGTCCAGTTATCCATCACAGCACCATGCGGAAAATAGAAAAAACCCATGCGTGGAGGTGCTACCGCTGCTGTCTGTGCCAGCGCTGTTGCAGCCGGGATCATTGCATCAAGTAAAGGCAATGAAATACTGACACCGGCATTGCGTAAAAAAGTCCTGCGGGGAAGATGTTTCTTAGTGATAAACATGACTCTCTCCGTCCTGTGTTTTAGTTCACTCTTGGTTCGCTGCTGTCGTTAGCTCAATCTCTGGAGCCACTGACATCATAAACTGCGTACTGTTAATGACACTTTTTACTATATCCGAAAACTTATAACCATCTTCTGCCGATGCTTTTACAATCGCACGGACGCTGGGCATATCCTGATATTCCACTGTCCTGCCTAAAGCATAAGTCATCAATTTTTTGGTAAATATCTGTGCAAACTGTTCCGGCGTCGCGAGCAGAGCTTCACGCAAGCCATTGACACCATTAATAATTTCTCCACTTGCCAGTCGACCCGATGCGTCAATCATAACATTACCGGCATCACTATCACGCTCCCTCCAGCCCCCAATTGCATCGAAGTTTTCCAATGCAAGCCCCAGAGGATCCATCACATCGTGACAACTGGCACATGAAGGGTTGGCGCGATGCGATTCCAGTCTTTCCCTGACAGTGAGCGCCAGGTCTGAACCTTCTGGCGTTTCAGGAAAAGCTTCTACATTCGGCGGCGGTGAAGCCGGTTCTACACCAAGCAGATTCTCCATAATATAGGCGCCACGTAAAACCGGTGATGTTCTGTTGGCATAAGAAGTCACCATCAGCACGGCGCCCTTGCCTAGCAGTCCATAACGTTCTTCATCTTCCAGCTGAATCCGGCGAAACTGATCGCCCCGAATATCTGGAATATCGTAGTGCAAAGCCAGACGTTCATTGACATAGCTGTAATCAGCCGACAGTAACTCCAGGATACTGCGGTCTTCCTGCATGATACTGCCTATAAACAATTTCATTTCCTGAATCAGATCATCCCTGAGTCCAGCATCATACTTGGGAAAAATCTCACCATCGGGATTTGCTTCATTGAGTTCCCGCAAGCCCAGCCACTGAAAAGCAAAGTTTTCGACCAGCGCAGCCGCTCTGGGATCCAACAGCATGCGGTTTATTTGTGCCTCAAGATTCTCTGCCTGTGAGAGTTCGCCGCCAGCAGCCAGGGCAAGTAGCTGATCATCTGGTGGTGAACTCCATAAAAAGAAAGCCAGTTTGGAAGCCAGCTCTAGGTCACTTAAGGCGAATATTTCTCCGGGGGACGTATCTTCAGGCGGAATTTCACTGCGGAAAAGAAATTTTGGACTGGTAAAAATCGCGACCATGCCGTTTTTAATACCGTCATCAAAATTCCCCCGCTCTCTGGCTTCAGCAAAAAACTGCATTGCAGCTTCAATATCTGGATTACTCACCGGATATCTGAAAGCCTCGGTAGCCAGATTAGTAAATATCTGCCTGGCACAGTCCAGTTCCTCCGCAGGGGCCTGCGGTTGGCAAATCATGACTTTGTTGCGACTCGGCGTATTGATCACGCCACTGCTATTGTAAGGGCCCTGGATACTCAGGGTTCGCGCTCTGGTCAGCCTGGATATACCGGTATTCTCACCAGTATTACGCAGAGGATCATCAGCTTCCACAAAACTGTGTGCCAGAAATGCCATACCAATGGTATGCCTGCCTGAACTGACCGGAATCCTGATATCACTGAAACGGGCATTGATTTCAGCAATCGCAGGCGCCTGCTCCTGATCAATGTATTTCAGATCCTCTTGCCCACCTATGCTTTCCCTGAACACCTCAACACCATCGATGGTGATGATCAGGGTTTCTTTATTTTCCAGGCCAACGTGATAAAGCCGTGTAAACATACCAGCAACTGTGAAAGCATATTCCCCATCAACCGGAAACACATGATCAACCAATAGCCCGCCGCGGGTTCCCAAAGGCAGTCCATGAATATGACTGGTTTGGTTTGCAGTATCCACCGCATAGGTGCTGGTTTCTACCAGGGGGTCAGGGTCACCAATGGCTACTTCACTGACCAGACGGGCGGCAGAAACGAACTGATCCATAAAAGCCGGTGAAATCTTCAGCACATTCGCTATATTGTCAAAGCTGTCACTGATGTCATCCTGAGGCAACACATCAGCATTTAATTCAACACCAGTAATCTCATAAATAGCATTGATATATTCAGTACGGTTAAGACGATGCAAACCAACCCGACCCGGATGGCTATTTCTCGCAGCATGTTCATCCAGTGTCGCTTCGAGGCTGTTGATTAATTGCCAGCGTTTATCCGCATCAGGCTGGGGCTGGCTCGGTGGCGGCATAACGTTGGTTCGCAGTTTGGTGATGGCACGCTCAAAAATTTCTGCTTCCGTCACCACATCATCTGGATCAAACAGGGTGAAATCAATACCACCCGAATAATCCTGAAAGTTATGGCAATCCATGCAGTAGATTTCCAGCGTTTCCCAACCGGCGCTGAGCTCATCAGAATAATTATCTGCTGCATGCAAGGCAGATGATAAAAATATCAGGCCTGCGCAAACAGATAAAAGTCCTTGGTTTTTATTCAACATATTACTGCTATATAACATTAGGGATGGTTCGTTCCGTAATATGATACCAGGCACTACGGTAAGCCTGTTGTAAAAATAAAGCTGGGTTACCTCGTTCAGCAATATAAGCCTGCATGGGGTTTGATGCCTGAAACTCGTCCAGGCTCAAGCCATTCTGAAAAGCCGACACGACGGCATCCCAGGCATAAACCAGCATCTCATGTTGCTGCTGCAAATCATTACGGGTCAAAACACCGCCCTGAGACGCAATAATTTGAGTATTATCCTTCGCGATATCCAGCAAGGCTGTTGATGCATCACGCAGGCCCCGAAGCCAACCCCCTGTCGAATAATCAACAACAGGAAAACTGTCAGTCTTGAGTAAATCGCTGACGACAAGGATATCTGCCTGCTCGAAGTACAGGTAAATATCTCCATCTGTATGGGCCTTGGGTAAACAGTCATATAATAAAGTTTCAGATCCTATCCGCAGACTGCCACCTGTATAAAAACCATGATTGGCCCGAACCTCAACCGGCATGGGCTGATATTTTTTTTCTTCCCACTCTACATAGGGATCAGTGCCCTGCCATAAACGGGTGTTTTCATGCGCAATGATGCTGGTGCTCTCTGCGAGACTGTAATTCAAACCACAATGTTCAGGTCGCCAGTTTGTATTAAATAAGCTGCCGATTTTTTTTCCTGGTGCAAGCATCTGAATGGTATTCATCAAAGTACCAGCGTTTTCCTGTAAACCACCGTCAATAACAACAAGCTCATCAGCAAGATCGGCAAGTACAACATTACTACCCGCCCCCTGAATTAAATAAATACCGGGCGACAAAGTTGAAGAAGAAAGAGCTGATTGCCCCCGTGCAGGAAATGATTGGCTGAGAGTAACAAGGCCCCCAACAACTCCCCCTATAAATGTTCTGCGTCCTAACATCTTGGTTTTTCGTAGTTATTTTTGTGCATTATGAAACTGCTGCCAGGCTAATACAAGGCAATAGGTTATTCATAATCCGACAAAGTAAAAGTTTTGTTTTGGTAAAGCCTAGAGGATTTCAACACACTGCCAGGAAAGAGTGAAACTACTAATACGGTGACCGAAAAGATTGAATTTTGCCCTGTGTTAATTTTCTCTCAGAGCTGAACAAGTAAAAGTGACGAACTAACTTGCTAAAGCTAAATCTCCGGTTCGACATATTCAACAAGCACACCATCTGGGTCGATGGCAAAGACAAAGCGTCCAAAATTACGTTGTATAGGTTCAGCATCCCAACTCAGGAATTCATAGCCTGCATCCAGGGTCTGCTCTATAAAGGCATCAATATCGCTCACCTGTAGCTGAAACTGGGGGGAACCCACATCCTGGATAGTCCAACTCAGTGCTCGTGGAGCAGGCATCGTCCCCGCAGGAAGCTGATATTCATCCAGAATCACCATGGTATCTGTGCCCGGCATAATCATTATAGTCTGATTGAGACTGCCAGCAGCCAAACCGTTTACTTGCAAGTCGGCCACGCTACCCTGGCGGCGGCCTTCTACCTCAAAACCCAGCAAGTCTTGATAGTAACGCAGGGATCGAGCGGTATCGGCAACTGTAAGGCCAATATGGGTTGATATGATTTGCTCGGGGTAAGTAGCCGCAGCAATATCTGCCTCGCTGGCCTGAACCAGCTGGATCATGTAGCCATCCGGATCCCTGATCAGCACACTCTCTCCAAGCGAGGTATTAACGATCTCCCCGTTCAGGCTGACCACAGGAGTATTCGCAGCACGCAGGCTGTTATACAAGGTATCCAGATCGCGGACATAAAAGATTATTCGTGAGCTGCCTGGATCATAAGGGCTGTCGACTCTTTCTCTGCGGGGAATATCATAGAACTCTGACAACTCGAGCCCATAGGGGGTATTGGCCGTATGCATGAAAATATTGCGGAATCGCGCCCCTTCACTGTCAGTCAGGTGCCAGATTAGCGGATCAGACCTTGCTTCTGAGGCTGGTCTGATCTGAGGAGGTGGCGCATTCTCTGGAGCCGGTCCTCCAAAAGGAGAACGGGCAAGCCCAAGCCCTAGCATGTCGCGGTAAAATGGAAAGGCTCGCTCGCCATAGCCTGTCGAGTGAATCCAGTTATAAATTCCGCGAACCTCTGGACGATCATCACCCACAGCTGAATCTGTTTGCGCTGAAATCTGCTGGCAGCCCACACATAAACTCAGACAAATGAGTCCGGTAATTTTTAAAATATTTTGCATTGACTCGTCTCCTGTTTTAGCTTTCTCTGTCGTTCCAGGCTCACCACTCAACCTGTTTCCAGCGTGTTATCCCGCCTGAAATCATTGTCTATGTAACGCACAAAAATTCACAGCCTGTCAAAACCTGAATGCTATGTGCCAGAGCTCAGTACATAAAAAAGCCGGCCCGGAGCCGGCTTTTAATCGCTGTATAATCTATAGCTGGTATTCGCAGCCAGCTTGCAGAGTCAACTCACCAATTAACTGCTTAACAGGCTCTTCAATATAATCTTCCGTCAAAGCTGCCTGCAATGGAATTTTGCCATCATTATCGGCCAGACATACATCTGCACCTGCTTCAATCAGGGCTCGGACTGCTGCAAGGTCGCCTTTGGGCAAGGCCCCGTGTAATGCTGTTCTACCATTGTTATCACGAGCGTTGACATCAAGTCCCATGTCAATAAGACGCTGAGTCATAGCCAGCGATTCCTCGAGGGTGACAGGAATCTTGAAGTCATCATCTCTACCCCAGCCAGTGCCGGAAGCAATCATCAAAGTTGTCACTCCATCAGTGGTCATCTTGAAGGGGTCTGCTCCTGCTTCAAGCAGGATGTCAAACATTTCCATGTCGCCAGTCCGAATAACCCACATTAAAGGTGATCCACCATTACCCAAGGTTCGATCAGTGGTATCCAAAGAACCACGCCGTGGCACGGTGCCGGTTAATCCCTTATCAACGTCAATTACGGGATAACTCAATAGCAAGTGAACAACATCTGTCACTGTGTTTTCGTTGTGTACCAGATGATAGGGCCTGGTTGAATAAGGGTTTCTTCGCATCCAGACAGCAGCAAATAGCGGAGTTCTATTGTAGGCATCTGCCAAATTCGGGTCAGCACCATAGTCATAGAGTAATTCCGTAATATCGTAATGCTGGTTCAGAATCGCCAGATTCATAGCAGGAAATTCATCGTAATTCCTGATATTTGGATTCGCACCGTAATTCAAAAGCAGTTCGACTGACTCATAGGCACCATCTCGTGAAGCAAACAGCAGAGCTGTCATTCCTCCGGCTGGCATGTTTCGCGGGATATCATCGCCCTCAGTGCCATCATAAGCTACACGCCGAGACTGTGTATCGACCTCGGCACCGTTTTCCAGCAGTAATTCAACGATATCGTAATAATTTTTGGACGCAGCCCACATCAAAGGAGTCTGCCCCAAGAAACTCTCGGCCTGGTTTACGTCGGCACCATACTGGATCAGAGTGCGAACAACCTCGACATCACCCGTGTATACCGCAGTCATGAGAGGTGTTTCACCACTTCGTTGTGTTGCTCCAATATCAGCACCATGATCCACCAGCAATGCCACCGCTTCTGAACTGGCATTCAGGGCGGCATTATAGAGAGCAGATATACCATAACGGTTATAGGTATTTACGTTTGCTCCTGCATCAAGCAGGCGCTGTATCATGCCAAGATTATCGTGATAGGTCGTCCAGATAAGGGCTGTTGAACCATCATTAAGCGGCGTATTTACATCTTCGCCCTGCTGAAGAAAACTCTGAACCTGGTCCCAGTTAGCATCTCGGGCAGCTGATGCAATATTTTCCGAGGCAAGAACTGATCCAGTCATGATTATTGATAAAACAACCACAAAAAGCTGGCGAACTATATTCACAAACTTATTCCTCATAATGTCGGCCTATGCTGCCATGTATTAAACGTCAGCAAGGTAACCAGTACTGTCACCAACTGTTTCGGTAGGAATGCCAGCCTTGTTAAGGATAGTAACCAGCAGATTTGACATGGTTTCACCAGTGTGCGAAACGTGCAGGTTTCCTTCCAGCGTGCCAGCTCCATGGCCAGCCAGCAGTGCCGGTATATTCACGTGGTCATGCAGATTACTGTTACCCATGGAACTGCCATAAAGGATGGTTGAATTATCCAGGAGTGAACCATCAACATCCTGGGTGTTATGCAGTTTTTCCAGGAAATGAGTAAAAAGCATCACATGATGGGCATTCAGGATAGCGAGTTTATCCAGATTTTCCTGATTATTCTGATGATGAGAAAGACTATGATGTGGATCAGGAATACCAATATGCGGATAGGTTCGTTCACTCACTTCCCGCACCATGAGGAATGAGGCTACACGAGTCAGGTCAGCTTCCCAGGCAAGTGCTATCAGATCAAACATCATTTGTGTATGTTCTTCAAATGTTGCTGGAATACCTATCGGCGCTTCAGGAACTGTCTCCAATTGGTCACGTGATTCAGCAATCTGAATACGGCGCTCAACCTCACGAATATTCTCAAGATAGGAGTCCATTCGGTTGCGGTCAGCTGCACCAAGTGCGCGCTGTAGCTGGTTTACATCCCCCAAAATCTCATCCAGAATACTTCTGTCAGCAGCCAAGCGCCGGGCTCTCGCTTCAGACGTGCTTTCCCGACCTAGCATATATTCAAACACAGTCCTTGGGTTGAGCTCCATGGGTAATGGTGTCGTCGCATCACGCCAGGAGATGGTATTCATGTAGGTACAGCTATAACCTGCATCACAGGTCCCAATGAGACCTGTCATATCTTCTGTTCCCATTTCAATTGAAGGAAACTGGGTGTCCTGCCCCAGATTATCCGCAATAATCTGATCGATTGTCTTGGCAGCACGAACGTCTTTACCATCAGTAGCTTTTGGATGCGCACCTGTCAACCAGACTGGTTGAGACAGTGCATGAGGTGCAGGGGCATCTGCAGCAGGATGATTCATCCCTGACACCACAGTAAGGTAATCCCGGAACCTTTCAGCTGGTTTAAGCGCCTGGGAAAATTCAAAATCCTTCCCCAGTGTGGGTGGTACCCAGGTTGCAGCAGGTGCACCATGAGCTAGATAAATAAAGGCGTGACGATGCTTTTTCAGCTCATTGGCAAAAGCCTGTGGCGCCATCGCTGGAATCATTGCATCCAAGACAGGTAGTGAAACCGCTGCTCCAAGCCCTCTAAGAACAGTACGACGAGCTAGTTGTTTTTTTGATATAAAGCTCATTTTTATCTCCCTCAAGAATCACTCTTAGTTTTTGGTCGATACTGCGTATTTCATGCAAGCATGTACAAAATCTAATCAAATTTCAATCAATTTTCATTCATACTCAATGTTGCTGAATTTTCTTCATCACGATTCATCTGAAAAGCAATACTACTGGCAATACCCTCTACTAATGAGGAAAAACTGTAATTGTCTTCAGCTGATTCTTGTAGAATCCTGCGCATTGTTGGGTGGTCGTAATATTCTATGGGCCGGCCTAGTGCATATATGTACATTTTCTCTAGCATGGTAGATACAAATATCTCAGGGTTTGCCATCAAAGCGGCCCGCAGGTCCTGGGGCCCGGAAACAGGTGTTCCATCCGAAAGCTCACCACTGGCGTCGATTGGGCGACCCGTTATACCCAGCTCTCTCCATCGACCCAGGGCATCAAAGTTTTCCAATGCCAGTCCCAAAGGATCCATCACATTGTGACAGCTGGCACAGACCGGATCAGCTCTGTGCTGTTCCATCTGCTGTCGAATAGACAAAGGAACCCCACCTTCTGATGTGGCCTGTAGGTCTGGCACATTGGGTGGTGGGGCTGGTGGTGGAGTACCCATCATGTTCTCCAGGATAAATTTACCGCGCAGGACCGGCGAAGTCCTGTGAGCATGTGAGGTAACCGTCAAAATGCTGCCATGACCCAGTAATCCACGTCTTTCTTCAGGCACCTCCACACGACGGAAACGTTCACCTCTGATGCCTCTATATCCATAATGCAGCGCTAGGCGTTCGTTAATAAAACTATAATCTGCATTTAGCAGGTCAAGCACACTGCGATCTTCGCGAACAATACTGTCAAAAAACATCTGTGTCTCTGTGAGCATTGCCTGCCTGAGATTATCGTCCCAGTCAGGAAATTTCTGAGGATCAGGATCAGTAGTAGACAGGTTTCGCAGGTACAACCACTGTCCAGCAAAATTTTCCGACAGGGCAAAGGACTTTTCATCCTGCAACATACGCTCGATTTGCTGGTTTAGCACTTCCGTCTCTGACAAACGCCCATTGATGGCAGTTTCCATTAACTCTTCATCCGGAATACTACTCCAGATAAAAAAGGATAATCGTGATGCCAGCTCAATATCTGATATGAAATAATCATCTCCGGGAACAACAGATGCCGGGGTTTCTTCAAAGCGGAAGATAAATTTGGGGTTTGACAGTATATATCGCAAGGCATAGTCAATACCCTGATCAAAACTGCCTTCCCGGTTACCCTCCGCAAACAGACGCATCACCGGGTTGAGGTCCTCTTCACTAACTGGTCTGCGGTAGGCCCTTTGTGTCAATTCAGCTAGGATATTAAATGCACACTCTTCTGCACTCAATGTGGCGCTTGGCCGACAACTGAAAAGCTTCTGCCTGTAATCGGGATTGCCCGGTCCAACAGGGTTGAATGGCCCGGTTATCGTCAAACGGTCAAGATGGGGAGGGCCTGTCGGATCAAGCGGCTGAATGACCGTAGCAGGCTTGATGAAAGGACTCAGGTTTTCCGTATTCAGGGCACTGTTTTCGTCGACAAAAGCAATTGCGATTTCATGGCGACCTGCCGTTACTGGCAAGGTGACCTGCATTTTTTCCTCAACGGCGACGCGTTGTGCCCCTCTTCCCAAACTGAAGTCTTCAACTCCACCAAAATTAATACTGTGGACCAATTCATCATCAATCCATATATCAGCCTGCTGCTCAAATTCGACCCCTTTTATCTGGTCAACGGTGGTCATCATCAGTCTGATATCAAAATGGTAGTCGCCATCCAGCGGAAAATTGTGCTCAATTAACAAACCACCGCGTGTGCCGAGTGGAAGTCCAGGTAAGTGGACATCCTGTGACAGATCCGGTGCTGCGCTGTATGATTCTGCAAGTAGCGGAATTTCGGGACTGCCCACCAGGAGTCTGCTGATTCGGGTGGCTGCGGTAAGGTACTGTTCCAGCAAGAGGGGGTTTATTCCCAGTGCAATATTGTCGAACCCTATAGTGCTGTCATCAGGCGGTAGCATCGAACGAACATTAACTTTAATACCCAGTAAATCACGAACAGCATTGCCATACTCGGTACGGTTCATACGTCGCAAGCCGGCATTACCAGGATTTGCTTCAGCAGAGTCCAGGTCTGCGACTAAACCATCAAGGAAGGTATCAAGGGCTTCAGGGGCTGGTCGTTCTTCACCTCTTGGTGGCATCTGGCCCGTTTCAAGCTTCCGAATGACTTTTTCCCAACGTTCCGCGTCATCGTGCACATTGGCGATATCCATTTCCCAAAAATCCAGACTGCCAGTGTAGTCCATGGAATTATGACACTGCGTGCAATACTCGAAAATAAAAGCATCTCGTTGGGCAATCACAGCATCAGTCTGAGCATTGGCGTAAACTGCTGCTGTTGACAACATGGACACGGCAATTAACCTGATAAGACTGAACTGTCTGGAAGCTACTCGTTTTATCACAAGCTATTACTCCTCTTGAAACCCTTAATTAATCTACTTTTAATTCTGTCTACACTGCGAATTTACAGGACTTAATAGTAACAGTGCCACTCCTAATATATACATACTCACTTGTATCGTGTCAGGATTCTGGTAACCAATTACTTCCATCTGCCGTATTCATTACCCCGTTCACAGAGTGAATGCGGTCATAATTACCGCCAAAACCACCATCGCGCAAAGGGTTAATGGTAATAACAATTTCATTGCCCACTGCAAGTGTCTCTTTGATGACGCCGCGCGCTCTCATATTGACGATGGTTGACATTTCGATATCCCATCTCTCCATTTGCCCTGACTCATTTTCGACCTCAAGCAGCATCCTGATATGTGGATTCGCATAACGCAGCCCAACCACTTTGCCATTTAGAGTGATTTCGGCATCTGCATCAAACATGGAATGGGAATGATGGGCAAAAAGGCTATTCGTTCCCAAACACAAGATAATCATCAGCAAGAGCATGAATGTTCTCGGCATTTTTTTTCTTAGCATTATCGACTCCCACATTCTGCCAGTTACGCTGACACGTCAATTTATTCAATATCAATGAAATTTTCAGCAGCAGGTAGCAGACCCTGCTCCTTTGCAGCTTCTGCCCTTTCAAAATTGCTCGCCCAGGGTCTGGTATCAAACAGGTCATGGTAATCGGGATTTCCCGGCGAGCGCTCATTGATCAATCCGAGTTCATCATGATAGGTGTTGTTGGTTGATACACAGTCATTTACCGAAGGCGGTTGCTGCATCCAGTTTTCAATTTCATCGTCTGCCATGCTGAAAACAGCTACATCGTGCCAGGGGTAGGCAAAAGCCAGTGGATCGTAAAATGTAATATCCACCAGCAACTGGTCGCCGACTTTTTTCCAGCGTTCAATATACTGCATGGCACCACTGTATTCCGGCAAGCCATGCCCGCCAAACCACCCTTTGACATTTTTTGACCAGATGATGAGCTCATCACCATCCCAGATACCCTGTGACTCACCGTACCACTGAGTTAATGCCCAGTCTTCAGGAAGAAAGCCACGTCCATCGGTATAGATATACCTAACTTCCGGTAAGGGCTGATCCTTGATGAAAAATGTCAGTTCTGGCCCTGTCTGAATGAAGCGGTTCCGCCAGCCATCCCGAAACAGACCGTTAGGCAGACAGGTATCAGCTGGCCACCAGGCGCGACCTTCTATTTCAGCCTGAACGGCCTGAATAAAATATGCTTTGTACTCAGTAGAAACGGCTTCATAAATATCACTTAACTGCGCACCACCACCCATAACGCCTGGTGTTGACCGTTCGCCCAACCAGTCACCTGACCAATCTGGCACACTGGAGCGGGTATGCTGGACACCGCCCCCTGCTGCATCTTCCCAGGCCTGCCAGTGCTCTTCTGCCGAAACATAGGGATAGGGCGAGCGCACAATATATGAATTACCACTGCCACCCTGAATGTTTCCCCAGAATTCCGCAAAACTAACACCGGCTGCTGCCGCATCCTTCCACTGCCCTTGCCAGGTTCTGCGCCAGAGTTGAGCGCCACTCAAATTATGAAAGGGGTCAGCAGGATCAGCAACCGCTTCAATCCGAAAACGATTCTGCCAGTCTGATGCTGATATAAGGCCGGCAAAAGGATCTAAGGGGTTTATAGCCGTTTGCGAAAACACAAGCGAACTTTGCAGTAGAGCTACCAATAGCAAGGTAAGGGGCTGATAAATTCTTAACGCAGTACTTGTCATTTCATGAAACTCTTATTGTTTAATCTGTACCTTTCAGTCAGATATTGATTAGCACCCCGCTCTTCCCGTGACTTCTGTGTGTATTTTAATATTTCGAATTTTTTAATACACACCATTAAAAAATAATCCCCATATTGCTTTGCCCCACATGGGGTCGTGTCCCCTACTCCAGTAATTCTCGTGCACCACAGCCCCTCATATACAAGGCAGAAATAAAAAGACACGATCAGAATTAGGCTCAAGGACAGGCATATGGTTGGCTTCATAATATACGATTAATTGGATCAATAATGCAGTTAAACCCTGTTAAATGCAAGGCAAATCCAGATGCTTCTTCTGAGTAAATATGAATTAAAACACGGGCTTATCGAGCTTGGACTAAACTTAATGTTTGAATGCTGGTTTTAGTGGACGCTGATCGGCAGCCTGTTTATGCTTGCAAGGACTAAAAAATCAAGTTCCCAGTAAGGAGTTGTCTTCGCCATGAAACGCCGTCAGTTTATTCAAGCACCTCTAACCGGCGCCGCTATTGCGCCCATGATCTGGACCAGAGCACGAGCCCAGGCCGATGGACTGGGTAGCATTATCGAAACCACCAGTGGCCGAATTCAAGGCTATCTCAATGATTCAGTAGAAGTTTTCAGAGGGGTTCCCTACGGGGAGCCGACCTACGGTGCTAACCGCTTCATGCCTCCACAGGAAAAGCAGCCATGGACCGGGGTGCGCCTGACAACCGTGCATGGAACGCGCTCTCCACAACCCTATCGTCCGATGATTCCTGAAATTGGCGATGCCCTGACTGGGACCGGCGCCATGGGAGAAGACAACCTCAAGCTCAATGTCTGGACTTCAAACGCCAGACCCGGGGTCAACAAGCCGGTCTATATCTGGTTTCATGGTGGTGGCTTCAGAACCGGTTCCGGTAACTCGCCCTTTTTCGATGGCGAACAGCTAGCCCGCTACCACGACATGGTTGTGGTAACAGTAACACACCGACTGAATGCACTGGGCTTCATGTATCTGAGTGATGCACCTGATTCCCGTTATCGCGAATCGTCCAACATGGGCATGCAGGATATTCTGCTGGCACTGCAGTGGGTCAATCGGAATATCGAAAACTTCGGCGGTAACCCAAATAATGTCACCATTGGCGGGCAGTCTGGTGGTGGCGGTAAGACCAGCATTTTACAGGGCATGCCAGAAGCCCAAGGACTATTCCACAAAGCTGTGGTGATGGCGACTATTATAGAAACAGCTGTTACCGCTCAAGAAGTGGAAGAAGCGGTACATAACCGGGACCTCCTGCTGGGGCGTCTGGGCCTCAACCTGAATAACCTCGAGCCTCTGCATGACATACCCTTTGAAACCATCATTCGTGCTCTTGCAAGACAGCCTGGTCCTAATAATCCTGATAATCGCGATCTAGGGCTGAGTTTTGTCCCGGTCAAGGATGATCAGGTATTGCATTATCACCCTTTCTCACCGCAGGCCACACCTATCAGTAGCGAGATACCCTTGATTCTGGGCTCTAATGCAACCGAAGGGGTTCCCTATGGCAATCCGGCTGATCCATTCTGGAACTCTGAACCTGGCAACATGACTGAATTAACAACCCAAATCATGCAGAGTCACCGCATTACTCAAGGGGAAGCACGGGAGTTGATCGGGCTGTACCGTCGCAGTCGTCCCCATGCCTCCTATGGCGATCTTTCTCTCTATATGCAGGCAGACATTCGAGCCACCAGCCGTTCTGCCGAGATAATCGCTGAAGCCAAACTGCGCCAAGGCACAGCACCCGTGTACTTCTATTATTTTGACTGGAATTCGCCAGTCCGTCAGGGCAAGCTGCGCTCCATGCACTGCATGGAAGTCCCGTTTTTCTTCGACAACATCGACAATACAGCATTTATGACTGGCCGGGGTCGCTCACAATACAAGCTGGCCTGGGACATGGCCGAAGCTTGGTCGGCCTATACCCATACAGGCAACCCAAGTCATGCAGGCATCGGGCAATGGACCGAATATACCCTGCCTAACCGTGCCACCATGATGTTCGGTGACAATCCCAGAATGGTGAATGACCCCTACAGTGATGAACGCATCGCCACAGAAGAGATTGTGGCAAGCTGGGATGAGGGCTGAGATCGGATTGATTATCAAGCG
>Ga0255762_10000456_pt1 | contig 36276 bp, 52 predicted proteins | sample 101ome_16_FD_179962 | JGI IMG/M metagenome (GOLD analysis project Ga0255762, IMG submission 179962) | Coastal salt marsh microbial communities from the Groves Creek Marsh, Skidaway Island, Georgia - 101401AT metaG (version 2) | ecosystem: Environmental > Aquatic > Marine > Intertidal zone >...
AGCCTATTAGCGGCAAAGAAGCAAAACTTATTCATGCACTGTTGAAAGGACGTGGATAAATGTATTATGTATATGATGAAAATAAGTCTATTGTAGCAGTATGCACTCATAAACGTGATGCTGACGGCTTGGCACACAGTGCAATCGCTGATAAAAAAACTTACTTTATCACAACAAAAGCCATTGACAAAGATTCAGATAAATCGTAATATTACATTGTAACAGACACAGAGGATACCATGGCACGTAAATCATATGAAATTATGGAAGTACTAGCAACATCGATTGCAGTAGACGAGGCTCAGGGCTTTATCAAAAGCGGCCATGGGTTTTACGATTATGAAAATAAATGCAATGTCTTTGATAACAAGACTGCTATCCGTTACATTATTAATGATGTTAAAGAGGCAGAAGACATTGATGTTACAGTAACTAGCAAACATATGGAAAAGGCTGAAGAGCTTAAAACATATTTTGACAGTGTTATTGTTATGAAAAAGCTCACTGGCAACTTTAATGGTTTTGAAGATACAGTGGGTAATATTCTTAATAAAACAGAAGTAGACAACTACGGCATTAGCGTACTGGCGAGTTTGCCTAACAGTATGCGTATTCAGAAACAGCGTGACGACATGGATGACTTTTATGAAGACATGCGACAGTCTAGCGAGTATGTTGGTAAAGTAGGTAGCCGTGGTGCGTTCTCATTGTTTATTAAAGATGTGAAATATATCGCAAAATACGGCATCCATTTGGTAACGGCTGTTGAATCTGATCAGAACTTGATTAAGTTCTTCTGGAGCAAGGATCCAGATATCAGTAATCTTATTGTAGGCAAAAGCATGCGTGTTACTGGTTTTGTAAAAGAGCAAAGCATCAGCAAGTTTAGCAACTGTAAAGAAACTGTATTAAATCGTGTAAAAATAGAAAAAAAGTGAAAAAAAAGGTTGACTTATCTTCTAGATGTGCTATCTTAATACTGTAGAGAGACAAAAACACAGGAGTGTAAAATGGAGAAAGTACGTATTTTAAAAGGCCAATACGGAGCAACAGAGATCAAGAATACTGTTGTAAAACTTGAAAAAGGTTTTAAACTTGGCAAAAAAGGCGGCTTTATTACAGTATGCGGCAAGGACGTAGCCGGACTACCGGATCGCAAGATTCGAGTTAAAGTAGAAGATATTAATAGTTTTGAAACAGTATCTGAGGAGACACCAATTGGTGCACCAGGTAGTAAAGTAGAAACAGATGAACAGATTATTGCACGTTTACGTGAACGTTTTGAGATCCTGGACGATATGACAAACGCAAGTATTGACGGTGTTGTACGTGGCATGGTAGTAACGGGCCCTCCAGGTGTAGGTAAAAGTTTCGGTGTTGAACGAGTATTAGATGAAGCGGCTGTTGCTGCAAAAATTACAAATGCTCCTCAACGTTACGGAATGGAAAAAGGTGCTGCATCAGCAATTGGTTTATATAAACTGTTGTTTGAGTATGCAGACCGCGGTAGTGTACTGGTACTAGACGATTGTGACAGTGTGCTTTATGACGAAACATCACTTAACTTGCTCAAAGCAGCATTGGACAGTGGTAAGAAACGCAACATTAGCTGGAAGTCAGAAAGCCGTGTACTGAGTCATGAAGGTATTCCAGATCGTTTCGAGTTTAAAGGCAGTGTAATTTTTATTACTAACCTTAAATTTGAAAAGGCACGTGGCAAGATTGCAGATCACTTGGATGCTATCCTTAGCCGCTGTCACTACTTGGACTTGACCATGGATACAATGCGTGAAAAGTTCTTGCGCTGTAAACAAATTGTAGCCGATGGCATGTTAGATGAATACGGTTTTGATAAAGCCGAGCAAAAGGAGTTGCTGGACTTTATTTACGAAAATAAGAATCGACTACGTGAACTGAGCTTGCGTATGGTTACCAAAATTGCGGACCTTAAAAAGATGAATAAGGATCGTTGGAAAGCATATGCAGAATCAACATGTATGAAACGAATTTAATTGGTTGGCGTCTCCTCTGTCTACGTCACTCTCACTCCTAGCTAACCAATTAATAGGGGGGACTGGAAACAGTTCCCCCGCTTTATTCTTGACAATCTAAATGGAAATCATTATATTACTAGTATGGCAAAAATTATTTTAAAAGATGAAGTAAATTGTAAAATAGAAGGTTTGGACCTGGATACTAGACGCAAACTAGTAAACAAGTTCAGCTTTATGTTGCCTTATGCCTATCATGTGCCTGCATATAAACTGGGTCGTTGGGATGGCAAGGTCAATTACTTTAACGTGGGTGGTAGTACATACATTAATCTATTGGAAGAAATACTTCCAATCCTGTTACAGGAAAACTATCAGGTTGATATAGAAGATTTACGCACACCAATTAACTTGGATTTTCCACAGATTACAGCAGAACATTTTAGTGATAAACTATGGCCTGAAAAGCACCCAGCGGCAGGTGAGCCTGTTGTACTGCGTGACTATCAAGTAGAGATTATCAATCAGTTTTTAGCCAATCCACAATGTTTGCAAGAGATTGCAACTGGTGCTGGTAAGACACTGATTACAGCCGCACTAAGTAACCTTATTGAGCCATATGGGCGCAGTATTGTAATCGTACCCAACAAGGACTTGGTTGTACAAACAGAAGCAGATTACATCAACTTGGGTTTGGATGTTGGTGTGTATTTTGGTGACCGTAAAGAGTATGGCAAAACACATACTATTTGTACATGGCAAAGTTTAAACAGCATGGAGAAACAATTCCGTGATGGCAAGAGCGACTTGAGTATTGTGGACTTTGCACAAGATGTACAGTGTGTTATTGTTGACGAGGTACACCAAGCAAAAGCAGACGTCTTAAAGAAACTATTAACAGGAGCATTTGCTCGTGTTCCTATCCGTTGGGGACTAACTGGTACTATCCCCAAAGACGATGCAGACAAGATAGGACTAACAATTACACTGGGGCAGGTTGTAAACAAACTAGCCGCAAGTGAGTTACAAGACATGGGTGTACTTGCACAGTGTGAAGTAAACGTGCTTCAGATGCAAGACACTGCGGAATACAGTAATTATCAAGAAGAGCTAAAGTACTTGACTACTGACAAACAACGACTGGACTACATGGCCAAGTTGGTTAAAGGGTTAGCAGTTGATGGAAATACTCTTGTATTGGTTGACAGATTAAGCGCAGGGCACGGGCTAATGGAAAGATTGCCTGAGGAAACTGTGTTTATTAGCGGTGCTATGAAAAGTAAAGACCGCAAAGATGAATATGATGAAGTCAGCAGTGCTGATAATAAAATCATCATTGCAACTTATGGCGTGGCGGCTGTAGGCATTAACATTCCCAGAATTTTTAATCTTGTACTGGTAGAACCAGGCAAGAGCTTTGTGCGTGTTATCCAGAGTATTGGACGTGGCATACGTAAAGCAAAAGATAAAGACAGTGTGCAAATTTGGGATATTGCAAGCACTGCTAAATTCAGTAAACGGCACCTGCGTGAGCGTAAGAAGTTCTATAAAGAGGCAGAATATCCGTATACTATAACTAAAGTAGATTATAGAAAATGAAAGTATTAACAGTAGAAAACCAGACATATGAGCTAGACTTTGTTCCAGATGAAATAGATGATATACGTTACTGTGTACTAGATTACAGTAATAAGCATGATGCAGATTACTTCTTTGTGCCACTAGTATTCTTGGAAATTTTTAATGCGCCAGCAGCAATCTTAAAAATAGGTGAAAACACAGTTAAGATGCCACTGGACTGGAGTTTAATTATATGTGAGCCAGATGTAGGCGAACCAGAAGTAGTACCCATTACAGGACTAAATGATCGTGGCTTCCATGCATTTACATTTAATCCTATTACTGGGTTCTTGCCCAAGTTTCAGCCAGTGGAAATTACAAATGTGTATAATGATGTCAAGTGGCATTTTCCTAAATTAAAATATGGACACTTGTTGGCTGTTCCACTAAGTAATGAAGAAGGAGCACAGTGTGCATACTTTGTAAAAGAAACAAGTAAAGTACCTGATGTTCTTGACACATATCACTTATGGTAATATTATAAATTATGAGCAATAAACTAACAATTAAAGAAGAAATGCGAGCGATTGATCAGCGTGATATGGGCTGGTGGGATACGCTAACAGAAGAAGAACAAAAAAAGATCAGTCCCTGGGTACTGATGCGATATACCAGTGCATGTGATACTAATCATGATGAGATCCGTGATCACTATTTGACAATGACAAATGCACTGGTTAATGTACACTTTAATGTATTGAGACATCATCCACAACTACAACATCGACTATTGCAAATAGTGGGTATTGGTAAAACGCAGTATCATCCTTGGATAGCACCAGGAAAAAGACAAAAAAAGAATAAAGTGGCAGAATGGTTGCTGGAATTATATCCTGGATTAAATGAAGATGAACTAGACATCTTATTGCAAAGTGATAAAAAAGAATTAAAAGCACTGGCTGAAGAAACAGGAATGACAGATAAACAAATCAAGGATCTGTTTAAGTAATGTACACATGTGAGTATTGCAAAAAGAGCTTCAAGCGTGAAAACAGTCTTGCAGTACACATGTGTGAGCCCAAGCGTAGAGCTCTTAGCCGTAACGAGAAGCATGTGGTAGCAGGCTATAATGCATATAACTATTGGTATAAACTTGCCATGGGCAGTAAAAAAGACAAAACGTATGAGCAATTTAGCAGTAGTCAGTATTATAATGCATTTGTAAAGTTTGGTAGATATGTACTGGACATTCGTGCAGTTAATCCAGAAAACTATATCAAGTGGCTAACACTAAACAAAACAAGACTGGAAGACTGGTGTAAAGACAGCAAGTATAACAAATACCTGGCAGAACACAGTAAAACAGAAACAGCAGATCGTGCACTGGAGCGTTTTATATTAACAGCGGACAGTTGGGCATCTGATAAAGGGCTACACTGGAGCGATTACTTTGACAAAGCGCCAGCGCATGTTATTGTAAACCATATTGCAATGGGCAAAGTGAGTCCTTGGATAATATATAGTAGTGACAGAGCACAGGTATTTTTGGATAGTATACCAAGTGAAATGTTACAGCAGATTGCAAACACACTGGACCCAGCATTTTGGGTACGTAAAACAAAACTATTTCCACAAGATGTAAAATTTATAAATGAGACAATTGGATGATACCAGCAACAGATATTGATATTGACACTGCTGACCGTACAAAAGTATTAAAACTTTTCCCTAATGTACCAGCAATGATCCAACGTGATAAGAAGCGAGTAAAGCACAATACTGGTGTTTACTTTCATGACATGCCTAGTGATCCGTTTACTGGATTGGCAACTATTGATCATAAACTAGCAGAGCAACAGGGCTTTTTTAAAATTGATATACTTAATGTTGGGTTGTATAAAGACATTGAAAGTCCAGAGCATTTAGATAAACTTATGAACACTGAGCCCATGTGGGAGTTGTTAACACACACTGAGTTTACAGACAATTTATTCCACGTAAGTGAACACAGTGAAGTGCTCAAGCGTATGCAGCCTAAAACAGTAGAGCAATTAGCAGCGGTATTAGCAATTATCCGACCTGCAAAAAGACATCTGCTTGGAAAGTCCTGGGATGTAGTAATGAAAGATGTATGGACTAAACCTGCAGACGATGCATACTACTTTAAAAAAGCACATGCCATTGCCTATGCAGTTGCAGTAGTTGTACAGATGAATTTGTTATGTGAGTCTGTTGCATGAGTTTTAGTATAGACGAATTCCATGATAAAGGATTTGTTAAACTAACAGAATCCATGTCACACACTTGGTGTTTAAATTTTTTAAACTGGAGTCAGCTTCATATGGAAGCAGACCGTGGACATGATAATCTGGGTAATTATATTGCAAAGCCTAAAACACACATAAACTGGGCAAACTGGTGGAGTCAGGATTTAACCAATCTAGATTTTGTTGACGATGCTGTTAAATTTTACATGCCACACATCAGTAGACTACTGGACAATCCTGTATTGTATCACAGTGATTTAGTTGTAACTACAAACAGACACCAGGGTGTGCGTCCGCATATTGACACGCCATATAGATTTGAAAGTTTTAGTGAAGAAGAACGTTTACTTGGTGTACAGTGTTTGATTCCGCTTACCTCATTTACTAGGGAAAGTGGCGGCACTGCATTTGTTCCTGGTAGCCATCATACACAGTGGGATATTAAACGTTGCTATCGTGGCGAGTATAACGATTACTTTATAGCTCATAATGAACAACCTGAACTCAAGCCAGGTGAAATGCTAATGTGGCACCCAAGAGTGTTACACAGTGCAATGCCCAATACCAGTGTAGGTAATAGGACAGCCGCTCTACTGTTATTTGTAGAGCGTGAATATTATGATGAAATTCGTGTTATAGATAATATCTTTAAGTAGATTTTCTTACTAATTGTACGTTTTTTCTTTTAACTCTTTTTTGCATAATATCTCTTAAACATACACTAGGCCCTTGCACAATTTCAAAATCCTTACTGGTAAATGATTGTAAGCAGTTTTGAAAGACTTTAAATCTCCCTCCCATTACTATATTAATAGGAAGTTGTCTATTAGTTTCCCACCACCATTCATTACCTAATTCTAAGAATAGTTTTTTGTGTTCTGGATCTTTAATTAATTCATATAGATACATGCTTATTACATTTGCATCTTGGTTTTGAATTATACCAACATACTCATTGTTTCCATATGTAGTTAAAGTTAAAAACGGAAAATTATCTAAAAGTAATTTATATTTTTCTGGTATCGCCATAATATTACTTATCTTCTAATAAATACAGTAGGAGAACAAAAAACATGACACAAGGTACCGGATATATTTACAGTCAGCGTGGTGACGTAGTACTTGGCAAACGTACAGGCACTACAAGGAATCAACCAAGCAATTACAAGCCTTTTAAAATCTTAAAGGGTGTTGATACAGTTATCACATTTTTTATTCGTGATGTAAACGGATGCAAAATACAATTGCACGATAAAACAATCAAAGCAGTTGTAATGAAGCATGACGGACATCACGTATTAGTACAAAAGAATTTACGTGTACAGGATGTCAAAAACGGTGTTGCAACACTACATCTTTCTCCAGGTGATATTGCAAACATGGGTGCTGGGTTTTATGATATCTTGTTAACTTGGCAAGATGAACTAAACCGTGTACATGCACTTCACAGTGACGCAAACTACCGTTATTGCTATGTTGCTGAAGTTGTAGACGATTGTGGTCCTATGCATATGGATGCACAGTCAGCATACAGTGACTATGCACTTGGTTTACAAGATCCAGACGATACAGTTTACCCACTGGGTATTACAAGTAGTTATTGGTCAATTACACTAACTGCAACACTCAGTGTAGATATTACCTTTAGTCTAATGGTAGGCGTTAACTTAAATGTAGCACTGGGACTTAGTTCTGGCTGTGGTGCAGTCTTTAATGTTAGTATAGGCGTATCATTTGTAATCAATGCTAACTTTGTATATGATATAACATTTGTTTCAGCAGGTGCAGGCTATCAAGTTGGTGATGTAATTCTTGTTACTGGTGATCAACTGGGTGGTGTGCGTGGTGTAAACGATTTGCGCATACAAGTTGACAGTGTTGATTCAACTGGTGCAATCCAGACATACACTGTTACTGGTACACCTAATACAAGTGTATACACAATTGTAACAGAGCCTTTTGAAGGTCCAGCAAGCACCGTAGCAAACTGCGGCGGTATTAACACATTCAGTGTTACATATGCTGGTGGTGCTACTGGTACAGTACAGATGCAAGGTACACTGAGCCCTAATCCTACAAGCGATGCAGATTGGTTTGATGTTCCGCAAGTTTGTGGATATAACAAAGAAATTAAAGTAGCAAACAAGACAGGTACAGAAGCATACCAAACAGATGGTATGTTTATGTTCGTTAGATTTAAATTCACTTTAACTGTTGGAAGGGTTGACAAAATACACTATAGACGTTAATATGGTGTTATGCATTTGGTCCTTGAGTTCACTAAAAATCTGATCCCCGTTAATTGGAAAACTACTGGCACAGGCTGGACCAGTGGTAATTGTCCTATGTGTGTACAGAATGGACAAAGCAGACCAGATACAAAAAAGCGTGGTGGTTTTTATTTTGAAGAAGACAAGTTCAGATACAACTGCTTTAACTGTGGCTATAGTACAGGCTGGAGTGAAGGCAAGCAACTCAGCGGGCGTTTAAAGCGTTTGTACGGTGTGTTTGGTGCAGATAGTAGTGAAATACATCGTTTGCAGATTGAACTTATGCGTGAGCGAGATACTGCTGAACTGCTTATTAAAAAGAAAACGGAAGATAAAGAAGTTAAAATTGACTGGCCAGAAATACCACTGCCAGCTCAAACACAAGATTTACACACTGCTGAACTTAGTGAAAAAGAACTGCCCAAGTTTGTCAGTGCATGTGAGTTTTTAAGTGATAGAAGTTTACTGGATTATCCAGACTGGAAATACAGTACATTTAGTCATTTTAAAAGTCGTGTTATACTTCCGTTTTATTACAAAGGAAAAGTTGTAGGGTATACTGCACGTTGGGTTGGCGATGTGCCAAATAAAGAAACACCCAAGTACTATGTACAACAACCTAAAAACTTTGTTTATGGATTAGATAACCAACATGCTGAAAACCGTTTTGTTATTGTGACAGAAGGACAGTTAGATGCGCTAAGTATTGGTGGAGTTGCTATTGGCAGTAATAGCATGAGTTTAGACCAATCTAAAATTATTGAAAAATTAGGCAAGCGTATTATACTATTGCCTGATGCAGATAAAGCCAGTATGCGTTTGGTTAGGCAGGCTATTAAACGTAACTGGATGGTTAGTTTTCCGCCCTGGGACGATGGGGTTAAAGATGCAAATGATGCAGTACAAGCATATGGAAAACTGTTTACTATAAAAAGTATAATTAAGTTTGCAGTGGATAATAATACCAAGGCAGAAGTTATGGCAAAAGGTTACTGTAAATGAGAAGAAGTTATACACCACGGTATGATGCACACGCCGCAAAAGAAGCATTATTTGAGGTAGAATATTTGAGGCACATATCAGCACATGCAGAAATAAAGAAACGTTTGGAAAATAAATTTGCTTGGGTACCAACAAAGATGAAAAGTGGCTCGATTGTTTGGCTAAAATCGTATATAATAGAATATACATATGTTGATTTAGCAACAACGGAACGCTTTTTAGGTGAAAAATATTACACAAATGATGAATATATAGAAGCAAAATTAAAAGGTGAAGTCATTTAATGGCAGAAGATTATAACGAAGAATTACAAAAACTGTATCTGGAGTTTTTGCAAGCGGATAGAGAATTGTTTGTTCGCTGCAACGCTATCTTAAATGCAGATTATTTTGATCGCAGTCTACGTAATGCAGTGCGGTTTATGCAAGAGCATGTTGAAAAATATGGCGACATGCCTACACTTGAACAGATGAAAGTCAAGGGTAATGTAGAGCTACAGGATTTGCGTGACAACACACAAGCACATCAAGATTGGTTTTTAGATGAGTTTGAAAAGTTTTGTAGACACAAGGGTTTAGAAAAAGCAATCTTAGCAAGTACTGACAAACTGGAAAAAGGCGAGTTTGGCAGTGTTGAAAAGATGATTAAAGATGCTGTACAAATTGGACTTGCGAAAGACTTGGGTACAGACTACTGGAGTGATCCAGCAGCAAGACTACAAATTATTAAAGAGCAAAAAGGCGGTACTAGCACTGGTTGGACAACCTTTGACAAGTTTTTGTATGGCGGATTTAACCGTGGCGAACTAAACATCTTTGCAGGTGGTAGTGGATCTGGTAAAAGTTTGTTTATGCAGAACATCGCACTAAACTGGGTACTGGCTGGTATGAACGTAGTTTATGTAAGTCTCGAGCTTAGTGAAGAGCTGTGTAGTATGCGTATGGACAGTATGCTAACAGGATATAGTACTCGCGACTTGTTTAAGAATATGGAAGATGTAGATCTTAAACTGCGTATGACAAGTAAAAAAGCAGGTAAACTACAAGTTGTACAATTGCCAAATGGATGTAACGTAAATGACTTGAAAGCATATTTAAAAGAGTATCAGATCCAACATGGTGTAACAGTTGATGCAATGTGCGTGGACTACTTGGACTTGATGTCTCCAGCAGGTAAAAAGATCAGTGCAAGCGACTTGTTTATTAAAGACAAATATGTAAGTGAAGAACTACGCAACTTTGCAATTGAGCAGAATATTTTGTTTGTTACAGCATCGCAGTTGAACCGTGCTAGTGTTGATGAAGTAGAATTTGATCACAGTCATATCAGTGGTGGTATTAGTAAGATTAACACTGCTGATAATGTTGTAGGTATCTTTACAAGTCGTGCAATGCGTGAACGTGGTAGAGCGCAAATACAGTTTATGAAAACACGTAGTAGTAGCGGTGTTGGCCAAAAACTAGACTTGGCATTTAATATTGAAAGTTTGCGTATTACTGATTTGGATGATGATGAATTAGAGGATATGAATAGCGGAACTAGTGCCATTTATGACAAGCTCAAGAAACAAAGTGAATCCAGCCAAGCTGGAATTGTATCTCAGACAAACAGTGTGGTTGAGACGGCCGTCAATAACACTGATAAGCTACGAAGTATTCTTAAACGTGCAGAATAAGATTTCTTCATCACTCTTTACTACAGGATTAAAACATGCTATATAGTAATTATTGTCTACACTTACACAGTGCTCCTGTGTCAACGTCACTTCTTATCCATCACAGGGTCTATCAATAATGTACAGTTTTTTATTTTTTGCAGTTTTATTCCCCTTCACTAATAATTATCTAAATTCGCTAAATACTACTAACAAAAGGGTTGATATGCTATGAAAAGACGTACTAGATCTATTCTTGAAGAGATCAACAGCATTGGCGACACTCATGATCGTAAATATATTGTTGAAAACACCGCTAGTAATGTCATTACCAGTGCAAGTAACTTGATTAAACTTATTACGGAAACGTATGATGAGCAAACCAGTCAGGACCTTGTCAAACGTTTAATTAACAGTATCAGAACCCAGGATGAAATGAAGTTTAAAAGAGGCATTAAAAAAGCGAATGAAAGTAAAGGACATTCTGGGAACTAATCCCCTTAACAAAAAATATAGAGGACAACGCAAGCCACGTCATCGTGGCCGCGATCTTCGTGAAGGCGGAAGTGCACCAGGTGTAGGTCCAATTCATATTGACGAAATTAAACCTACACTAGAACCATTATCAAAAGATTTAGGTGTTGACTTATATAGCCAAGCACTAGGTAGTGTTGGCAAGAAGCAATTTAGTGGCGATATTGATGTTGCAATTGATATTCCGCCAGAGAAACTTGAAGAGTTTGGCGAAAAATTAAAAAATCATCCACTAATTTCTTACTATTCAAAAACAAGCGTGTTTATTACAAAAATTAAAATTCAAAATTATGATCCTGACCGTGAGATGATTGATCCACGTACTGGCGAAAACCGTGGTGTTCCTGAAGGACGTACTGGGTTCGTTCAAGTAGACTTTATGCCTGGTAACCCTAAGTGGATGAAAACATATTACCACTCACCACATGAAAAAGACAGCAAGTACAAAGGTACATTCCGTAACATTATGATTGCCAGCATTGCTGGTAGATTAAATGTAGTTGCAAGTGATGAGAAAACTGAAGATGGACGCCCAATGGAAATGGAACGTTGGATGTGGAGTTCAAATGGTTTAGTGCGTGTTAAACGTACACCTGTTCCTAAAAAGAATGGCGAAGGTTATACAAAGCAAAACAAAAACGAAGTAATTGATGGACCATTTTATGATGATGCAGAAATTGCCAAAAAACTAAAATTGGACAGTCCTGCGGATATGTACAGTTTTGAAACATTACTGGCCGCTGTTAAGAAAAATTACAGTAAAGAACTAGCGTCTGCAATTATTAATGATTTTAAAAACAACAAACAAGTAATAGACATGGGTATGCCAGATGAAATTTCGTGAGTTAATTACTGAAAACAAAAAGCCCATAATGGAAAAGGCTGAAGCACGTATCCAACACTTGGAGGATATGGTGTTGTTTAGTGGCAGTGCAGGTGCACGTAAGGCACTGGACACACTGGAAAACATTCAATCCAATCCCAAAGCAATCACTGTAAAGTGGGACGGCTCACCAGCAGTTATTTTTGGTAGAGACGAACGTGGTGATTTTATTCTTACAGATAAAAGTGGCTTTGGTGCCAAGGGTTATGACGGTAAGGTAAAAAGTGCCAAAGCATTACAAAATATGTTATTAAGCCGTGGTAAAGAAGCACCAGATGATAGCCGTAAAGCATTTGCAGCAAACATGGCCAACAGTTGGAGTGTTTTTGAAAGCAGTGTGCCAAAAGACTTCCGTGGTTATATGTGGGGCGATTTGCTTTACTATGATACACCACAAGTAGAAGATGGTGACTTTGTTTTTAAACCTAACCTAGTAGTATATCGTGTAAAAGCAGATAGTGATATTGGTAAGCGTATTGCACGTAGTAAAGCTGGTGTTGTTATCCACATGTATCTTGATTTAGAAGGTAACAAGTCTAGAGCTGATGCAAATGCACTAAATGAAGGTGCACTACTTGTAATGCCTCCAGTTACAGCACAACAGCCGCCAGTAGTAGACAAAAATATTTTTGCTAAAGCAGAGTCGCTACTAAACAAAAGTGGCAACAGTATTGACAAACTATTGGATGACAATACACTAAGAGCACTTAAAATTACAGATTTAAAAAATGTTCTTTATAGTTATGTTAACCACAAAGTAAAGACACGCAGCCTTGATAACTTGGCAAATGAATTTGTTGACTGGTTAACTGGTAGTAAAGTAAGTGGCGTTAAACAGGAACGTATTAAAGAACATATTAGTAGTGATCCAGTTGCATTCCAAAATTTGTTTGCACTTGTTACAAGTATCATGCAAGCAAAGAACGATGTAATTAAACAATTAGACAGTCAAGAAGCAGATGTAGAAGCATATACAGACGGCGAGCGTGGCGGCGAAGGCTACGTTATTGGTACAGGCGATGCTAAACTAGTTAACCGTAGTGGTTTTAGTGCAGCAAACCTTAATAAAGTAAAGTAATAAATATCAATATGGACAAGAAATATACAGCAACGGAATGGGCAATGATGGAAGGTGGTCACACTGTACCAGAATCTTCCAACAAGTTCAGCTTCGTTAAAGACTTAAATGAAAGTAGCCAATATCGTACTCGCCAAAATGTATATGGCGTTAGTGCTAGAGAACTTGCGGATCATGCATTTATTGATCTAATGACACTTTGGATACTTTATAATGAATTTGATTATGCACCAATCAGTATCAAGTATGCTGCAAAAACAATGATGTACGGTGGCTTCCGTAATTATAGACAAAGCGGTACAGACTTGTATATGACACTGCACTTTATTACAAACAAAGACGCAGACGCTATCAAAGGCGGCGGTGCAGACAATACATTACTACAGCGTATTAATGTACCAGAAACAAGACTTAAAAACTATCTTAACCAAATGAAATACAATCAATTATCACAAGGTCAAGCAAGACAGTTTTTACAAGAAATGGAACGCAAGTTATATGTAACAAATAGTAGTTACCGTAGTGTAAGACGCTTGGCACAAGACTGGCCAAAACTAAATGAAACACAACGTGCACTAGTAGTTACACGTATACTTCAGTTTTATAGAACACACGCTAGAAGAAGTGAACTATTTGGATTCTTATCTGACCTAGCACGTAGTAAAAAATTAGAAATTAGAAACGCAAACAACGCAGAACAACCAAAAAGTAAAACAACAGCAACAATAGCAAAAGCAGCCGCACTAGGCGCAGCAGGCTATGCTGGGTTCCAAATTGGTAGATCAATTGGTCGTAAATTAGTATAATAAAAAATGACACAAGATGAAGATGGGTTGGTGTATTATACAGCATACACACTTGTTGATATCACTGACAGTAAAAACACAGATCCAAGAAGTCCTGACAAGTTAGGATATAATCAAGCACAAAACTTAAATGTATTGTTACAGTTGATTGGATTAAGAGCACAGCCTATTGTATTGGGCATCAGCAAGTATGAAGATCAGGATCTGGGCGATTATAAATTTAATCACACTGGCAAGCACACAGTTTGGAAATTGGTGTTTAAAACTGAGTATGCAAATGCTTGGGCAGCAAATGGAAACTTGACACATCATTTAGAGCAAGATTGTAATGGTGTAGCAGTTAGTACTGGCTTAACAGAAACTGCTGATATGAAAAGCAAGACATTTGCACTAAATGACAATCTTTACTTTACCACTAGTGTAAAATTATAAAGTAGTCTTATTATCTACACGATATAGTATATAAATATTAACGTAGAAGGATTGATTCCTTTTAATAGGCAACATTAACTAGGCACAAAACACAGGCTCAACACTCACTATTAACGCATCTCACGATCGGAGATGGAAAAGTAGGTAACGAGAAATGTCCGAACTGGAAAGAACAAACCTAGAAGCTCATGTTGATCTCTGTCAAGAGAGGTATAGAGTTTTGGAAGAAAAAGTAAACAGACTTTCTGATGGTCTAGATCGTCTAGCAGGCGATATGCGAGATATGAGAGAAGAAAATATCAAGCAGCATCAGAGTACAAATAAAATGCTTATCGTAACCGCTGGAACTGTTATCAGTGGGTTGCTTGGCACAATAGTGACAGTACTACTGGCACTATCCTAACTCCTTGAAGAATTTATCAATAAGATAAATATCGTTAAGGAGTTTTTCTATGCATTTAACAGAACTTTTTGAAAGCGCAGTAACCGAGGCTAAGATGGTCTGGGCTCGCAAAGGCAAACAAATTGCTCGTAAATTTCGTTGCACAGTTGGCAATCGTAAAGGTAGAGTAGTTAGTAACCCTAGTCAGTGTTTTGCGCCTGTTGATTTGAAAAAACGTTACACCTTAAAAAGAACAAAAGCTAGGCACGGTGCTAAAATGGCACGTAAAGCCAAGAGAACTAAAAAGTTTTCAGCAGCTAGTAGAATGGTAAGGCAGCTAAACAAATGAGATTACTAGAAGGACTAGAAGAATACGGACATGAAATGCATCGTGCATTACAGGCAATGTTAAAAGAACTGTTTAACGTTGATGTAACAGAAGACGAAGCCCGTAAAATGACAGATAAACTTTCACTTAGTGATGTACTGCGTTTAGACACTGCTATTGAAAATCATAATGAAGAATCTATTGCTGATATTTTAGGCACAGATTTAATACAAATGGAATACAGTTTACCAGGACGTGCTGGTCTACAGAGTACAGCAAGTACACGCCCAACTAGTCAAAAGCGTCCAGGACAAACAAGATACACGCCAACATCAAAACCAGTTGCGGGCGGTAACAAAGTAGCAACAGGAGCGCCAGCACAGGCTGATCCTGATGATGAACAAAGAATGGCAAATACTGCTCAGTCATCTGCTAATGCACAATCTGCTGCTGCAAACTCAGCAGAGATTCAGCGTCTTAAAAAACTAATAGGACAACGCAGATGAGAACAGTTTTAGTATCAGGTGGAATCGAAACATTTGTCACTGTCAGAGAAAGTAAATGGCTTGACACTCACAGTGATGATCGTGTATATAAAAAGGACTTGACTGAAAGAGAACAACTAATTGCGCAGCAATTGGTTAGAAAAGGTGTGTTAAATAGACACGTTAGAGAAGGCAAAACCTATTACACTAGAAACACTAACAAGGCAGTATCATGACAGTAAATTACGAAGATGCAAAAGCAATGGAAGCAGTTTTACGCAAGTTGGAAGAAGCGACTAACAACAGCGTGAATAAAGTTTTAAATGAAGATAATAAAACTAGCAGCCGTGACGATGCAATCGTTGCACTGAACACCAGTAGAACAGAAGCTGGTGTAAATGTTGCAAATTACACCATTAAGCCAACTAAACTTACAATCGGTGGTATTAGAAAAAACTATTACGACATTGTAGAGAATGATACTGGAGAAGTATTGTACAAAGAACTAAGTCTGTTTGAAAGTGCAATGAGTATCACAAAAAGATTAATGCTGGGTAAAAGACTACAAGACTGCGATACTATCGCCCAGATGGACGAAGCATATGACAGTCGTTTACTTGAAGCATATAACTATAAAGAGAGAATCAAAATAGTTACAGAAAGTGTAAAGCGTGATGTATACGAAGCCAAGTATAGTAATGCAATGGCAAAAGTTAAAGACGCAAAGCAAAAAATAATTAGAACACTATAAATAGTATAAAGAATTGGAGATCGAAATGTTTTTAAATGATTTTGAAACAAAAGAAGTAAAGTTCGGTAAAATCCAGAAGTATCTTAAAGAGAACTATGGTTACGAACTTGACACAACTGGACTAGACCAGGAAAAAGTAAATGATATTATCAGCAGCACACAAGCTAAAATGGTTGCTGAATCAGATGCACGTGAATATACACGTTTGCACATGATTAGTGAAAGTTTAAAATTGTGGACACCTGCGCCAATCCAAACAGCACTAACAGACATGGTTGTAGAAAATGTTGACGAGGATACAGTTGAAACAGCTAAAGTTATCCTAGCAGCACAAGAAATGAACGACGAGCTACAGAAGATGATTGAGAGAGTTGCAGAGATGCAAGTACAAGATCTTATTCCGCTAGTTGATGCAATGAAAGCAGAAGTTGGTATGGCTGAAGCAGATGCATTTAACAGTGCAGTAGACAGCGCACTAGCAGGTCTACTAGACTCAGTTAAAGGTGCAAAAGAAAGTGTTGAAAATGCTATCCTGGCAGCACAAGGCCAAGCACCAGCAATGGACATGGAAGCACCAGCAGGCGACATGGGCGACATGGATATGGATGTTGACATGGGCGATATGGATGATGCACCAGCTGATGATCCATTTGATGGTGACGAAGCTGCCGCAGATGCAGAAGGCGAACCAGAAGGTCGTGAAATGAAAGAAGAAAGTATTGAGTCATTTGATGCAATGCTGGAAGAGCTTCAAGCAAAAGTTGTTGAAGGTAAAGTTTCACGTAAAGATTTAGAAGAAGCACTGGCACAGTTTAGAGCAAAATAATGAGATTTAAGCAGTTAGTAGAAAGCAACTATACTAAAGAAATGGAAGATGAAATTACTAATCTTCTAGTTGCAGTAGCGGCTGAAGGTATTAACACAGTTGATACTGACCAGTTAATTCTCGATCTCCAAAATATGGGTTACAGTATTGACAAAGCTACTATCTTAGACGTACTCAACAACATTGGTATGGTTGCTAATGCTAACAGCGAAACCATTAAACTTGCTATAAACAATTTAAGCCGTGCTATGGATGATAGAACGGCTGACAGTGAAGTTACACATGTCAAAAAAATGGCACAAAAACAAGCTAAAAAGGATCTAGGACTATGACATATTATTTAAACGCAACAGAAGCTCGTAGTCATGCTAGAAGCAATCTTACAATATTTGATGAAGTAAATGCTGTGATGAGAGCAATTATTGTAGCAAGTGATGCTGGCGATTATTCAATTACAATTAATAACACAACACTTACTCAGAGTACAGATCACTTTGCTGCCTGGGTAGGCACGACTACTGATTACAAAAGAGATGACGAGATTAGTGAAGTAATTCGTTACTTTAGAGATCGTGGGTATAACATTACACAGCGTAATGATGGAACAACATTTAGTTGGGTGATTTACTGGTAATTTTTACTAGACAAACGTTATCATTTCTGCTATACTGACTTTATGTTAACTTTAAATTCACCTTATCCTTATAAGGAACTTTCCCGTAAAATGGTAGATGGCAAAAGACTCTATGATACAGAGTCTGGCCCGTTGCCCAGTGTAACAACTATTTTAGATAAAACAAAACCACGTGAAAAACGTGAAGCTCTTGCCAATTGGAAAAAGCGTGTAGGTACAGTGGAGGCTCAACGTATTACAACTGAAGCTGCCAATGTAGGTACCGTAATGCATAATATTTTGGAATACTGGGTCAAGAACGAAGCATATGATCCAGGTAACAATATGGTGCACCAACAAGCAAAACAAATGGCAGAAGTTGTAAAACAAAATGTAGAGCCAGATTTGAATGAAATCTGGGGTAGTGAAGTTGCATTATACTATCCTGGTCTTTATGCTGGCACTACAGACTTGGTTGGTGTCTGGAAAGGCAAGCCAACAATTATGGACTTTAAGCAAACCAATAAGCCTAAAAAACGTGAGTGGATTGAAGATTACTTCTTACAGGGCAGTGCTTATGGAATGGCACACAATGAACTATATGGAACTGAGATAGAAAATATTGCTATCTTTATGTGTAGTAGAAACTGTGAATGGCAACTATTTGAAGTAGAAGCTGATGAGTTTAAATTTTGGACTGAAAGATGGGCAGACCGTGTCAGTCAGTTTTACAGTCTGAGCTAAATACACACAGTAAGGAATTATTAAATGGCAGAAACACGCATTAGTAGAATACAAGTTCGCAGAGGCGACATTGCAGATTTACCTATCTTACAAGAAGGTGAAATAGGTTATGCTTTAGACGAGCATCGTATGTTTATTGGCAACAGAGAACTAGCTGTTGGTACTGGTGATGGTACTACTGTTACCTTTAATAACCCTTTTATTCATGATCTTCCACGTACAAGTGAAAGTGTTGCGGATGCAGTGCTTTATGTTGATGGTGTAGAAACAAATGCTGTCGTAACTGTTGACGACATTACATTTACAACACCGCCTGCACTAGGCGCAGATATTACACTAAAGGTTAATACAGAAATTGCAATGGTTAACCGTGTACTACGTCCTGGCAGCAAAACACTTGGTGCAAGTCAAGCAACGGCTGCTGACAGTGGATTTGCTTTTGACGCAACAAGATATGACACTGCATTTGTAAATTACACAATCAATGCTGCTACTAAATTTAGATCAGGTACTTTAAGAATTCTGGTTGACACTGTGAATAATAATGTTATAGTAGATGATCAGTATAGTAGAAGTCCTGCAATGCAGGATATTGATGTAACATTCAGTGGTGTCATTGATCTCTATAACAATGCACAACTTCAATACACTAACAACGAAACAGTAAACGTAACCCTTAAATATACTTTTGAATTGTGGAAAATGTAAATCAACTTAGGACAATGTGGCTGGAACCTCCGCATAGTCGTCTTGCCCATTGGCGTGAATTTAGAAAAAGTTTAGATCCAGATAATATAGACAGTTTGTGTTATAGTATCTGTAAGTGGTGGAGTTTTGCTCCGCAACAAAATTTAAGTATTGATCCGTATGATCCTGTAACTTGGCCCAGTGTTTGGGAAATGTTACATCAGGGAGATTACTGTAAATACAGTACTGCCATTGGCATGGCATATACTGTTTTTTATGTGAATCAAAAAATTAAGAATAAAGTACTAAGAGTGCATGATTTGGAAAATCATGATATATACATGACAACACTTATTGACAATCGTATTCTCTTAAATTATAATTATGGAGAAGTTGCAACCTGGGACAGTGTAAAAGCTAATCTTGATATTCAAGACTCCTGGGACTGTACGAGTGTTGTTGAAATGACAAAGCATAGAATAAGCATTTAGATAGGTAAAGAGATAATGACACCAGAAATTCAAGTAACAAAGCGAAACGGAGAGCGAGAACCTCTAGATATTGACAAATTACATAAAGTTGTATTTTTTGCATGTGAAGGAATTAGTGGAGTTAGCCCTAGTCAAGTTGAAATTAAAAGTCATATTCAGTTTTATAATGGCATTAACAGTAGTGACATTCAGGAAACCCTGATTAAAAGTGCTGCTGACTTGATTAGTGAAGAAACTCCTAACTACCAGTGGGTTGCAGGTAGACTAATTAACTATCATTTACGCAAGATGGTTTATGGACAATTTGATCCCTGGCATATTAAAAAGTTAGTAGAAGTCAATACTGAAAAAGGTTTTTATGATCCTGAATTACTTGGTGCTTATTCTGATGACGAGTGGGAAACATTAAACAATCACATTAGACATGATCGTGACAACAGTATTGCATATGTTGGCATGGAACAATTCCGTGGAAAGTATTTGGTACAAAACCGTGCAACTGGTGAAATTTTTGAAACACCACAAATGGCTTATATGTTGATTGCTGCTACACTGTTTAGTGACTATCCTAAAGAAACACGTATGCGCTGGGTCAAAGATTATTATGATGCTGTCAGTACTTTTGAAATCAGTTTGCCAACGCCAGTAATGGCAGGTGTACGTACGCCACAGCGACAGTTTAGTAGTTGTGTGCTTATTGAAACTGGTGACAGTTTGGACAGTATCAATGCAACATCAAGTGCAGTTGTAAAATACGTATCACAAAAAGCAGGTATTGGTATTGGCGCAGGCAGTATCCGTGCTATTGGTTCGCCAATCCGCAAGGGTGATGCTACACATACTGGTGTTATTCCTTTCTATAAAATGTTCCAAGCAGCCGTAAAATCATGTAGTCAGGGCGGTGTACGTGGTGGTGCTGCAACTCTTTACTATCCTATCTGGCATTACGAAATTGAAGATATGCTAGTGCTTAAAAATAACAAAGGTACAGAAGACAATCGTGTACGTCATTTGGATTACGGTGTACAGTTTAACAAGTTAATGTACGAGCGCCTTCTCAGCGGCGGCGACATTACACTTTTCAGTCCTAGTGATGTACCTGGGTTGTATGATGCATTCTTCCAGGATCAAGATGAATTTAAGCGTCTATATGAAACAGCAGAACGCAACACACGCCTACGTAAAAAGACAATTAAAGCAATTGACTTGTTTAGTGCATTTATTGAAGAACGCAAAAACACAGGCCGTGTGTATCTAATGAATGTGGATCATGCAAATGATCACAGTGCATTTGATAAATCAATGGCACCAATTCATCAGAGTAACCTATGCTGTGAAATTAACCTGCCAACAAAACCATTACAACATGTATTTGATGAAGAAGGTGAAATTTCACTATGTACACTAAGTGCTATCAATTGGGGCATTATGCGCAGCCCTGCAGACTTTAAACGTCCTTGTGAACTTGCTGTACGAGGCTTAGACGCACTCCTAGACTATCAGAAATATCCAGTATTGGCGGCTGAACTAAGCACTATGAAACGCCGTCCTATTGGTATTGGTATCATTAACTTTGCATATTGGCTTGCAAAAAATGATACTACGTATCAGGATCCAAACTTGGAACTTGTTGATGAATGGGCAGAAGCCTGGAGTTACTACCTAATCAAAGCAAGTGCTGATTTGGCTGCTGAACAAGGTGCATGCCCTGGCACATCTGAAACACTATACGGAAAAGGTATTACACCTAACCAAACGTACAAGGGGGATGTTGACGAACTCGTGGCGCATACGGAGCGTTTGCCGTGGGACGAGTTAAGAACGCAGTTAAAAGAAACAGGGATTCGCAACAGTACGCTGATGGCTCTGATGCCTGCAGAGACTAGTGCCCAGATCAGTAACAGTACCAATGGTATTGAGCCTCCACGTAGTTTTGTAAGTGTTAAACAAAGTAAACATGGCGTACTTAAACAGGTTGTGCCAGGCATTCACAAACTAAAAAGCAAATATGACCTATTGTGGGATCAAAAGAGTCCTGAGGGTTATCTAAAAATTATGGCAGTATTGCAAAAATATATCGACCAGGGTATCAGTGTTAATACTACATACAATCCAACCTTCTTTGATGATGAGAAGATTCCAATGAGTACAATGCTACAGCACCTTATTATGTTCTACAAGTATGGTGGCAAGCAATTGTATTATTTTAATACATTTGATGGACAAGGAGAACTTGACATCAATGCCGAAGATAAAGTAGAAGAATTAGCAGCAGGCGAAATGGATGATGATGCTTGCGATGCGTGTGTAATTTAAAACGGAGTGAACCAATGAGTGTTTTTAATGCAGAAAAAAAGGGAAACCATACAGAAGCGTTGGCGTTTCTAGATCCTGAAGGTGGAGTAGCAATTCAACGCTATGACACCCTAAAATATAGAAAATTTGATCAACTTACAGACAAACAACTGGGCTTCTTTTGGCGTCCTGAGGAAGTTGACGTATATAAAGATGCAAAAGACTTTAAAGATTTGAATGAACATGAGCGTCATATCTTTACAAGTAATCTAAAACGTCAAATCCTACTAGACAGCGTACAAGGCCGTGCACCTGCAGAAAGTTTTGGCAGTTTAGTTAGTATTCCTGAGTTAGAAAACTGGATTATTACATGGACATTTAGTGAAACAATTCACAGCCGTAGTTATACACATATTATTCGCAACGTATACAATGATCCAAGTAAAATCTTTGATGAAATGCTAGATTTGAAAGAGATTGTTGATTGTGCTGATGACATCAGTAAGTATTATGATGACTTGATTGAAAAAGCAAGCTATTATAACCTATTGGGAGAAGGTACACATACTGTAAATGGTAAAAAAGTAGAAGTAAGTTTATATGAACTTAAAAAAGCACTGTGGAAAACTATCATGAGTGTAAACATCTTGGAAGGTGTTCGTTTCTACGTATCATTTGCATGTAGTTGGGCGTTTGCTGAACTTAAAAAGATGGAAGGCAACGCAAAAATTATTAAATTGATTTGTCGTGATGAAAACTTACACTTGGCAAGTACACAATACTTGTTAAAAATCCTTCCTAAAGACGATCCAGATTATGCTAAAATTGCAAAAGAAACTGAAGCAGAAATGGTACAGATGTTTGTAGATGCAGTAGATCAAGAAAAAGAATGGGCACATTATCTGTTTAAAGATGGTTCAATGATTGGTTTGAATGAGCAACTATTGAGCGAGTTTGTTGAATGGATTGCAAACAAGCGTATGACAAGTGTTGGACTAACTAGCCCTTACAAAGTGCCACAAGCAAGCCCACTACCATGGACACAAAAATGGATTAGCGGTGCAGATGTGCAAGTAGCACCACAAGAAACAGAAATTTCCAGCTATGTAATTGGCGGCGTTAACAAAGATGTTAATGAAGATACATTTAAAGGTATGAGCCTATGAGCAAAGTAGTAATATATACTAAAGACAATTGTCCTTATTGTGTACGTGCAAAGCGTACCTTTGAAAATTTAAATATTCAATATCAAGAGTTAAAAATTGGTGTTGATGTAACACGTGAGCAATTGCTCGAAGCATGTCCGAATGCACGTACAGCACCACAGATTGTAATTGATAACACAGTTATTGGTGGTTACGAGCAATTGGCTGCTTATATTGAAAATACTGGCTGGAATGGAACAGGATACACACTATAAATGATTATTGATGTAAGAAAACAGGGCGACATTGTTGCCCTTAAATTAACAAGTGGTGAAGAAGTTGTTGGCAGTTTTCAAGAAGATGCCAACAACATCATCAAATTACGTAAACCACTAGCAATGGCTATGACTCAACAGGGTCCAGCCCTTGCTCCTTATTTTGCTACTGGTGATATTATGGAAACACCAGAAGTGACATTTAACAAAGACAATGTTGTAGCAATGATGAAAGTACACAAGCCTTTCGCAGATGCTTATACTGAAGCTACGACAGGATTGGCAACCGCAGCGCCAACATCACAGTTACAATTCTAGCAGCATAAATAGTGCTAGCAGGAGTTGTATAAATGAGTATACCAGTACATAGAAACGGCGACAGCAGAGCATGCGGTGCGTCTACCATTGTGGCAGGACAATCAAATGTCTTTGTTAATAACAAGTTAGGCAGCGTAAAAGGTGATCCTAACTCACATGGTGGTGGGAAAGTTACTGCAAGCAACAATGATGGAACTGTTTTTATTAATGGTATACCCGTAGTATTATTAGGAAGTAGTAGTACTCCTGATAGCCTTTGTCCTATTCCTGGCGGACCACACTGTGCACCAAAAGCAACAAGTGCTAGTCCAAATGTATTTGCATGTGGGGGTTAATTCATGAGTGATTTTCCAAATGGTTTAGCTGATGTAAATGAATATTTGAATACTAGACACCACTCTAGTACAAATATTGTTGGACAAGTTGGTGAAAATGCCAAAGTAGTCGTACAAAGTGAATTTGATTTTACACTTAAAGAAATCATTTGTAATCTTTTGGCAGGTAGAGGATTTAAACTTCCTAATATTCAAGTTTGTGTTAGCGTAAACTTAAAGGCAATCCTTGGTGTTGCAGGACTTCAGAGTGAATTAAATGATGCACTTAATCAGTTAGATGCTGCATTTGACAAGTTCATGGATCACACTGGCATTGAACAAGTACTGGGTAGAGTTAATAATGCGCTTGCAGAAGTAACACAAATTGCAAACATGATTAACTTCTGTGCAGCACCAATTCAGCCTATTGCTATCCCAAATGTTCTTGAACAAACTATGGATAGTTTCCTGGGTGCTGGTAAAGACTTAGTTGATCGTATTGGTCAAATGGTACCGGACCAAGTTGGCGGATGTTTAAACTTTGACGGACAAGACTTCAATACTACACTGTTTACTGGTGGTATTATGGGTACTATTAGTAGTAATTGGGATGCAATTAGAACTGGAGCGTTTGCACAAAACGAACTAAATGCACTTATTGCAGAAATTAATAGTGTTTCTGCAGACATTAATAACTTAATTGACAGAGAAAACAGTGTAACAGGATCTGAAAGTTTAGGCGGCAGTGCTTTCCAGGACAGTGATATTGACAGCACTGATAGTGATAATAGTACATATACAAATACAGACATGGGTGTGTTTTGGAATGCGGATGGTGCAGGCATTCAGGGCGCAACTCGTGTAGCAAGTGGTTTACAAGCAAGCTACAACAGATTCGCTGGGTACCCAGTTATTGGTTCAGATGGTACTGTTTACAACAATATCTTTGAACTATTCTTAGAACCAGGGTTGATAAGATTACTAGAAAAAGAAAGCGATCCAGCACCCACAATAGATGAGCAACAGCCAGTATACAATTATTGTGGAGAAGTTGTAGGTTATACTAGAGCAGTAACACAAGAAGAACAAACCACTAGCGATGGTGCGCTACCAACAGCACCTGACAGTCCTGGTTATAATTTTGGTGCTGGCACAAGTCCATATGGTACAACAGCAGGCAGTGGCTCTACTAGTAGCACAATTAACATTAACAACATTGAAACTGATGGTAATACAATTTATTTTGCCAGCAGTGAAACAGTGATGCTTAATCTGGGTGTTGAAGTAGGCGATATTGTTGTACGTACAGACTTGCCAATAGCATATGCAAGACAAAGCACTGCAACTGGTACAATTAATGATTATGTGCCTATGAGTTTATTGGTAGGCAACTATCTTAAAAACCTGGATGCACTTACTACAAATGGTATTGTTATAAAGGACGGCACCGCTGCACATACAAGAACACTGGTTGGTGCACCAAATGAAATAGACATCACAAATGCAAATGGTGTATTAGGTGATATTACTGTTGGATTAGCAGACAATACAGTGATACCTGGAACAGGTGCTATTACAGTACCAAACGGAACAACCAGTCAGCGTCCTACTGCTGAAACTGGTAAAATGCGTTATAATACAACAACAAACAGACTGGAAGCATACATTGCTGGCACAGTCAACGCATGGCAAACACTAGCGACTGGTAGTACTAATACAGTTGTAGGTGCATTAAATGTAGGAACAGAAAACGGACTTTATACACAAAACAACAATGGTGTATTGGAGTTTAAATCTATTGGGGCTGAAAAAGGCGTACAGATAGCAGTAAACAGTGACAGTCTAATGTTGAGCAGTAGTTTAGACATCACTAATTTAGGAACTGGTACTGAGGTCTTTAAGCAAAAAGACGCTAACAACAACTTTGAGTTACGTACTATTACTGGCGGAACTGGTATTAGTGTATCGCTTGACAATGACAATATTGAAATTAAAAATAATACAATTGAGTTAGGCAGTGCAAACAGTAGTGGACCAGGGCAAACTGAAATACTATTTGATGGAAGCAGAATCGCACCAGCAAATAACACCAGTTGGTTCTTTGTAATTACTGTACTGGGCAGACGTACAAACGGTACTGGTACAATGAGTATTAGACAAGAGGGTATTGTTGAAAATAACAATGGTACACTCAGTATTGTTAGTAACGCTACAAATGAAACTGTGTACAGTAATAATGCTGGCAGTAATTGGAAATTAGATGTTGATACTAGCGGTAATGTATTCCGTATACTTGTTACTGGCGAATCAGGTGCAGATATCTCCTGGGGCAGTAAAGTAGAACTAATTGAAGTATCATAACTTTTTACCACAAATCTAAAAATTATTGGTTGACAGGCAAGCCATTTTACTTTATATTCATACTATAAGTAATGAACCAGTATGAGTTCGAGGACAAAATGAGAAGCAAAATATGTGAAGACGGCAAGCGCCGTATGATCGCAAAAGTAGAAGTGCCAGTGGATGGCAAGATGATTGCACTGTATGCAATGGGGCATCCTGATTTGCAGGAGTATGCTAATCCTATGCATGCACTGGAAGTATTGAATAAACGACAAATTTATAATCTTGCGAAAGAAACAATTCGCGAGTATGGTATACATGTGCCACATGAAGTAGTTGAGGAACGTTGGAAGCCTCAGCATAGAGAAAAAGTTACAAAATTTGTTGTAGATATGTTTCCAGAGTGTGATTAATGATTTTGACAGACCCCAGTTATTATTTTAATATTACAGATTCTAATGAATTGTTTGCAAGTGTGTATCAGGATACACAGCTAGCATCTGAGGTTATCCATTATTATCAAGATCAGTTTGCTATGGCTAAGATAAAAGGAGTTAAATTTCCAAAAGGTAGCTATAGGAATAACTTAGAGCGATTAGTAAACAATAAAATTTCCTTTAAAGAAGATAAAGACTTTGCATTTGATAGCAATGCACACAAATTTATAGGTATGGCAAAATACCTATTAGTTCAATATGAAGTTGACACAGTATTAGAAGATAACTGCACTGATCTAGAGTACGCTGACATTGTACATAATTTTAGTAACTTTGAAAATATGAGAAACAATGTTGCTAAACGACCAAGTACATTTACATCAGCTGAACAGCAAAATGATACAATACTGCCTGACGCACGGACAGTAAATGTCAGAGAACTATATCAATATACAAAAAGCCAATCCATTTACTATATTTGTGATAGTATACTAGGTCCAATTAAACTAACATTGCCTAGTAATAGTTCGTTTAGACACTATATGGATAGAAAAATCACAACTGGTATGGATATTCGTATTGGCTACGGCAAGGTACGTCCTAACATCAGTTATGATACTGGTATCTTTATTGCTGAATATTGGGAAGTTATCTAAACTTTTTTATAACCCATTGAAATCTAAAGAAACTTTTCTAAATGTTTTGGTTGACATCCAAGACGTTTTACTTTATATTATATATGTAAGCAGAAGGAGATCAATATGTGGGCAGTTGAAGCACGTAACTACGGTGAAGAAAAAGATTACTTTTACATGTCAGGTTTGACACAAAAAGAAGCTCGTCGCCGTCATGCACAGATGTCAAACAGTGGCAAATGGGCTATGTGTCGTAGTTGGGATATGGTTGCTGAACTAGAGCAACAACAGGCTAATGAACGTATCCGTAACTTTAAAGGTCCACTAAGCGTATAAGGAGATCAAAATGGGATTTTTTATGTTTTTAATAATTGCGCTGATAGCATTTGCCGCAGTTATAAGCAACCCAAGTTGGGACAATCCAATAGTAAAATTTATTGCAGGATATATAGGCGGGCTTATATGTGCGTTTATATTACTTGCAATCTTTTTTAGAGCATTTGCACCATAATAAAAACAAACGAGGCAGGAAAATGAAAAAGTTTGTAATAGACACACTGAGCAGTGTATATAATTTCGTTGCAGTAATTGCGCTAGTGCTGATAGCAGCACCAGTGTTTGCAGAAGAAACATTTGCAGGATATAGTGAAGAACTATTTCCAGAAGAATACTGTATGGCACTTAACATTTACTACGAAGCACGTGGTAGCAGCATGGCAGATCAAATTGCTGTAAGCGATGTTGTATTAAATCGTGTACAAGACACCCGCTATCCTAATACAGTATGTGAAGTAGTCAAACAAGGACATCAAGATAGCAACGGCAATATGATTCGTAACCGTTGTCAGTTTAGTTGGTATTGTGATGGTAAAGCAGATCGTCCGCAGGATATTGATTCTTGGGTACGTGCACAAACACTTGCATGGCGTATTATGAAGTTCGAAGAGTTTCGTGGTATTACTGAAGGTGCTACACACTATCATGCACATTATGTAAACCCACGCTGGGCACGTGACATGACATTTATTGGAACCATTGGAGTACACAAGTTTTATCGTTGGGATTAAATTACATTCTTTGCATAAATACTGTTAATAATAGGATAGTATTTAATGCTAGTAGAAGAAATTGTAAACATTGGTGAGGGCGTAAATGACCCTCACATTTTTAAAGCAGTATTCATGGCTGGTGGGCCAGGTAGTGGAAAGTCGTTTGTGGCTAGTAAACTATTGGGTCACACTGGCCTTCGCACAGTTAATAGTGATGACATTTATGAATACATGATGAAAAAACAGGATTTAGATCTAGATCCTGAAACTATTTTCTCTCCTCAAGGACAAGAAATTCGCAATAAAGCAAAATCAATCACAATGCGTAAACAAGAAAGTCACATTGATGGTAGACTTGGTCTTGTCATTGACGGTACTGGCAAGGATGTAGCAAAAGTTAAACGTGCAAGCGAAGCATTGCGTAAACTGGGTTACGAAACAATGATGATATTTGTTAACACCAGTTTGGATGTAGCACAAGAGCGCAATCAACAACGTGCTAGAAGTTTAGACCCAAAAGTTGTTGAGAAGATGTGGAATGATGTTCAACAAAACATCATGTCGTTCCAACAGCTATTTGGCAGTGGTAATTTTATTGTTGTAGACAACAGTGGCGGTTTAGAAGATCAACAACGTGCGGCAAGTTTCCGTGAAGTTGAAAAAGATCTATATAGATTTTTAGAAACTCCTCCACGTATGCCACAGGCAAAACAATGGATAGATGATCAAACAAAGGATAGGGCAAGATAATGGCAGTATGGCAACCACCTGAAGAAGCGGCACCAGCGCCTACTTCAAAAGTAGAATCTATTCAGGCGTGGATTGATTCTTATGAATTTGTTGATAATGCAACAGCTAGTCAGGACATTCTCAAAAACGTTGTTGGAGATTTACCTGACCACCAATTTACATATGGCCCAACTGAAGGCGGCGGATATACACTGGAAATATCTGGTGATACAGTGACACAGACATTTGTTGTCAAAGCTGACGAATAAAGGCTAACAACATGTACGAATATAAATGTAAACTCGAAAGGGTTATTGATGGAAATACTATTGACGCTGAAATAGATCTAGGATTTAATGTCTTAGTCAAACAGCGTATAAAACTTTACGGAATAGCTACACCGTCGATACAAACCAACGATCCTACACAAAAGGAGCAAGGACTGATTGCCAAAACACGATTGATTGAAATACTACCTAAATCATTTGTGGTCAAAACTGTGCTAAACAAGCGTGGTAAAATTGGAAGAGTTCTAGGCTTTGTATATATAGAACAGGAGGATGGTAGTCGTATCAGCGTGAATGATTTACTTGTTGAAGAAGGAACAGCCACAAGATACGATACCAATAGTAAAGAATGAGAGTTTTTGGTTATTGGACATTGTTTATAGCACTGTGTATCAGTGCGGTTGCAGCATACTATAGTATTATTGGTTTGACTGCTATTTTTGCTGCGGCAGTTATCCCTATCATTATCATGGGTAGTGTATTAGAAGTAGCAAAGATTACAACGGCTGTTTGGTTACACCGTTACTGGAGTTTAAGCCCTTACTTGATGCGTATCTATCTTACAACTGCGGTTGTTGTATTGATGTTCATTACCAGCATGGGTATTTTTGGGTTCCTATCAAAAGCACATATTGAACAAACTGCGGCAGCAGAAGAAGGTGTTGCACAGTTGGATCGTATTGATGCTGACATTGCTAGATATAATGCTATCATTGCTCGTGCAGAAGAGCGCATTGTTAAAGCAGAAGAAAGCACAGGCACTCGTAATACTGATATACAAACACAGATAGACAAAGAACAAGAGCGTATTGATACTGCCTATGATCGTGCACAACCAGCTATAGACGAACAACTTGCTATTATTGATGCACAAACTGTTAAACTAAATGACAAAGTTGCTGTTTATGAACAGGAAATCAACAGCCTTGATCAAGAGCTAACACGTTTAAACAATCTTGTAGCACAGTTTAGAGAAGAACTATCAAATACAAACGTAGCAAGTGTTGAAGAACAAGTACAACCTTATATAGATCAAATTGCACAACTTGATAATGATATTGCAAGACTGGACGAACAAGCAGCGGCATACGAGGCTCGTATTGCTGAACTAGAACCAGATAACAGTGCAGTTGATACATTAAAAGCACAGATTGCAAATATTGAAGAGTCAATTGTTGTAACAACAAATAAACTACAAAGTACAGAGCGTGACAAGATCCGTGAAGGACAGGCAGTAATTGGTGTTACTAGCGATGGTTTATTTGGCGGTAACACCCGCCGTGCATTAGAAGCATGGGTAACAGCACAACAAGACCGTATTGCAAGTCTACAAGCACAGGAAACAGACTTAAGAGCACAAGCACAACTAGTAGTAGATAACGAGCGCAACCGCTTAACAGGACTAGTTACAAGTTTACGTGGTGAACAAACCGCCGCAGTACAAGACCGTAAACAAGCACTATTGGATACTATTGATACAATACGTGGAGATGCCGCTAATAGTTTAAAAACACAACAACAAGCAATCCAAGATAAAATTGATAATGTGTTAACAGTTGATATACCAACAAACAGACAAGCACGTAAGTCAGCTCAGGATAGCATCACAGCATTGCAAAACAGTGAAGATCCAAAAGTTAAAATTGCTAGAGAAGAAATTGCAAGAATTAGAGACAGTGTAAATGAGCAGATTGTACAAAGTAATAATTTAATTGCAGATTTAAGAAATAGTCTTACCGTTGGAGAAGACAGTGCTGCTAATAAAATTATTGAAGAACAACAAGAAAAAATAGTACAAGCAAACAATTCTATTGACACACTCACTGAAAACAAGTATGCTTTACAAGCAGAGGCTAGAAAACTTGAAGCTGAAGTTGGACCTGTAAAGTATATTGCAGAACTAGTATACGGAGAAGATACTAGCCGTAGTAGTTTAGAAGACGCTGTACGTTGGGTAATATTATTACTAGTTGCAGTGTTTGATCCACTAGCTGTTATACTTGTACTTGCAGGTGTAATGACTGTAAATAGATTTGGTAAACATAAAGAACCACCAAGTATTCCTGAACCGCCAGGGGAGGCGCCAAAAAAGCCTGAACCTGAAGTTGAACTTAAAAAAGAAGAACACCAGGAACTAAAAAAAGTAAAAAAGACAAAACGTAAAAATGCTAAACCAGTGGATATTCCTGCTGAAACTAACAGCACTACAGATACTATTGATAACACTAGTAGCAATGATAGTGTAACAGCGCCAGCAGCTAAACCAGCAAACTGGACACCAACACGCAATAAAATGTTCTGGTTAGACGAACATAAAGAAACCGTAAAAACTGAACTTAAAAAAGAAGAGTAAATGGATATAGATAACAGTGTATATACTGTAACACCGCCAAGTTTGTTTTTAAACGAAAACGGCCCAAGTGTGTTACTTGTTAACTTTAAAGAAGATAAAATTAAAGAAATTTGTCAGGGTTTTGAAAAACTCTTTAATAACAATAGTATTACATTTTACTATAGTGAAAGTCCTATCAATGATAGCACTATTGCGTGGTTTAGGGCAGTAGTAAACATGGCAGATTACATCATTGTTAATGTCAGTGAATGTAATACTGAAGAAATGTATACCATTATGATGTCTAAACTCAAGATTGATACAAACATCTTTTGGTTTAATCATGACAATAAAAATAAAGCATTAGTTAAATTAATTAACAGTTATGATCAAAAAATACTAAGTACAGTAGATCAGTTAATTAAGATTGCTGGTATGGAGTTAGGGTTCGAAGACTTTGATGCTTGACTTCTATATTAACTTATGTTATATTAATAAAATACTTTAACGGGAGAAACAAAAAAGTACATGTCTAAGTTTAAAAATAATCGCCAGGCTACCGATAAGCCCAGTGTGGTTAATAATTATACTATTGTTAAAAGGTTTAACGAAGTAAGAGTTACTGGAGCAGACGGTTCAGCTCTAGGTGTTATGTCAAGTAACCGTGCACTAAACGAAGCACAAGATCAAGGGTTAGATTTGATCTTGGTTACAGAAAAAGCAACTCCTCCTGTTTGCAAAATTACAGACATGAACAAGTTTCTCTATGAACGAAAACGTAGAGAAAAAGAAGCTGCAAAAAAGCAGCGAGAAAATAAAATCGAACTGAAAGAAGTTCAGTTTAGACCCAATATTGACACTCATGATTTCGAAACAAAATGCAGACATGTACAGCGTTTTGTTGACAGTGGTGCACTTGTAAAACTTATGGTTAGGTTTAGGGGTCGTGAAATGTCTAATACAAAAAGTGGTTATGAAATTATTAACACTGTATTAGAGACAGTTGAAGGGTTAACGTTTGATAGCAAGCCGCAGTTAAATGGAAACCGTCTTATAGCTATAGTGAAAATGGAAAAGTAAATGAGTAAACACCCTAAAACAGGCGGCGGCATGTCAGTTGCGGTCGTAAACAATGATATTAGTAGAGCGATGCGTAAACTTAAAAAGAAAGTCAACAACGAAGGCATTCTTAAAGAAGTACGTGATAGAAAGCATTTTGAAAAGCCCAGCCTAAAACGTAAAAAAGCGAAAGCCGCTGCACGTAAGCGTTGGCTTAAACAACAGGCAAAAAATAATCAAATTTAGACTTGACAAATAGGTTGTCAAATACTAAATATAAATTGTGCAGCAAAGAGAAAATTGCTACACAAGGAGTGCCGTGAAGGGCTCCAATTACAATTCTTGCTTTTAGAAGGAGAAACAAAATGACAAGATTAACAACACTAGACCTACCTACGTTTACACGTTCAGCTATCGGATTTGATAGAATTTTTGATGAAATGGAACGTAGCTTTGCAAATAGTGCAAACACTGGAAATTATCCACCATACAATATTGTACAAATCAATGAGAACGAATACATGATTAGTATTGCAGTTGCAGGATTTGGTATGGGTAACCTAGACGTTACACAAGACGGTAACGAACTTGTTGTAGAGGGTAAGCAACCAGTAGGTAGTGACGAAACTAATTACCTACACAAAGGTATTGGTACTCGTAACTTTAAGCGTAAGTTTACACTAGCAGAACATGTTAATGTAGAAAACGCAACACTTGATCTTGGTATGCTAAACGTACATCTAGTACGTGAAGTACCAGAAGAGCTTCAGCCAAAGCGTATCGCAATTACTGAAGTAAAATAATTTCCCAACGGGCGGAGGCAACTCCGCCCAATCAAAAGGTAATAAAATGTCAGAAGTAGCAGTAGAAAAGAAAACATCAAATATGACAACGTATAAACCACCACGTAAATGGAAAGTAGTATTTTTAAATGACGATACTACTCCAATGGAATATGTTATTGAGGTATTAATGACTCAATACAAGCACAGTCTTGAAGGTGCTAAAGATGTTACACTGACTATTCACAACAGCGGACGGGGAACTGCTGGTGTATTTCCACATGAGATTGCGGAACAGAAAGCAGCTGAAACAATGGTGCATGCTAGAGCACACAACTATGCGCTGCAAACAGAAATTGAACAAGAGTAACCCATGAGAATTGAAAACGAAGTATTGTTAGACTACAGCGATGTTCTGATTAGACCAAAGCGTAGTACACTAAAGTCACGAAGCGAAGTTGACTTAAATCGCAGTTTCACTTTTAGAAACTATAAACCTGATACTGCAGAAAATACTCATTACTATGGTACGCCTATTATGGCAAGTAACATGGATGGTGTTGGTACTATGGAAATGGCAGACAAACTAGCAGAAGGAGAAATCTTTACCTGTCTAGTTAAAACTTATACTGCTGAACAACTGATTGAATACTTTGATGGATTACATGAACGTCATAGTCATGTAGCAATGAGCATTGGTACAAGTGACAGTGATTTTAATAAACTTGTACAAGTGAAGACCGCAGTAAACAATAAACTAAAATATGTTTGTATTGATATTGCAAATGGTTACAGCGAGCATTTTGTAGATCATGTTCGTCGTGTTCGTGCTGAATTTGCAGACTTGGTAATCATTGCGGGTAATGTAGTTACCGCAGACCAAACACAGGAGTTGATTTTAAATGGAGCAGATATTGTTAAAGTGGGTATTGGGCCTGGTAGTGTATGCACTACTCGTATCCAGACTGGTGTTGGTTATCCTCAATTGTCCGCCGTTATCGAATGTGCGGATGCTGCACACGGCTTGGGTGGCCATATTATCGCTGATGGTGGCTGCACTTGTCCTGGCGACATTGCTAAAGCATTCGCAGCTGGTGCCGACTTTGTGATGCTGGGTGGTATGCTTGCCGGACATGATGAAGGCGGTGGCGAAGTTATTACTAAGATTTACGAAACTAATGAACTACACCCCAACCGTATTAATCGTGTAACAGAACAAAAACACTTTGTACAGTTCTACGGTATGAGTAGTGACGCAGCAAACACAAAACACTTTGGTGGTCTTAAAGACTATCGTAGTAGTGAAGGACGTGAAGTTCTTGTTCCCTATCGTGGCGCAGTTGCTCGTACAATACAAAACATCTTAGGCGGTGTTCGTAGTACATGTACATACGTTGGTGCACCTACACTAAAGCAACTTAGTAAGTGTACAACGTTTGTTCGTGTTAACAATCAGTTCAACCGTACATACGAGAGTACGACAACTAAAATGTGATAAATATCCTTAGTACAGAGAGGATTAACTATGGCAATTTTAAGTAGCACTAACCCAAATAGACCGCAAAGAGGCAAAAGGTCTGTGAGATTATCAGGAGAAGCGTCTCCGCAAGAAATACCGCTAAGTGCTGGCACAGTAGTATTGATTGCCAACGGCTCAGGAACAACCTTTACATTGGCTAATGGTCAAGAAGGACAGATGATGACCTTTGTGGCAAGTTCAAATGGTGCAGGCAACATAAACGATATTAGAGTAAACTGTAGAGCAAGATACGCATTTGACAGCGGCGGCACAAGAATCACAGGTTCCAGTAGCACAGCAGAATGGGCACCATTCAATGCTACACAAGAACATTCAATGGCATGGGCAGTATTCACAGAAGGCGAATGGTGTTGGAGTCAAGGCACTAACGAAGAATAAGGAATAAACAATGGCAGACTTACAAAGTTTAAGAGGACAGAGAAACTTGTTTGGCGACAGCCGCTCACCATTCAACGGATGGGTATATGAAAGCCAATACAAAATGTTCGTGTGTGACCCGGACAGCGTTCCAGACAGCAGAGCAAAGTTTGACAGCGTTGGACACAGAATGATGAACGCAATCAATCCTAACTGGGTTGTGTATAGAAGCCACACAGGACAGATAATGATGTTGGTGGACGGCAACCGTTGGGACTCAGCCTCTATCAAGCAAACAATGGATGAGCAAGTGCATCAGGCCGCAGCAGAAGATACTGTTTGGACGGTCACAGACTCAGATGGTGCTTGGACATATAACGCACTTGACGGTGTTACACACGGCACAGACGGTGGCTTTCCTGTAATTGATATCAACTACAGTTATTGGCGTTCAGGGATAGTTGGCAGTGTGGTTTATGATGCTAACACAGAAGATGAACTCAATGAAACTATAACTTTTGACATCACCAACGCAAACCCCAACACCTTTACAGGCGGTTTGAACGGCAATGAACTGGCAATATGGAATGCGTGG